>Ga0209273_10000209_pt1 | contig 99859 bp, 98 predicted proteins | sample tdAd471_FD_187126 | JGI IMG/M metagenome (GOLD analysis project Ga0209273, IMG submission 187126) | Marine sediment microbial communities from the Atlantic coast under amendment with organic carbon and nitrate - tdAd47.1 (SPAdes)... | ecosystem: Environmental > Aquatic > Marine > Coastal >... | reverse complement strand
GCAGCATCCGAGGTTGAAAAAACAGTCAGTGGAAGGGCTGCAAGAACAGGTGATGAATTCAAAGTCAAAGCCGGTAGCCAGTTTGGCTATGCGATAGTCTGGACCTGGGGGGCGTATATTCTGGGGGCTGTTCTAGTCTACCTAGTACTTTCCACCATCTACTGAATCAGGCGCTTTTGTCCCTAAGCAAGTCATAGGCGCTCTGGATCTGGTGGAAACGTTCCGCCGCCGCCGGGTCGCCTGGGTTGGCGTCCGGGTGATAGATTTTCGCCAGCTTGCGATACTGTTTCTTCAGTTCATCCTGTCCTGCGCCCGGGTCCAGCTCCAGCGCGTCATAGGCAGCATTTTCTGTGGTGGTGAAGCCGTCATCGTCCATGGCACCACCCCATTCGAAGGTGCGGGCGCTGGCGAAGGCGTCAGACGTTTCGCTGCCATCATTCATGTGGCGCTGCGCTTCTTCGTCGCTCATGCCCTGGAAGAAGTCCCAGTTGCGGTTATATTCCGCAGCGTGCGGACGGCAAAAATACCAGCGCTCAGGCGATCCGGGTGATTTGGGTGCCGGATGTGCGCCTTTTTCGCTGCAACCTGAATAGTCGCACATGCGAACGGGCTCCGCGTCCTTGTCGCGGCCGTATTCGCCCCAACGGGGGAACCCAAAGCTTTTTATATAGTCGTTCGCCATGCGGTCAGTGTAACTCAACTTGGAACAAATTTCTGCAAGGAACCACCCCGAAATCCTTGATGGAGCACGTGGCGATGAAAGAGTGATATAATGCATGAAGCGGCGATCGTCCAGTTGGAGGCCAAACTTCCTTAGGTGGTCACGCGCCAAGGCGGATAGCGGCGATTGACACCGGCGTGATAAAGGCATAGCCGGTTGCCCGAAGGGTCCGAAAGATAGGCTTCTCGCCACAGCCAACGCTGGTCTACCGGTTGGGCGTCAAAAGCAATGCCTGCTGCCTCAAGCCGCGTTACCTCGGCATCCACATCTGAAACTTCGAAATAGATCAGGCCTGTCCCCGTACCCGTGGAGGGGCCTTCTACCTTGTGCAAGGATAAGGTGGCGTTTCCAGACGGTAGCTCAAACCGGGCATAGTGATTTTCGCTGAACACGATCAGGCGCAGGCCCAGCGTTTTATAAAAGGAGATGCTTGCATCGAGGTCTATCGCGCCCAGGGTAACTTGGTTGAGGTCCATATCGCCGCCTTTTTTAAAGTATATTATTTATAAAATAGGAATCGCTTTTGCTGGATCAAGAGCGCGGATAGCGAAATTTTGAACAGCAGGGCGCTGGACGCAGTGATGGTGGGTCTATACCTTCTAGGGAAACTGAACACGGGGGTTATCCATGCGTACCTTTGCAGAAATTTTCGAGATGGCGGCTGAAAGAAAAGGCGGCACTGAAGTGGTGGAAAGCATGCTGCCTGAAATCAAGACAGCAGCGGAAATCCGCGCCATCCCCAGCGACCGTATTCTGGCGGGCATGACAAGGTCTGTGTTCCAGGCCGGGTTCAGCTGGAAAGTGATTGAAAAGAAATGGCCGGGGTTCGAGGAAGCCTTCGAGGGCTTTGTGCCGGTGCGCTGGAAATTCATGTCCGATGACGATCTGGATAGCCTGTTGAAGGATACTAGGATTGTCCGGAATGGGCCGAAGATTCTGGCGGTGCGAGACAATGCTATTCTGGTGTGTGACCTTGAGGACGAATATGGCTCCGCCGCCCAATGCATTGCCGATTGGCCGGCGGAGGATTTTGTCGGCCTTCTGGAAATGCTGAAGGCGCGTGGTGGCCGGCTTGGGGGCATGACCGGCCAGATATTCCTGCGCTTTTTGGGGCGTGACGGCTGGGCGCTGTCTAAAGACGTGGTGGCGGCGCTGATTCGGGAAGGTGTGGTTGACAAGGCACCGACAGGTAAGGGCGCCATACGGGCCGTACAGGCGGCCTTTAACGCCTGGGCGGAGGAGAGCGGTCGCCCGTTCGCGCATATTTCCCGCACGCTTTCCTACACGGTCGGCTAAGGCACGGACTCAACTTCTTGCTTCCGGGCGCCTTGCTGTTGCAGACTGATGCGGTTGGGGGCCAGTTGACCTGGGCGTGACGGGACAGCCACCATCTGGTTTGGTGGCCACCCTGGCGTACCGAAAGGTGTGTGGATGCATTCTGGCAAACCTGAAATAGGCACAGCAGCCTTGCGCGTATGGTTGGTGGCGCTTTTTGCGCTCCTTCTTATCGCGCCGGTGAGCTATGCGGCCGCTTCGCCAGCCACGTCTTTTGAAAATGACGAACCAATACAGCTGAAAGACGGCTGGTTTGTTTATCGTGATCAAATCGTTGATCCGACAAGCCTTGCCGCTGCCGCGTGCGGTCAGGAAGGGGCCGAAGCGGTCAGCGCGCCTGATGTTTGGGGGCCGGCTTTCACAACCAGTCTTTCCACAGGGCACGGCAAGGCCACCTATTGCCGGGAAATCACACTGCCCCAGGATGACAATGCCTATGCTTTCTGGATTGGGACGCTGAGGTCTGTTTCCCATATTTACGCAGTAGGGCAGAATGCGAACGGCTCGCCCCAGACATGGCTTCTGTTCAAGAACGGCGAGCTGGAACCACAGGGCGACCAGGTGGTGGCGAACCCGGCCACGCCCATGATTGCCCTGCCGTACGACACCGATAAATTCACACTGGTGATCCAGCTTTCAAACTATATCCACAAGCAGGGCGGCATGATTGAGGTGCCGCTTCTGGACCTCAGGTGGCGTATGGCGGCGATGGAAAATCGCGCCACGGGCCTGCCAAGCGCCCTTGTGATTGTTCTTCTGTTCGTTGGTATTGCTGCGATTGTCATGGGGTACCGTCGTCGTACCGCGCGCTCGCATAATTTTTTCGCTCTGCTGGCCATTGCTGCGGCCGTTCGGGCGGCGTTCGTCAGCGACCTGATATGGGATTATCTCCCTTCCTTCAGCCTCGCCCGGAAATATGACCTTGAGTATCTGTCGCTCTATTTCATTGCGTTTGCCTACTATCTTTTCGTCACAGACCTCCTGCGGCAGGGCAGGCGGCTTCTGGTCGACAAGGTGATCATCGGGATTTCCTGCGCCATGATGGCCTTCGCCTTGTTCGTGACACCCTTCATGGCGCCAGGCACCATCACGCTAACACGCGAACCTGTCCAAATCCTGTGGATGTCCATCATCTGCATGGTGATCTATTCGGTGTTTCACGCCAGCATCAAGACCCCGGAAGTGCGCCGGGAAGCGATCTCTGTCAGCCTTGGTGGCTTGATTTATGGCGGCTATGAAATCCTGTCCGTGACCGGGGTTGTGGCCTCGTCTCTTGAATGGTCGCAGTTCATCATTTTTGCCGTGATCATGATGCACGCCCATGCGTTTGTCATTCAGGCCCGGCGGGTTGAGCAGGAACGCGACATCCTGATGGCAAGCCTTGAAGACACCAACCGCGACCTTCAGAACAGGGCGCTCGCACTTGATGTGGCGCTTAAGGACGCGGAGCAGGCCTCAAACGCTAAAAGCCATTTTCTTGCCACCTTCAGTCATGAACTTCGCACGCCCCTGAATGCCATCATCGGCTTCTCGGAGCTGATGTCGCGCGAGCTTCTCGGCAAGCTGGGGAACACGCTTTATAAGGACTATGCCCGCGATATTCACGCCTCTGGCACGCACCTTTTGGAACTGGTTGATGACCTGCTTGATCTGGCGCGCATCGAAGCCGGCGTGGACGAGGTGAAGTCGGAGCCCATGGATGTTGCAGCCCTGGCGGTCGAGGTGCTGAATATTCTCAGCCTGCTTGCCGAACAGCATGACGTGACCATGAAACTGGATTGCAGGCAGAAGCTGCCGCTTCTTTTGGGCGACGAGCGCAAGATCAGGCAGGTGCTGATCAACCTCATCAATAACGCCATCAAGTTCAATGTGGAAAAGGGCAAGATCGATGTCAGGCTGTGGGCTGACGAAGCAGGCCTTAACATTGAAGTGGCAGACACGGGCATCGGTATTGCCGAAGCCGACCTGCCGCTTGTGCTGTCGCGCTTTGGTCAGGTGGACAGCGAACGCCGCCGCCGGAATGCCGGTGTGGGCATCGGCCTGCCGCTCAGCGGCCTTCTGGTACGCCAGCATGGCGGCAAATTTGATATCGCCAGCAAGCTTGGTGAAGGCACGCGCATCACCATCTGTTTCCCGCCCGATCGGCTCACGGAAAACCCTCAGCTGGTGACAGCTGGCTAACAGCCGATATAAGGGAGGTTGCGTTTCCTAGTCTTGATCGTGAATTCATTTGGAGGGGGGATTATGATCAAAACAGTTTTGCTTGCCGCGACCGTTGCCGGTGGCGCCCTGGCTGATGATGCAGCGCCGCTTTTCAGCGACCGCGCAGCCTATCCCATCAATGATGAAACGCTGCTGACAGCCGGCCTTGCCGCAGGCGATGTAGACGGCGACGGCGATATCGATCTTGTTGAAGCCAACGGTCGCCACTGGGCCCAACCAAGCTATATTTATTATAACACCGGGCGACATTTTACCACGCGGCGCATGCTAGGGGATATAGATACCACCAGCTATAGCGTGCGGCTTGCGGATATGGACGGCGATGGTGACCTGGACATCGTGGCGTCGTCTGACCTGCTGGAAAACCAGATTTACTGGAATGACGGCAATGGGCAATTTGGTGCGCCCACGTGGTTTGGCAGTGCGGCCTCAAGCACCCGCAGTGTGATGGTGGCAGACCTGAACGGGGATGGCCTTATGGATATTCTGGAGATATGCCGGGGTACTGCCAATCTTATTCATTTGAACGAGGGAGGTCAGCATTTTGCCGCCCCTGTGCCCTTCGGTCAGGCTGACGACCGGACTCTTGCCGTTGCCGTGGCGGACATGAATGGTGATGGGCAGCCAGATCTGGTGCTGGCCAACCGCGACGGACAACAGAATCAGATTCTGCTGGGGGATGGCGCGCTTGCATTCAATACGGCTATTCCGTTCGGGTTGGGGAATGACGACACACGCGGCGTGGCAGTGGCAGATATGAACGGCGACAGCATGCCCGATATTGTCACCGCCAATATTGGCGACCAGAACCAGCTGATCCTGAACAGCGGGAATGGCGAATTTGAGGTTGCCCAATCCTTCAGCGGAAATTCGTCCAGAAGCTATTCTCTGGCGCTGGTTGATCTGAACGGCGATGGCCATATGGATGTCGTCGTGGGGAATGACCGCAGCCCCACGGAGGTCTATCTGGGCGACGGCGCAGGTGGCCTTGTGCTGAATGCCGAGATTGAAGCCCATGGTCCACGCACCTATGTTGTTGCCGTGGCCGACATAAATGGTGATGGCAGGCCTGATATCATTGTCGGCAATTCAGGCGACAAAACCGTGGTGCATTACCAGCACGGAAATTGACGCAGCCGGTCGCGCAGAGAGGGCGGCCTGTCGCAGGCGCCGTTGGCAGATTAGGGCGGCGTGCCTAGGTTCAGAGTGAAGGAGTAGCCATGTTTGAGAAGATCAGCAAAATTCTGGGATTGAAGGGCGAAGCTGAGGTCGGCGCGTCCGGCCTTGAGCTTGCAACAGCAGCGCTTCTGGTGCAGGTCTCGAAAGCAGACGGCGAATTCACAAGTGACGAACGCGACCAGTTGGAAGCTTGCGTGAAAGAGCATTTCGACCTGACAAATCTTGAAGCCGCAGAGCTTCTGGCGCGTGCCGAACGTGACCAGTCAGACGCTACCTGCCTTTATGCCTTCACCCGCACCATTGCCAAGGAGCTGGACAACGAAGAACGGCAGGAGATTGTGCGCCTGTTGTGGCGTGTGGCTTTCGCCGACCGGCATATCGATAATTTCGAAGAAAATGTGCTGGCGAAAGTCTCGGGCCTTCTGGGCGTGTCCCCCCACGACCGGATCCGCATCAAGCATGACGTCGAGGCCGGCCAATAAAAAAGCGCGGGGCCGGGGCCTCGCGCTTCTTCGTTTCGGTTTCGAAACTTCTTTTATTCAGCGGCTTTTGCCGTCTGGCGTGGGCTTGCGGCCAGCACGCTGTCGTCCACATGATCGGCGAATGTTTCGAAGTTCTTGATAAAGAGGCTTACCAGATGCTCAGCCTTGGCGTCATAAGCTTCCTTGTCTTCCCACGTGTCGCGTGGGTTCAGGATCTTGGCGTCAACGCCCGGCACTTCAACAGGAACTTCGAAGCCGAAGTTCTCGTCAATGCGCATCGGGGCATTGTTGAGGCTGCCGTCAAGCGCCGCGTGCAGAAGCGCACGGGTAGCCTTGATCGGCATGCGGTTGCCGACGCCGTAAACACCGCCGGTCCAGCCTGTGTTCACCAGCCAGCAGTTCACGCTGCCTTCAGCGATTTTCTTACGGAGAAGATCGCCGTACACGCTTGGGTGACGTGGCATGAAAGGTGCGCCGAAGCAGGTTGAGAAAGTCGCCTGTGGCTCTTTCACACCGATTTCAGTGCCAGCAACCTTCGCGGTGTAACCACTAAGGAAGTGGTACATGGCCTGCTCAGGCGTCAGACGCGCGATCGGAGGCAGAACGCCGAACGCATCAGCTGTCAGCATGATGATGTTCTTTGGCTTGCCGCCGCGGTTTTCTTCGCTGGTGTTCGGGATGAAATCGATCGGGTACGCGCCGCGGGTGTTCTCCGCCAGCGTGTTATCGTCCAGGTCCAGCTCACGAGTGTGCTCGCACATCACCACGTTTTCCAGGATGGTGCCGAACCGCTTCGTTGTCGCATGAATTTCAGGCTCAGCTTCTTCGGACAGGCGGATCATCTTGGCGTAACAGCCGCCTTCGAAGTTGAAGACGCTGTCGTCGGACCAGCCATGCTCGTCATCACCGATAAGGGTGCGGCTGCTGTCGGCAGACAGGGTCGTCTTGCCGGTGCCGGAAAGGCCGAAGAAGATGGCCACGTCGCCCTCTGGGCCGATGTTGGCGGAGCAGTGCATCGGCATGATGCCCTTCTCAGGCAGCAGGTAGTTGAGGATGGAGAAGACAGACTTCTTGTTCTCACCCGCATATTCTGTGCCGCCAATCAGCACGATGCCTTTCGAGAAGTTCACCGCGATAACGGTTTCGCTGTTGCAGCCCATGGTGGCTGGATCAGCCTTGAAGCTTGGCAGGTTGATCACGGTGAACTGTGGCGCCATGCCCTTGAGTTCGTCTTCCGTCGGGCGCACAAGCATGGTGCGGCAGAAAAGGCTGTGCCAGGCATATTCGCCGATGGTGCGAACGGCAACACGGTGCTCAGGGTCAGAGCCGCCCCAAAGGTCCTGAACGAAAAGATCCTTGCCTTTCATGTGGGCAAGGAACGCATCATGCAGGGTGTCGAACTGTTCCGGGGTCATCGGGCGGTTGGTTTTACCCCACCAGATGGTCTCTTCGGTCATCTCGTCGCGAACGGTGAATTTGTCATTCGCGGAACGACCGGTGTGTTTCCCGGTTTTCACCACAAGCGGGCCATCTTTTGCAATCTGGCCTTCGCCGCGGCGAATCGATTCTTCATACAGGGCTGAAGTGCCCAGGTTCCAATATTGGTTTCCGGTTTCAAGGATGCCGTGTGCATCCAGACCGACGGTGCTTAGACAGGCGCCAAAGACTTGCAACGTCTTGTCCTCCAAGTGATTATTGGGGCACTCCGGGAATATGCTCACCGAAGCAATTTATGCCGGGCTCTTTATAATATCCACGCGCGCGTGCGGGCCCTGGTCAGTTCTTGTCCCGACCCATCTCGGGAAGGCCGATAAACTTGCGGATATGCCCCCTAAAATCAACCTGATTCTGAATGAAATCAAAATGATAGCGCTGTCAAAATGCTAAGTGCCGAAAAGAACTTGGACTCTTCGGTCGGGATATTTTCTTGTGTGTCGGATAAATTGCCACGAGGGTGTCCATTCTGCGCCTTTTTTTGGACTTAAAGTCGGCCTAACGCTTAACCTTGACAGGGATTTGTATCGGGGACCAAACTCCCCCATATAAGCCAGAATGAAAAAAAGCGGTCGCAGGGCTCCAGGCTCGGCGAATTTGAGGGGACACTATGACAGCACAAATCGCACTGGTTGATGACGACCGGAACATCCTGACATCTGTGACAATCGCGCTGGAGGCCGAAGGCTTCCGCGTGCGCACCTACCCGGACGGCCAGAAAGCGTGGGAAGCTTTGTCCAAGAATCCGGCCGATCTGGCGGTGCTTGATATCAAGATGCCGCGGATGGACGGGATGGAGCTTCTGCGGAAGCTTCGCGAAGTGACAGACATGCCTGTGATTTTCCTCACCTCCAAGGATGAAGAGATCGACCAGCTTCTGGGCCTCAGGATGGGCGCGGACGACTATATCGGCAAGCCTTTCTCCCAGCGTCTGTTGATTGAACGCATTCGTGCGCTTTTGCGCCGCATGGAAATGAACAAGCGCGAGCCTGAAGAAGTTGAAGCCGAACCCGGTGAAGAAGTGATGGAGCGCGGCCGCCTTGTGCTTGATCCCATGCGTCACCGCGTAACTTGGGCCGGCAAGGATGTGACGCTCACGGTCACGGAATTCCTGATCCTCAAGACACTGGCGCAGCATCCAGGGCATGTGAAAAGCCGCGACCAGCTGATGGACGCCGCCTATTCGGATGATGTCTATGTGGATGACCGTACAATCGACAGCCACATCAAACGCCTGCGTAAGAAATTCCGTGCCGTGGCGGATGACTTTGATGCGATCGAAACGCTTTATGGTGTTGGCTACCGCTACAGTGACGACTAAGCTTTGTGCATGACATGATCAGCACAAATTTATGACCGACACCGAGCAGAAAAGAAAATCCGCCTCAAGCCGCCGTGACCGCGCGAAGCAATCCGCCCGGCCACGCCACTATACGCGCGGGCTGTCGCCCCTGATGGTGCGGATCATGGTGGTCAATGCTATTGCGCTGATCATTCTTGTGGGTGGCGTGCTTTATCTCAACCAGTTTCGCGACAATCTGATTGCCGAGCGCGTCAATACACTCACGGTGCAGGCGCGCATCATTGCCGGTGCGCTGGGTGAATCGGCCGCCGGCGGCCCGGAAGCTGTTGATATTGATCTTGCGCCAGCCCGCCAGATATTGACCCGCCTTGTGGGGCCAACGGATAACCGCGCGCGGCTTTTCGCCACCGACGGCCGCATGATTGCAGACAGCCGGTTCCTCGCAGGTGACAAGCGCCTGATTGAAGAGGAGCTGCCGGCGCTGGACGCACAGGTCAGCCTTCTGGATCAGATGGAAGACGCGGTTCATCGCTTGCTGGACAGCATCACTGAAGATCTTGAGGCGCCGCCAAGCGTGGACCGCCCGGGCATGCGCGGGGAAGATTTCATTGAGGTGATGGCCGCGCTTGAGGGTGAGACCATGACCCAGATCAGGGTGCGTGAAGACGGCCGTTATATCGTCAATATCGCTGTGCCGGTACAGCGCTTCCGCCGTATCCTTGGTGTGATGCTGTTGACAAGCCAGACAGACGATATCGATGCCATCGTGCGGCAGGAGCAGATGCTGACGGTGCGGGTTTTCCTGGGCGCGCTGGTGCTCACGATGCTGCTGAGCTTTTTCCTGGGGCGCACGCTGGTGCGGCCCATCCGGGTGCTGGCGCGGTCAGCCGAACGGGTGCGTCAGGCCATCGGGCGCGAGGAAAATATCCCCGAATTCGCGGAGCGGATGGACGAGATCGGCGATCTTTCAAGGTCGCTTTCCGATATGACGCAGGCGCTTTATAACCAGATTGACCGGGTCGAACAGTTCGCCGCCGACGTGGCGCATGAGATCAAAAATCCGCTCTCAAGCATGCGCAGTGCGCTTGAAACCCTGTCGATGACAGACAAGCCGGATGTGCAGGCCAGGCTGTTTGCCATTCTGCGCGATGACGTGAAGCGCATAGACCGGTTGATCACTGATATCTCGAACGCTTCAAGGCTTGAGGCAGAGCTGACCCGCGCCCAGACCGAACCCGTCGACCTGGCTGTGATGTTGGGCGTGCTTGTGGAATCCTACAAGACCGCGCACACGAACGGCGAGGTAGAGGTGGTGTATGACGATTATGAGCCGAATGTTTTCATGGTTGCCGGTGTTGAAGCGCGCCTGGGGCAGGTGTGGCGCAACCTGATTGACAACGCCATCAGCTTCAGCCCGGAGGGCGCCAAGGTGAAGGTGACGCTTGAGCGCCAGGACCGCTGGGTGATCGTGATGATCGAGGACGAAGGCCCGGGCCTGCCTGAGGGTGCTGAAGAAAAAATCTTCAGCCGCTTTTATTCAGAGCGCCCGGACAAAGAGGACTTCGGCAAACACTCAGGCCTGGGACTTGCTATTTCCCGGCAGGTGGTGGAGGCCCACTCGGGTGTTATCCGCGCTGAAAACCGCACCGAAAATCATACTGGCGAGAATGCCACTATATTGGGTGCCCGCTTTATCGTAGAGTTGCCCATGTCCGCCTGACCGGCGGGCGCTTTGATGCACTGAATACAGGGCTTGAGACGGGTGAACAACTATCATGGAACATTGGTGGATCTGGCGGGCAGCGGCGTGCTGCTGCGCGGTCCTTCCGGCTCAGGCAAGTCTGATCTGGCGCTCAGGTTGATGGACCGGGGGGCGGTTCTGGTGGCCGACGACCAGGTGATTCTTGAGAAACGTTCACGCGGCCTGATGGGATACGCCCCGGACAGGATTTACGGGCTTATCGAGGTGCGCGGCATCGGTATTATGTCCCTGCCGGCGATCAAGACAGCGCTTGTGAAACTGGTGGTCGATTTGGTGGATGCTGATGCCGTAGATCGCCTGCCCGACCCCGCCAGCATCACCATAGAAGGCGTGGAATTGCCGCTTGTGAGACTGCATGCCTTTGACCTTAGCGCGCCGCAGAAAATTGAACTCGCCATCCATTATCCCGATCAGCTAGGGTTGGGTGTCGAGGACTATAAAAAGGGATAGCAGTATGGCCGAGGCCACGGCAGATAAGAGACAGCTTGTGATCGTCACGGGGCTTTCCGGAGCCGGGAAATCATCCGCCCTGCATTCCTTCGAAGATATCGGCTATCAGGCGATCGACAACCTGCCGCTGACCATGCTGGGTCGCCTGGTGGATGAAGCCCGCAGCGCGGGGGATATGACGCCGCTTACCGTGGGGATTGATAGCCGGACACTGCATTTTTCGCCCGAACAGTTTGCCCAAACCATCACGGATTTGCGCGACATCGCAGATGTGTCGCTGCATGTGCTATTTATGGATGCGTCCGACGATGAACTGATGAAACGCTTTTCCGAAACGCGGCGGCTGCACCCGCTTGGAAAGGGGCTTGTCCTGAGGGAAGCCATCTTGCGTGAACGCGAGATGATGGCGCATATCAGGCCCCATGTGGATGGCTTGATTGATACAACGGGCCGTACAGGCGCTGAAACCCGCCGCACAGTGCTGAGCCGGTTCGCGGCCGAAGCGCTGCCCAAGCTGATTGTTACCTTCATGTCCTTCGGCTTCGCCCACGGCGTGCCGCGGGACGCTGACATGGTGCTGGACGTTCGCTTTCTGAGGAATCCACATTATGTGCCGGAGCTCAAGCCCCGAACCGGGCGCGAAGAGGATGTTGCCAATTTCGTCAAGGCGGACGAAGGCTTTGAACCCTTCGTTGAGAAGGTGGAAGACCTTCTGGAATTCCTGCTGCCGCGCTATGCGCAGGAAGGAAAATCCTATCTCACGCTTGCATTTGGCTGTACAGGTGGCAAACATCGTTCTGTAGCAGTGGCGGAAACCATCGCGGCACGGGTGAAGCTGGACGGCATGGCCGTCAATCTTTGCCATAGGGAAATTGCCGGAGAAGAAGTTTAATCGGCAGATGCGGGCTACAGAGCCAGGATTAGAGAAGAGGGTGTGTGAATGATTGGCATGGTGTTGGTGACCCACGGACGGTTGGCGGATGAATTCGTTGCCGCGACGGAGCATGTGGTAGGCGCCCAGGAGCAGATTCGTGCCATTTGTATCGGGCCAGACGACGATATGGAACTCCGTCGTCAGCAGATCATGGACGCGGTCAAGGAAGTGGATAGCGGCAGCGGTGTTGTGCTGCTGACGGACATGTTCGGTGGTACGCCATCGAACCTGGCGATCTCGCTTCTTGAAAAAGGTAAGACCGAAGTGATTGCCGGTATCAATTTGCCAATGCTGATCAAGCTGGCAAGCGTACGGCATGGCTCAACGCTTGAAGAATCAGTCGAAGCCGCCAAAGAAGCGGGCGTTAAATATATCAATGTGGCCAGTCAGGTCCTTGGGGGCTGATAAAGCCGATAAATTGGCTGGATAGGAAAATGAAGCGGCGTTGTGCGGGGAAGCATTACGCAGGTGCTGGGGAGTGAAATAAAAGTGAGTATGGCAGTAGCTGGTGAAAAGAAACGCGTGGACATCGTGAATGCGCGTGGGCTCCATGCAAGAGCATCAGCCCGGTTTGCAACGGAAGCGGGACGCTATAACGCTATCGTTTCCGTATCCAAAGACGGCGTCAGCGTGGTTGGTACGTCCATCATGGGACTGATGATGCTGGGGGCGGCCAAGGGCGATTCCATTGAAATTTCCGCCGAAGGGGATGACGCTTTCGCAGCTGTGGAAGCCCTTTCCGCCATGGTTTCCAACCGCTTTGGCGAAGACGAATAAGTATCCAATCTTCGTTATATAAAGAAATCTTTATCTTTTTGATCCTACCTGCTATAAGCAGGCCAAATTAAGTTTGGCCTTGGTGCAAGTGCGCGGGCCCTAGAGTTAAGCAGGATCAAATTCATGACCGACTATAAAGTTGCCGATATTTCGCTCGCCGACTGGGGGCGCAAAGAAATCAAAATCGCAGAAACCGAGATGCCTGGCCTGATGGCTCTTAGGGAAGAGTTCGGTGCAAGCCAACCCCTCAAGGGTGCGCGCATTGCCGGCTGTTTGCATATGACCATCCAGACTGCGGTTCTCATTGAAACACTGACGGCGCTTGGCGCTGAAGTGCGTTGGTCCAGCTGCAACATCTTCTCGACACAGGATCACGCGGCGGCGGCAATGGCAGCTTCCGGTATTCCTGTTTTCGCCTGGAAAGGTGAAACCGAGGAAGAAGCCGTTTGGTGTATCCACCAGACCATCAAAGGCCCTGACGGCTGGGTGCCGAACATGATTCTGGACGATGGCGGCGACCTGACTGTCATCATGCACGAAGACTATCCAGAGCTGATGGATTGTGTGAAGGGCATTTCCGAGGAAACAACAACCGGCGTGATGCGTTTGTATGAAATGGCGAAGGCCGGCACGCTCGCAGTTCCTGCGATCAATGTTAACGACAGCGTGACCAAGTCCAAGTTCGACAACCTCTATGGGTGTCGCGAAAGCCTTGTTGACGGCGTCAAGCGCGCCACCGACGTGATGATCGCAGGCAAGGTTGCTGTTGTGTGCGGTTACGGCGACGTGGGCAAAGGCTCAGCCGAATCGCTCCGCAGCCAGGGCGCGCGCGTGATGGTAACGGAAATCGATCCGATCTGTGCGCTGCAGGCTGCCATGGAAGGCTATGAGGTCGTGACAATGGAAGATGCTGCCAAGGTTGGCGATATCTTTGTCACCGCTACAGGCAACAAGGACGTGATCACGCTTGACCACATGCGCGATATGAAAGACCGCGCGATTGTGTGCAACATCGGCCACTTCGACAGCGAGATCCAGATCGCAGCGCTTTCCAACATGAAATGGGAAGAAGTGAAGCCGCAGGTGGACGAAGTTGTGTTTCCGGACGGCAAGCGCCTGATCGTGCTCGCTAAAGGCCGCCTCGTTAACCTTGGCTGTGCCACGGGGCACCCCAGCTTCGTAATGTCTGCCTCCTTCACCAACCAGGTGCTGGCGCAGATTGAGCTTTGGGAAAACCATACCAAGTACGACCGCAATGTTTATGTGCTGCCAAAGCACCTGGATGAGAAAGTTGCCGCGTTGCACCTGGGTAAGCTGGGTGCCAAGCTCACGCAGCTCAGCGAAGACCAGGCTAAATATCTGGGCCTTCAGGTTGCAGGCCCGTTCAAGCCGGAACATTATCGTTACTAGGGGCTATTGGGGGCGGTAGGCCCCTGTCTCGAGGAGAGAAGAATGAGTGAATATGTTTTCACCAGTGAATCCGTCTCAGAAGGCCACCCGGACAAGGTAGCCGACAGGATTTCCGACAGTGTTGTTGATCTCTATCTGGGTGCAGACCCGGAAGCCCGCGTTGCGTGCGAAACCATGGTCACCACCAACCGGATCATCCTGGCGGGTGAAGTGCGCGGCCCTGAAAGCGTTCAGGCGCATATCGAAGAAGTCGCGCGGAATGCCGTGCGGGAGATCGGTTACGAGCAGGAAGGCTTCCACTGGAAGAATGCCGTTTTTGAGAACCACCTGCACGAACAGTCGGCTGACATCGCCATGGGCGTTGACGCCGCCGGCAACAAGGACGAAGGCGCAGGCGACCAGGGCATCATGTTCGGCTATGCGTGCGACGAAACCGAAAGCCTGATGCCAGCGCCGATCGATTTCTCGCACCGCATCCTGAAGTCCCTTGCCGCGGCGCGTCATTCCGGTGAAGCGCCAGAATTGGAGCCAGACAGCAAAAGTCAGGTGACGCTTCGCTATGTGGACGGCAAGCCGGTTGGTGCCACCTCTGTTGTGGTTTCCACACAGCATAAGGAAGGCGTAACGCAGGAAGCCCTGCGTGCTCTGGTGCGCAAGCATGTGGAAGCCGTGCTGCCGGAAGGCTGGATGTGCCCTGAAGGTGAGTTTTATGTGAACCCGACCGGCAATTTCGTGATCGGTGGGCCAGATGGTGACGCTGGCCTCACGGGCCGCAAGATCATTGTCGACACCTATGGTGGCGCAGCTCCACATGGTGGCGGTGCCTTCTCTGGCAAGGACCCAACCAAGGTGGACCGCTCTGCCGCTTATGCTGCCCGCTATCTGGCGAAAAATGTCGTGGCTGCGGGCCTTGCAAACAACTGCACCATCCAACTGGCCTACGCCATCGGCGTATCCAAGCCGCTCGCGGTGTATGTGGACCTTTGGGGCGACCAGCCGCGGGTGGACCCGCAGCATCTGTCGAGCGTGCTGCAGCAAATGGTGAACCTGAGCCCACGTGGCATTCGCGAGCATTTGGGCCTCAACAAGCCGATCTATACACGCACGTCGTCCTACGGTCACTTTGGCCGCAAGCCGACCGAAGACGGTGGCTTCTCCTGGGAGAAGACCGATCTCGTGGATGCGCTGAAAAGCGAATTCGGCGTTTAATCAAATTGGGCCGGTTCGCCGGCCCAATCTCGTCTTGTGCCACCTCTGCCAAAGAGGCTACTCTCTCCTAGTTCAAGATGATTTTCTGTCTTGGTCCAAGGGGAGATTTTGGCTGTGCCGTTTGGTGACCTGCCATCATATGTAATCTGGATCGTGATTGGTGTTGCTGCGGCCGCTTGGGTTGGTCTGGCGCTATATGCCCTGTGGCGCACCGGGCGGGCGACAGACAGGGCGCGGTCGCTGCAGGACCTTGCCAACTTCCTTGACAGCATGATCCAGACAGACCGCCGCCACCCTATCTGGCTGTGGGCGGACGGGCGCATGCAGGCTGATGCCGATACGCTGGACCTTGTGGGCCTGGACGACAGCGCGCGTACCCTTGATGAGCTTGTCACGGCAGAAAACGGCATTCCGGACCGCACGGTCGCGGATATCAAGCGCAGCCTTTCTTCCGGTGGGGATATATCCACACCGCTGATTATTGATCGCGGCAAGAACCAGCCGCGCCTGATCCTTGATTTCCAGTGGCTGCCCGCGCGCGATGACCGTTGGCCCGCCAGCATTCTGTGGATCGAGGAAAGCATGGACCGCGCAACGCGGACCAACCGCCAGGGCGTGCGAGCGCTTGAATTGAAGCTTAAGGACCTCACGCGGGTTTTCAACAACCTGCCGTTCCCGGTGTGGGTGCGGGGGCCGGACTATGGCATCGTGGATGTCAATGAAGCTTACGTAAAGGCCGTGGACGGCAGCAGCGTCTATGATGTGACTGAACGCAACCTTGAGCTTTTTGACCGCGGCAGCCTGGCTGCTGCCCGCAAAGCGCGTGACAAGGGCGAGCGGGTGCGCGAACGCCGCTTCGGTGTCACGGACGGTCAGCGCCGGGCTTTTGCCGTTACCAACATTCCGCTTGATGATGAAGGCCATGTCATGGGCATCGCTGTGGATGTTACAGGTGAAGAGGAAGCCCTGTCCGAGCTCGCGCGCGTGCTGGAGGCTCAAAACGAAACGCTCAACCGGCTTCGGAGCCCGGTGGCGATTTTCGGCCCGGCGCAGACGCTGAGGTTCTACAACAGCGCCTTCGCCCGCCTGTCGCATCTGTCCGAAGACGTGCTCTCAAGCGAGCTTCGCCACAGCGAAATCCTGGACGCCATGCGTGAAAAACGCCGCCTGCCAGAGCAGGCCGATTTCCAGCAGTGGAAGAAGAATATCCTCAAGCATTACACCACACTTCTGGAACCGTTTGAGGAAATGTGGCACTTGCCCGACGGTACGGCCCACCGGGTGGTGACCCAGCCGCACCCGTTCGGCGGGCTCCTGATCCTTTTCGAGGATGTTACCGACCGGCTGGCGCTTGAGCGGTCCTACAACACGCTGATGGCGGTGCAGCAGGAAACGCTCGACAATATGGTCGAAGCCATAGCCGTGTTCGGCACGGACGGTCTGTTGCAGCTTTCGAACCCGGCGTTTCGGTCTTTGTGGAACCTGACGGCAGACGATATTGACGGCAACCCGCACCTGACCGAACTGACTGCCAAGGTGCCTGCGATTGCGGACGAAAAAGACCCACGCTACAGCGATTTCAAGGATCGTCTGGTCAGCTGGATCAGCGAACATAAGCACCGGAGCGGCCGTTGGTACCGCACCGATGATGCGGTGATCGACTTTGCCATCGTGCCGCTGCCGGACGGCGGCGTGATGCTGACGCAGTCGGATGTGACCGACAGCTTCAAGGTGGAGCAGGCGCTGAGGGAACGGTCCTCGGCCCTTGAGGCAGCCGATCGGCTCAAGAGCGAATTTATCACCAACATGTCCTATGAGCTCAGGACGCCACTCAACAGCATCATCGGCTTCGCTGAAATGCTGGACCAGAAGATGTTCGGTGAACTCAATGACCATCAGGCGGACTATGTCAAAAATATCCTGACTGCGTCGGGCGAGCTCAAGGACCTTATCGCGGACGTACTTGACCTGGCGGTGCTGGATGCGGGCGAAGCACACCTGACGCTCAAGCCCATGAATGTGACTGAGGCAGTCAACGACACAGGCCATCTGGTGGTTGAACTGGCGCGCAAGTCGGAAATCCAGATTAATTTGGACAAACTGCAGGATGTCGGCGTGATTGAGGCCGATGAGCGCCGCATCCGGCAGGCATTTTACAATATGGTTTCTTCCATGCTCAACTTTGCCCGCCATGGCGGTAAGTTGTCGATTGAGCTTTCTGGGAGTGGCGATCTGGTCACCATCAATATCAGCAACCCGGATTCGGGGCTGACCGAGCGGGAACGCGACCGGCTGGTGACCACCGTGCGCATGGGCGCTTCCCCGGGCGGCAAGCTTGCGACAGGGCTTGACCTGGCGCTGGTGCGTTCCATCGTCAACTTGCATCATGGCAGTATTCGCCTTGACCCGCTTGGCGAGGAAGGGCTATCGCTGAGCTGCGATCTGCCGCGTACCCAACCGGCTGACGCCGAACCCGCCAAATAGACTTTATGACCATGAGCGACACAGTTTTCCGGACCATAAAATGCCGAACCGAAGCCGATACGCTGAGGCTTGCCGAGGCCTTGGCGGACCGTGTTCCCGCGGGGCGTCTCATCGCGCTTGAGGGCGACCTGGGGGCAGGCAAAAGCACGCTTGCCCGTGCCTTCATCCGCGCCCGCCTGCATGACCCGGAAGCCGAAGTGCCAAGCCCCACCTTCACGCTGGTGCAAACCTATGGCTGTGATGACGGTGTTGAGGTCTGGCACGCTGATCTCTACCGCCTCACGGACCCCGAAGAAGCCTTCGAGCTTGGGCTGGATGAAGCACGGGATGAGGCCATCTGCCTGATCGAATGGCCGGACCGCATGCCACAAGACTGGTGGGCAGGCGCGCTTACGGTGCGGCTGAAGATTGGTGAGCGCGGCGAACGCACAGTAACGCTGTCGGGCGATGCTCGCTGGCAGCCGCTTTTGGAAGGGCTTGAGGCATGAGCACGCAGCACCAAAATGCCATAAAGAATGCCATGGTGCTGGCGGCGGGCAAGGGCACGCGCATGGGTGCGATCTCTGACACCACGCCGAAACCGCTTGTACGTGTCGCTGGCGTGCCGCTGCTGGACCGCATTCTGGCGCACCTCTGGAAGGTGGGCTGTGAAAAAATCGTGGTCAATGTGCATCATCTGGCTGACCAGATCGAAAGCCACCTTGCCCCGCTTGTGGCAGAGGGTCATGTGGTTATATCTGACGAGCGCGACGCGCTTCTTGAAACCGGCGGTGGTGTGAAGAAGGCGCTGCCGATGCTCGGGCGCGACCCGATCTATGTGATCAACAGCGACGCGCTTTGGGTCGATGGGGCGGGCGGCACACTCACCCGGCTTGCGCAGGCATTTGACCCCAGCCGCATGGACGTGCTGCTGTTGCTGGTGCCCACAGCAGAGGCGCTTGGTTATCATGGTGCAGGAGACTTTATTCCGGACGCTGATCCATCTGGCCCAACACCTATTCGTTTCCGCGGTGACGCTGCGTCTGCGCCCGTTATGTTCGGCGGCATTCAACTAGTGAACCCCGCGCTTTATGATGATATGTCGGAAGGCAGGTGGTCAAATGTGGAGATTTTCCGCAAGGCTGAAAAGGCTGGCCGGCTGTTCGGACTTTTGCACACTGGCCACTGGATGCATGTGGGCACGCCTGAAGCCATCAAGGCGGCGGAGGACAAGCTGGCCTCCCTGCGATTGGGCTAGGCCATGGCTGACCGCGACCCCACTATTTTCACCGTCGATCCCGCCTATCCCTTCGTGGACGCGTTGGCAGCAGGCCTGATCAGCCGCGCCGGTGGTGACCCAGCAGCGCTAGCGGACATGACAGTGTTGGTGCCTAACCGGCGGGCCGGGCGGTCGCTCCGCGAAGCCTTCCTGCGCCAGCTTGGTCAGAAGCCCACGCTCCTCCCCGCCATGCGCCCGATCGGCGATGTGGACGAAGACGAAATCACTTTCCTTGGGGCTGGCTTGGGGCTGGACCCATCCGGCCTGAAACCCGCCATTGGTGGCACACGGCGACAGGTTCTCTTGATGCAGCAGGTGATGCGCTGGATTGCGCTCAAAGGCGAGCGGCTCGCTCCCGCACAAGGCTGGCGTCTGGCGGGTGAACTCGCCAAGCTGATGGACAGTATCGACACGGAAGGCCTGTCGTTTGACGGCCTCAAGGACCTGGTGCCTGAAAATCTGGCGCACCACTGGGAAGATACGCTCACCTTCCTCAAGATTGTGTCAGAGCACTGGCCAACGATCCTCGAGGCAGAGGGTGCGATGAACCCGGCGGCCCGGCGCGATGCCATGCTGGATATGGTCGCTGAAGCCTGGGCCCAGCGCCCGCCCGTAGGGCAGGTGTTTGCTGCGGGCTCGACCGGCTCGATCCCGGCAACAGCGAGGCTTCTCTCAGTCGTGGCACGCATGCCGAACGGGGCGGTCGTCTTGCCGGGGCTTGACCGCGACATGCCCGATAGCGCCTGGGACGCCATCGATGCCACGCACCCGCAAGGCGTGCTGAAAAGCCTGCTTCTTACCATGGGCGCAAATCGGCACGAGGTAGCTCACTGGCCCGTGCCCAGTCTGCCTGTCGGGCCGAACCGTGGGCTCCTTCTCCGGCACGCGTTGCTGCCTGCCAGGGAAACCGACGGCTGGCGGGGTCTTGGCCTCGCGGATGCTGATGACCCCTTCGCGGGCCTGAAGAAGCTGGTGGCGCCCACACGCCGCGAGGAAGCCGATGCCATTGCGGTGATGATGCGTGAGGTTCTTGAAGAGCCATCAAAGACTGCGGCGCTTGTGACGCCTGACCGGGCGCTTGCCCGCATGGTGCGCGCCAGCCTGTCGCGTTGGGGCATCGAGGTGGACGATTCCGGTGGTGACCGGGTGCTGAACACACTGCCCGGTCGCTTTATGGGGCTTTTGGCATCTGCCGTATCTGAACAGTTTTCGCCTGTTGCGCTGCTCTCGCTCCTGCAGCATCCGTTTGTCGCTGTGGGGCTGGATCGCCCGGCGTTCCTTGCGAGCCTCCGGCGGCTGGATACCTTTGTTCTGCGCGGCGTGCGCCCGGCGGGTGGCCTCCATGGCCTGATGGCCCGTGCCCGCGTTGTTGCCCAGGACACCAAGGCCGGCTTCAACGACGATGACATTGCGGTGCTTGAGCGCGTGATCGAAGCGCTTGCGCCGCTTGAACAGGGCCTTAGGGAAGAATTGCCGCTCGATGCGCTGCTGCGCCGCCATGTGGGTGTGGCCGAAGCGCTTGCCTCGACCGAGGCTGAAGCTGGCGAGGCCATCCTGTGGAAGGGCGAAGAAGGCCAGGCGCTGGCGGATGCGCTGGCGGACCTGATTCAGGAAACAACGCCTGTGGCCGGTGTGATGGCAGACGGCTATGCCGCCCTGTTCGATGAACTGCTTGCAGGTGTCAGCGTGCGACCTGTCTGGCGCCAGCACCCGCGCCTATCCATTTGGGGGACGTTGGAGGCCCGCTTGCAGCGGGCTGACCTGATGATCCTTGGCGGCCTCAATGAAGGCACTTGGCCGGGCGAGGTGAAGCCCGAGCCCTGGATGAACCGCCCGATGCGGGCAGAGTTCGGCTTGCCGCCCCTTGAGCGCCGGGTTGGGCAGTCTGCCCACGATTTCGTGCAGGCGGCTTCAGGCGGTGATGTGGTGCTGACGCGCGCGGAAAAAGTGGGCGGCGCGCCAACGGTGCCAAGCCGCTGGCTGTTCCGTATTGAAGCCCTCGCAGGCCGCGAGGTCCCAAGTGCAGGGCCTTATCTTGATTGGGCGGCAGCGCTTGACCGCAGCGCGGTAGTGACACCCTGCCTGCCGCCGCGGCCCACCCCACCCCTGGATGCGCGCCCGCGCAAGCTTTCGGTTACACAGGTGGAAACCTGGATGCGTGACCCATACGGCCTTTATGCGCAGAAGGTGCTGGGCTTCCGCCCGCTTGATCCGGTGGATGACCGACCGAATGCAGCCACCAAAGGCACGCTGCTTCATGAGGCGCTTGAACGCTTCCTTCTTGAAGACGGCCCCACGCGCGGTGATGCGGGGCTTAAGCGCCTGATGGAGGTGGGCCGCAAGGTGTTTGAAGACGTGCTGACCATGCCTACGGTTTATGCTTTCTGGTGGCCGCGGTTCGAGCGCATTGCTGACTGGTTTGTGAAAAATGAGACCGAGCGCGCGGAGCTTTATGACGTGGCAGCGGTGGAAAGCTGGGCAGAGGCAAAGCTGCCGGGCGCCGATTTCACGCTGATCGCCAAGGCAGACCGGATCGACCGCCGGCGCGCGAGCGGCGCGCTGACCATCATAGACTATAAAACCGGCAACATTCCCACCAAGCGCCGCATGGAAGCGGGCTTCGCGCCCCAGTTGCCGCTTGAGGGCTGGTTGGCTGAGCGCGGCGCGTTCGAGGGTGTGGATGGGACAGAGGTTGAACACCTTGTGTTCTGGGAACTGAAGGGTGGGGAGCCGGTGCAGAAGCAGCACCGCCCCATCAAGGACGTGCCGGATATTATTTCGGATGCGGAACAAGGCTTAGCTGGCCTTGTGAAAGAGTTCTCGAGGCCCACGACGCCTTATCTTTCCAACCCGCGGCCCAAGGAAGCCGGTTATGGCGACTATGACCATCTGGCGCGGGTGAAAGAATGGCGCAACGCTGATGACCCCTTTGGCGGGGAGGGTAGCGATGGCTAAACCTCGCATGACGTTCGAACAGGCGCGTGCCACGCACCCCGAACTGACGGCCTGGGTGGGCGCGTCTGCCGGAACGGGCAAAACCCACGTTCTGACCGCCCGCGTGCTTCGGCTGATGCTGACGGGTACGGACCCTGAAAACATCGTCTGCCTGACCTTCACCAAGGCTGCGGCAGCGGAGATGAAAAACCGTATCTTCGAGGAACTCGGGCGCTGGACGCTGATGGCGGATGACGTGCTGGCCGCAGAGATCAATCGCCGGACTGAAGAATATCCAGACGAGGACATGCTGACCCGCGCGCGTCAGCTGTTTGCCCGTGTGCTGGACCTCTCTGGCGGGCTGCAGATACAGACCTTCCATAGCTTCTGTCAGGCGCTTCTTGGCCGCTTCCCGCTGGAGGCTGGAATGGCACCGGGGTTTGAAGGTATGGATGAAGCGGACGCCGCAGAGACCATGGCGTCCGCCAAGGACCAGATGCTGGCTTTCACCCAGACGCCAGCTGGCGCGGCGGTGAAACAGGCGCTCGACAAGGTCGCGGGACTGGTAACGGAAAACACCTTCGATGAAGTGATCGAACGGCTGTCGTTTGAGGCTTCCACCCTCCGCCGTGCGGAGCAGGCATACGGCACCATGGGGCTTGTGCCCGCCCTTTACCGCGCGCTGGACCTGACGCCGGGGGAAACAAAAGCCGCAGTGCTTGAGGCCGCGATAGCGGACGACGCGTTCGACCTTGGAGGCATGCGTGCGATGGGGCCGGTTCTGCTTGCAGGCAGCAAGACGGAAGCGAAAGCAGGCCAAGCGATCACCGCTTTCACGGCAGCCGAAGGCGACGCGCGCAAAGCATTGTTTGATGACTATGCGCTGGCTTTTCTGACGGCCACCGGTACGCCCCGTGCCAGGATCGCGGTCAAGAAAACCCTGACGGACTATCCCGAGTTCGAAGCGATCATTGAGAAAGAACAGACGCGCCTGATGCGTGTGACGGACCGTATGGCACGGATAGAGGCCGCAGAGGCCACGACGGCGCTGTTGCAGCTTGGGCTCGCGCAGCTTGGGCGTTATCACGACATCAAGTCTGAGCGCGGGCTCGTGGATTTCGACGACATGATCGACCGCACGGTGGGCCTTCTGAGCCGCGGTGATGTGGCGCCGTGGGTGCTGTTCAAGCTGGACGCGCAGGTGGACCATATATTGGTTGATGAAGCGCAGGATACAAACCGCGACCAGTGGCGCGTGGTCGAGGCGCTGGCAGCTGAGTTTTTCTCAGGTGAGGGCGCGCGCGACCGGGAGATAGTGCGTACCATCTTTGCCGTGGGGGATGCCAAACAATCGATCTTTTCTTTCCAGCGGGCTGACCCGCGCGAGTTTGTGGCTGCGCGCGACCGGGTGTTCCACCGTGCCTGGCAGGCGGAGTGCGAGGCCGAGCCCGTGCCGCTTAATCTGTCGTTCCGCTCGGGTGGTGCTGTGCTGTCGCTTGTGGATGCAGTGTTCCACCGGGAAGCAGAAGCGTGGCACGGCCTATCGGCGGACCTTGAGCATGTGGAGCACCAGTTTATCCGCTCTGGCCATGGCGGCCTTGTGGAGCTATGGCCGCTCGAAGCGCCTGCTGCGGATAATGAAGGCGACGAGGAAGCCACCTGGGTGCCGCCAATCGTTCAGGAACAGGCAGATGACGCGGAAGGCCGCACGGCCTGGCGCATCGCCCGCCGTATCAATGACATGATCCGCAACCGTGAGATTCTGGAAGCGCAGGGCCGCCCCATTGAGGCTGGCGACGTGCTGGTGCTGGTGCGCCGCCGGACGGCGTTTGTCGACCATCTGGTGCGTGCGCTGAAGTACTTGGGCGTGCCGGTGGCGGGCCGTGACCGGATGGTGCTGACGGACGAGCTGCCTGTGATGGACTTGCTCGCACTGGCGCACGCGGCGCTTCTGCCGACAGATGACCTAACACTCGCGACTGTGCTTAAAAGCCCGTTTGTCGGCTTCGACGATGACCTGCTGTTTGATCTGGCCTATGGCCGCAAGGGCGCGCTGTGGCACGCGCTCCAGAAGAAAGCAGGGGAGCGGCCGGAGTTCGCTCGTGCGCTGAAGTTCATGCAGGACGTGGTGAAGGGCGCGGATATCCTGACGCCGTTCGAGTTTTTCTCTCATGTGCTCACTGACCTGGGCGGCCGGAAAAAGCTGACATCCCGTCTCGGGGAAGAGGTGCATGACCCGATCGATGAACTGCTGGAGGAAGCGCTCCGGTTCGAGCACACGCAGGCCGCCAGCCTGCAGGCCTTCATCCACCGGGTGGAGCATGGCGGCACCCAGATCAAGCGGGACATGGAAGCCGCGGGCGGTGCCGTGCGCATCATGACGGCCCACAGCGCCAAGGGCCTTCAGGCGCCGATTGTTTTCCTCTCGGACCTTGTGAGCATGCCTGACATCAGCCGTGACGGACGCGTGCTGCCCTTGGAGGCAAAAGACCCGGATATGCCGCCGCTTCTTCTCTGGACATCGCCTGCCAAGAACCTGGCTATCGTTGAGGAGATGAAAGCGGCGCTGAAGGAGAAGCAGGTTCATGAATATAGGCGGCTTCTTTATGTGGCGCTGACGCGCGCCGAGGACCGGCTTTATATCGCGGGCTGGCAGGACCGGCGCGAGCCGAACGAGCACAGCTGGTTCAAGGCTATAGAGGCCGGTTTCGAGCGCATCGGGGCGGAGGACGTGACGCTTGCGGACGGGCGTGAGGTGAAGCGCCTGGCGGTCGAGCAAACTGCCGAAGTGCCACCCGCGAAGACGAAAGCAAAAGGGGACGCTGTGGCTGCGCTGCCGGACTGGATCACGCAAAAAATGCCCGATGAGCCTGACCCGCCACGACCGCTGGCGCCTAGCCGCCCGGACGAGGATGAACCCGCCGCCACAAGCCCGACTGCGCGCGGGGACGGCAAGCGGTTCGAACGCGGACGCTTGATCCACACGCTTCTCGAATGGCTGCCGGACATGCCGCTTGAAACCCGTGCCGAGACCGCGAAAGCCTATCTGCGGCGCTCGGGCGGCTTGCCCGAAAGCGATGTGGATGCCTTCTGGGGAGAGGTGGAAAATATCCTGAATGATCCGGTCTTCAGCCCGCTCTTTGCACCAGGCAGTCGCGCCGAAGTGCAGGTGGCCGGCAGCGTGGGCAGCCGCATCATTTCAGGCCAGGTGGACCGCCTTGTGGTGACCGAATCAGATGTGCTGATTGTCGACTATAAGACCAACCGCCCGCCGCCCAAGGATGCCGCGGGTGTGGCGTCAATTTACCTCAAGCAGATGGGGCTCTATAAAAGGGCACTTGAAGGCATCTACCCAGGGCGCACGGTCCGTACTGCCCTTTTGTGGACGGACATCTCGCTCCTGATGGAACTCAGCAAAACCCAGATGGATGAAGCACTTAAGACAATGGGGCTTTAGGCTATATCTGGTTTGTTTTCACGACCGTGTTACTAAACCTTGACCCCGCGCGGGCCTGTTCTTACGTTAGCTTTCAAGCCGCCAGTGAGGCGGACAAAAGAGGCAACATTCCGCTCGGCCCTTGTAGCGTTCCGGCCCGGCGAGCAAAAGAAAGAAGACAGAGTTATGGCGACTATCACCATCACCGACGACAATTTTGAAGCAGAAGTGCTGAAATCCGACAAGCCAGTTCTGGTTGATTTCTGGGCGCCATGGTGCGGCCCATGTAAAATGATCGGCCCGGTTTTGGAGCAGATCTCCGGCGAGCGTGACGACATCGTGATCGCGAAAATGGACATCGACGAAAACCCAGAGACACCAACGTCTTTCGGTGTGCGTTCGATTCCAACCATGCTGATATTCAAGGGCGGTGAAGCCGTGGCGACCACCATGGGCGCCAAGCCGAAAGCCCAGCTCGAGCAGTGGATCGACAGCGCGCTCTAAGCGTTCGCTTCATCGAGACTTGAGAAAGGCGCCCAAAGCGGCGCCTTTTTTGTTGCGGATCGCGTCACCCTGAAACTTGTTTCTGGGTCCATTGCTTCAGGTGTCAGTGCGAAAGACGAACTGTATGGATGCTGAAATAAGTTCAGCATGACAGTTTTTGTCTTATTTAGCTCGGCAGGATGCCTGCTTCGCGCAGCACCTGGCCCGCGAGATAGAGCGAGCCTCCGATCAGGACGAAGGGTGGTCGTTCGTCCTGGGCCTTCTCCCCCGTCATCTTTAGCGCCGCTGTTACGTCCTTGGCCACCAGGCCGTTGATGCCTGCGTCGGTGGCCGCACCCGCAAGGAAGGCGGGCTCCGCGGCACCCGGCTCACCTGGGATCGGCACGGCGATCACCCGGTTGACGATGCCTGAAAGGGGCTTCAGGTAGCCCTTGGCATCCTTGTTCCCGAGCATACCAAGGATCAGAATGATCTCGCGCTCCACCGGATCTACTTCCGATAGGAACGACCGGATCACTTGCCCCGCCGCGGGGTTATGGCCGCCATCCAGCCACAGGTCATGGCCTTCCGGCAGCATGGCGTTAAGCGGGCTGTTCTTGATTTCCTGCAGGCGCGCGGGCCAGCGCACCCAACCAAGACCTGCCTTGATTGCGGCATCGGGGATGGTGATGGCCTGTTGCGCGTGCGCAAGGGCAATGGCCATGCCCGCGTTTGTCACCTGGTGTTCGCCCACAAGGTTCGGCATGGGCAGGTCAAATTCGCTTTTCCAGTCACCATAATTGAATCCGTCACCGCGGGGCTTGATGCTGGCCTGCCAGTCACGCTCGAACAGCTTGGGCTGTACACCTTTTTCTTCACATACGCCTTTGATGGTCTTCATGGCTTCACCCATTTGTGGGCCAACGACCGTGGGGACGCCTTCCTTGATGATGCCGGCTTTTTCAAACGCGATCTTGGCGAGCGTGTCGCCCAGGAACTGTTCGTGGTCCATGCTCACGGGCGTGATGCCGACAGCGGCGGGCTTATCCACCACATTGGTGGCGTCAAGACGCCCGCCAAGGCCGACTTCAAGGATACAGAGGTCCGCCGGCGTGCGCGCGAACGCGAGGATCGCAGCGGCGGTCGTCACTTCAAAGAAGGTGATCGGCTCTTCGCCGTTTGCCTGTTCGCATTCTTCCAGGAGTTCCGTCAGCGCGTCTTCGGAAATCAGCTTGCCCGCCACGCGGATGCGCTCTGCGAACCGAACCAGATGAGGGCTGGTGTAGACATGCACCCGGTGCCCGGCGGCCTCGGCAATCGCGCGCAGGGTAGCGGTGGTGGAGCCCTTGCCGTTTGTGCCGGCGATATGGATCACGGGTGGCAGCTTGTCCTGCGGGCGACCAAGTCGTTCGAGCAAGCGTTCCATGCGGCCAAGCGACAGGTCGATCTTCTTGGGGTGCAGGCGCATCAGGCGCGCCAGAACAGCATCGCTGGCCGATGTATCCACGAATGGGCTCCCTAAAGAAAGGCCGCCTGGCTGGATGCCGGCGGCCGGTCAAGACTTACAAAATTTATTCGGCGGCCTTTTTCTTATGCCGCCCGCCCATCAGGAGGCGGATCATAGTGCCCAGCTTTTCACCCAGCTCATGCCGGTGCACAACCGCGTCCACCATGCCATGTTCCTGCAGATATTCTGCTGTCTGGAACCGTTCCGGCAGTTTCTCACGGATGGTCTGTTCGATTACGCGCTGGCCCGCAAAACCGATCATGCAGCCCGGCTCAGCGATCTGAACGTCGCCCAGCATGGCGTAGGATGCTGATACGCCGCCTGTTGTCGGGTCTGTCAGCACAACAATGTAAGGCAGGCCCGCGTCGCGGAGCATCTGGATCGCGACCGTGGTGCGCGGCATCTGCATCAGGGAAAGAATACCTTCCTGCATGCGGGCGCCGCCCGAGGCGGTCATCATTACATATGGCGCGCCGATCTTCAGTGCATGGCGAGCGCCGGCAATGATGCCTTCGCCCACGGCCATGCCCATGGAACCGCCCATGAAGAAGAAGTTCTGAACCGCGACGACAACCTGTTCGCCACCGATCTTGCCCACAGCAACCTTGATGGCGTCTTCATCGCCGGTTTTCTTGCGCGCGTTCTTGAGGCGCTCGGAGTATCTTTGCGTGTCGCGGAACTTCAGCGGGTCCTGCGTCACGTCTGGCAGGTCGATAAGATCGTAGGTGCCATGATCGAAAAGATTGTCGAACCGGTCGGTAGGCGGTACGCGGTCGTGGTGGTCGCAGTGCGCACACACATATTGGTTGGCGACAAATTCTTTCTGGAAGATCATCTGGCCGCAGCTTTTGCACTTATGCCAAAGGTTGTCTGGCGTTTCCTTTGGGTTCAGTACTTTTTGCAGCTTCGGTTTTACATAGTTGGTGAGCCAGCTCATGCGTCTCAACCCCTTCTCTTATCTGCCTTTTTGGCGCCTGGCGCCCTTCAGCCTTTTGTCCCGGCCCGCACACCTTCTGCGAGTTTCCCGGTAAAGTCCAGCACGTCCTTGACCATACCCTCTTTCGGCATGTGGCTATCATCGAGCCCGTTTTCAATCAAGGAGACGATTGCGGACCCGACCACAGCTCCATCCGCCACGCGGGCGATGGCTTCGGCCTGTTCAGGCGTGCGGATACCGAATCCGACGGCAACTGGCAAGTCTGTATGTGACTTGATACGCATTACCGCCGATTCGATATCATCTGCCGTAGCAGATTTGCCGCCCGTCACGCCGGCTACGGCTACATAATAGACGAATCCGCTCGCGCCATCCAGTACTGTAGGTAAACGGGCGTCATCGGACGTGGGTGTGGCAAGGCGGATCACGTCGATCCCGGCAGCATTTGCGGGCAGGCGTAGCTCCTCATCTTCCTCGGGCGGCAGGTCAACAACGATCAGCCCGTCAACGCCTGCGGCGGCGGCATCTGCGCAGAATTTTTCGGTGCCATAAGCATAGATGGGGTTGAAATAGCCCATCAAGACAATCGGCGTGCTGTTGTCGTCTTTGCGAAACTCACGAACGATTTCAAGGGTCCGATTCATGTTTGCGCCAGCCTTGAGGGCGCGCTGGGCCGCTTTGTCGATCGCTGGGCCATCGGCTGACGGGTCGGTGAAAGGCATCCCCAGTTCGATGATATCCGCGCCTGCGCCGGGCAGGCCTTTCACGATTTCCATCGAGGTCTCATGCGTAGGATCACCCGCTGTTACGAAGGTGACGAAAGCGGCTCGTTTTTCTGCGGCCATGCGCTCAAAGCAATTTGAAAGTCTGCTCATGCCTTAAATCTCCGCACCCAGGGCATCTGCCACTGTGAAAATGTCCTTGTCGCCGCGACCAGACAGGTTCATGACAATGATATGGTCCTTTGGCAGGTCTGGCGCCATGCGGATGACTTGCGCCAGCGCGTGGCTGCTCTCGAGCGCAGGGATGATGCCCTCCGTGCGGCACAAAAGTTGGAAAGCTTCAAGCGCCTCGTCATCGGTGGCGGAAACATAATTCACCCGGCCCGCTTCATGCAGCCACACATGCTCTGGCCCGATGCCAGGGTAATCAAGCCCGGCTGAAATCGAATGCGCTTCGGTGATCTGGCCGTCGTCGTTTTGCAGGAGGTACGTGCGGTTACCGTGCAGGACCCCGGGTGTGCCACCGGCGATAGAGGCAGCGTGCTGGTCAGTATCAAGGCCGTGGCCAGATGCTTCAACCGCATACATCTGCACTTCCGGGTCATCAAGGAACGGGTGAAACAGCCCCATGGCGTTCGAGCCGCCACCCACACAGGCCACGAGGCTGTCGGGCAGGCGGCCTTCCTGGGCTTGCAGCTGCTCGCGCGTTTCGCGCCCGATGATGGATTGGAAATCGCGCACCAGCATGGGGTAGGGGTGCGGGCCCGCGACAGTGCCGATGATATAGAAGGTGTCATGCACATTGGTGACCCAGTCACGGAGCGCATCATTCATCGCGTCCTTGAGGGTTGCGGAACCCGATGTCACCGGCTTCACCTCAGCGCCCAGAAGCTTCATGCGGAACACATTCGGCTTCTGGCGCTCGATGTCTACGGCACCCATGAAGACAGTGCATTCAAGGCCGAAGCGGGCGGCCACGGTGGCGGTGGCAACGCCGTGTTGGCCCGCGCCAGTTTCCGCGATCACACGGGTCTTGCCCATGCGTTTTGCAAGCAGCACCTGGCCGATGGCGTGGTTGATCTTGTGAGCACCAGTGTGGTTGAGGTCCTCGCGCTTCAGGTAAATCTTGGCGCCGCCCAGATGCTCGGTCAGGCGCTCAGCAAAATAGAGCGGGTTCGGACGGCCAATATATTGGCGGTTCAGTTCGTCCAGCTCGGCCAGATAATCCGGGTCCTTGATGGCGTCGCGGTATGCCTTTTCCACCTGGTGCACCAGTGGCATCAGGGTTTCCGAGACATAGCGTCCACCGAATTTTCCGAAGTGACCCTTTTCATCAGGGCCGGTACGATAACTGTTAAGCGACATTGGTACGTCCTAACTCACATAAAACCACCGGAAACCCTACCTTACGGCTTTCGCAGCACTAAGGAAGGCTTCAATTTTCTCACCGGACTTCTTGCCCGGCGCATCTTCAACGCCTGAGGAGACATCCACGGCGTGGGCGCCACTTTCCTGAACCGCCTGCCGGACATTCTCTGGCGTCAGGCCCCCTGCCAGCAACCAGGGGTACGGCAGGTCCCTGCCCGACAGCAGGTTCCAGGGGAAGCTGTGCGCGTTGCCGCCCGGGCGGTCAGACCCTTTCGGCGGCTTGGCATCAAACAGGATCGCGTCCACATGGGGGGCGAACATGTCAGCCTGATCGATATCCTCAGCCGTCGATACACCGATTGCCTTGATGATTGATACGCCAAGGCGGTTCTTCAGGATCAGTGCCTCATTGGGGTATTCGTCGCCGTGCAGCTGTACCCAGTCCAAATCCAGCGCGTCGCAGGCATCCTCAATGAAATCATGATCTGCGTTAACGAACAGGCCCACCCGTTCAGTTGAGGACGGCAGCTGGCGGCGCATGGCGGCAGCTTCCTTGAGCGTCAGGTTCCGCGGCGACTTGTCGAAGAAAACAAAGCCAAGCCAGCGGGCGCCATAAAAGGCTGCCAGATTGGCGTGTTCAGGCTTTGTAATGCCGCAAATCTTTACCGAAACAGACATGCCCCATGGGTTCCTCAAAACCGGCGTTGGGGCAGGGTGCGCCCTTAGGCCGGATCGTCGCTTTTCATCAGATCGTCGAATTCCACGCTCTGGCGCGTTAGCGCAGCCGTTGCGGCCTTCATCAGATCTTCGCCCAGGAGCATCCCGCTGTTCCAGGTGGCGACATAATCAAGGCCGTCCGCAACCGAATGATCCCGTGCATGATTGAGTACCGCTTTTGTGCCTGCAACCGCAAGAGGACTTTTGGAAGCAATTTCTTGCGCGATCCTTAAGGCCTGCTGGTGCAAGTCGTCCCGGTCTTTCGCGATATGATTGAGGAAACCTAACCTGTGGGCTTCGTCCGTCTGCATCTTGCGGCCCGTGTAGGCCAATTCCTTGACGATACCGAACGGCAGTACGTGCGGGGCACGCTGCAGCGTGCCCACGTCCGCCACGATACCCACGTTGATTTCCTGGATGGTGAAATAGGCGTCCTCGACCGCCAGGCGGATATCGCAGGCCGTGATCACATCCACGCCCGCGCCGATGCAGGCACCGTGCACGGCAGAGATCACAGGCACGCGGCAGGTGTCGATGGCGGTGAAACAGTCCTGCAGCCACAGAATATGGCGGCGGAGCTTTTCGCGGATGCGCGCGGGGTCGCCTTCTGTCGCGCCCAAGACGGCGCCGCTTTCCTTCAGGTCCAGCCCCGCGGTGAAATGCTTGCCGTTGCCGGAAAGGATCACAGCGCGCACGCTTGGGTTTTCATCCAATTCGCGGAAGGCCTTGCCGATCTCGCCAAACATCGTCCCGTTCATGGCATTGAGCTTCTCGGGCCGGTTGAAGGCCACTTGCGCGATATGGTCTTTGATCTCAACAGTGATGGTTTCAAATGTCATGCGTGGCTCCTCCCGGCTGTTCTGCTCCATTATATTGGGCGAAACAGCCGGGGGGCCACCTTGCTGCCGTGATTTTTCTACCGGTAGAGCGCGACCAGCTCGTCGAAGCTTGATGCCTTAGCCATATCCTTGCCGATCCGGCCGCGCGAGAACCAGTTGTTCGCGAACCTGCGGGCCTTCTTGTCTTTGATGTGCCGGTCCAGATAGTCAGCGACCGACAGCATGTCGGCATAGCCAACGCTTAAGTCCGCGCGAAGCCCACGCACAAGGGCGAAGAACTCGTCTGGGCCGAGGAGATCGTGGAGAGCAGCGAAAGCAAGTGCGCTGACGGGTTCTTGAGCGGCTTCCATGCCCTCAACGACAAAGTCAGCAATTGAGGTCTTGTGGAGTTTATCGAAGCTGGAAAGCCCACTTTTTGTTGCGTCAAATAATGCTGCGCGGGAATTGGTCCATATTTCACCGTCATGGACGAGGCTCCAGAGAACATTATCTAGGCCATTTGCCCAATGGTTTGGTCGAGCTTCGGTGTTGGTGCGCCACAGGCTGAAGAGGGCTTGCTTGACGCTGGCCTTCCCCGAGGCCGGAGACATGGCATTGGGTGGCAGGAAAAGACTTGAGCCCGACCGCATGGAATTGAACCCTTCAGGTGTCATGACAAGTGTTAGGCGCCGCCCTGATGGCAAAGGGCCAAGCCAATCTTCCAATATTGCAGCTTGATCTTCAGTTGCCAGCTTTAGCTCAGTTGGATCAGGCCTGCCTGCGAGCTTCGCTATGGCAATGATGTCTGTCGGGGACTGTTGATACGGCCCAATCGCCAGCGACATCAGGCCGGTGGGTTGCTCGCTTTTCATTTCGAATTTGGTGATGTCGCCATCGGTGGTTTTCTGGGCAATCTTCAGGTCGCCGACCACGGTGTTCAGGCCGGGAATATCAAGGAAGGCGACCTGATAAAAGGGCTTGTGGGTCCACGCCTCTTGGATGGACAACCTATCTGCGTCTGCGAACACAGGATAGCCGAAGCTTTGGGCGCGGATCATGGTGAAATCGGGGTGCAGCGTTTCCTTGACGCCCACGAGGCCGGTCTTTGAAAGGTCCTCCAGATACCCCCGGTAATGCACCACGATTTCCCGGCGAATTCTGTTTTTGAGCATCGGGCGCGTGAGCGCGACTTCAACCTGGTTCAGTTCCAGATAGTCAAATCCCTGTACTGGCGTCATGCGGCTTTTTGTCTTCAGCATCTTGCCACCAGGGCCCACGACTTTTTCGACCGTAAGGCCAGGATTAAGCAGCAGGGAGAGGGTACTCAGCGGCGTGTCGCCATTGTTGCGGAAGCTGACCTGGTAGGCGCCGACCATCTGGCCGTCGCTTGCTTCCTCCGCGAAATGGAACTTGGCGACCAGTGTGGCATTTAGAAGCTCTATATGGCTTTCCGCCTTAGCGCTGACAGTCCCCAGAAACAGCAACAGTACCCCGACCAACAATCGCATGATGCCCTCCGACGCCATTAATGTAATAGAATAACATAATGATAAATAAACGAAAGGATCAAGCCAAAAATGCGCTGGCGTAATTTACGGCTTCAGGTTGACGTTAATCCGGGGCGCAGAAACGGTTGATTAGGGTGTCGCCGATCTCCGCCGCCGCTTCCACGTGGGCGATATCAATATTAAGGCCAAAGAGAACCATCACGATATGGCTGGTGTCTTCCGTCACTGCCGTGCGGGCGCTATCGGAAAAGGGTGTGCCGAAGGGGCCTTTGTCGTCCTTCAGCAGGGGAAGGCCCTCAAGGTTGATAGCCCCGCGGCCAATGCCTTCATACGTATCGCCTTTCGCACCGATGGTCAGCGTCATGTCGCCATCGATTTTGCCGGTGTCGTAGATGCCGATCGGGATGCCGGTCATCAGCGACACCAGATTGCCGCTGTCGACCACATTGTTGACCTGATAGAGGGGCTTGCCAGCGATTACACGGCGGGTCAGGGCCTCGGATGACGGGCGGTAGCGGCTTGGGTCCTTGCCGCAGGCCTTGAAGGCGGCGCGCACGTTCGCGATCACCGGGTCTGAAGCCGCCGCTTCGCCCAGCAGTTCCTGCAAACGCATCTCGGCGCCGTCCTCAATGGACGTAACAAGGCCCGGCGGAGACGGCCTGACAGCCACATCAAAATCAAGCGCGCCCACATGGACGGCAAAACCAAGTTCCTGAAACCGGGGATCGATGGATAGCTGCGGCATAATATACTCCCTGACTACCTCCATCTTAACGGGCGGTTTCCGTAAAGGCCATAATCTCGGCAGTACAAATTTCGACGGAGCCAGCGGGCTCAGATTTTGGCCCATACCCGTCGGTGAAAATAGAACCAGGCGCCCCAAAGGGTGGCCGAGAGCGTAAGCGCGGCATAGATGGCGGGCATGGGATCATCCACTGTGCTGACTGAACCTGCATAGGCCGCGATCAGGCAATAGGGGACGGTGCCCAACGACCATGCGATCAGGAAGCGGCTGAAGCGCATCCGCGTTATGCCTGACAGGCAGGCAGACACTTCCGGGATGATCGGCATGGCGCGCGCGATCAGGATCATCAGGAAACCGTGCCTCTGGAACATGTCTTTGGCTTCAGCCACTTGCTGTGGGTTTCGGGCAATGCGCGTGAGAAGCTTGTCGCCATACAAGCGGCTCAGGCCATGGCCACAGACGCCTGCCAACGTCAGGCCGGTGATGGACGCCATGCTGCCGCCGCTAAAGCCCAGGAAATAGCCCGCGAGCAGGCATAGCGTCAGGGTTGGCATGGCGATGAACAGGTCTGCGAACAAAAGGGCGGCGATGATGGCGGCTACAAGGCCAGGCGACAGGTTCGAGGCGGCATCAAGCCAGCCTTCGATCTGCGTGACGCTAAGAAAGCCAGCGGCTTTCAGGGCAATAAATGTTGATGCGAAGGCGAGCGCCAGCATCAGGAATATTTTCACAAGGGCCGCCATGTCATGCCCCTTTCAGGATACGGGCGGCCAGTGCCGGGCTTAGGCGGCGGATGAGCATCAGCAATTTCACTTTGCCGATGAAGTTGTCTGGAGTGCCACGCTCAAGCCCCCGGATGATGGCCTGCGCGGCGGCCCCCGCGGATATTTTGCCGCTGCCGCGGTCTGTGGTCATGGCCGTGTCAACAAGGGGCAGAAAAGCCTGCTGAACCTGAACCCCCGTGTCTTCAAGCTGATACCTCAGCGACTGCGTCAGGATGTTGAGCGCGCCTTTGGTGGCGCAGTAAACAGCAGAGCTTTTCTTTGGTACCAGGCCAAGGGCAGAGTTGATATTCAGGATGCGGGCGTCCCCTGCGGCCTCAAGGCATGGCAACAGGCCATGGATAAGGTAGCAGATGCTGGTGAAATTGGTCGTGACCTCTTCCGCGATGGTTGCTGGGTTGAAACCCGGGTCTGTGAACAGGGGCGTGTGCTGGATGGCGGCATTATTGATCAGGACATCAATTGGCCCCAAAGTTTGCAGGTGCTTGATTGTGGCGCGTAGGCCCAAAAGGTCTGAAAGGTCGGCGCGTACGGTCGTGATACCTGGCGCAGCCTGTGCCAATTCCTGAAGTTTCTCTTTGCTACGGCCCAGTATGATCACCTGGTTTTCATGGCAGAGCATCTCCACTAGCGCACGCCCCACGCCGGACGTGCCGCCGGTGACCAGAATCCGCTTATCCTTCAATTGAAATTGCATTTTCGCCTCGCTTGTTCCTTATTTGTGTGCGGACCATAAGGCGCGGCCAATGGGGCGGCATTAACCTGGGTTAAGAGGCGATGGATTTTTCCGAATTCCTGAATGAGTACGCAGAGACGCGAACGTTTGCGCGGGGCGACCATGTCTTCCGGCAGGGCGATGCTGACCGCAGCCTCTTTTTCGTTCAGTCTGGTTTCCTCAAGGCCTATTATCTGACAGAAAGCGGCGGGGAGCAGATCAAGTCTTTCATCGATAGCGGCAAGGTGATCGGCAGCCTGACGGCAGCGGTTGCGGGAGAGCCTGCGACCTTCAGCCTTGTGTGCATTGAAGATTGCACATTGATGCGCTTCTCTTTTAGTGCCCTGCGTGAGAAGGCGGCGCATTCGCCCGCATTATCAGACATGGTGACCGGCCTGCTCCTGGAACTTGCGATGAAGAAAGAGCGGCGGGAATATGAACTTCTGTGCCTGTCGGCCGAGGAACGCTACCGACGCCTGCTAAAGCGCATGCCGGAGCTGACTACCCGCGTAACCCAGCAGGATATCGCGCTTTACCTTGGTGTCACGCCCGTGGCGCTCAGCCGTATCAAGAAACGGCTGGCTGGTGGCGAAACCTCTCGATAGAAAAAGGGGCCGCGGATGCAGCCCCTTTGATACTCGATACAGCGCCAGAAACTGACATTTAACTGGCTGATACGCTTTATGCGGCTTTGGCCGGGATTTTCCCGCGGCTGTCGCCCTTCGTGTAGAAGGTCTCGCCCTTGTCGGCCATGTCGCGCAGAAGCTGCGGCGGGGTGAAGCGGGCGCCGTAAGCTTGCGCCAGGCGGTCTGCTTCTGCCACAAATTCGTCCACGCCCATGGTGTCGATGAAGCTGAACGGGCCGCCGGTGAAGGGTGCGAAGCCCCAGCCGAAGATGGCGCCAATGTCGCCGGAAGCGGTGTCGCGAAGAACGCCTTCCTCGAAGCAGCGGGCACATTCAACGGCCATGCGGACCATCAGGCGGGACTTGACTTCGTCAACGTTTGGCTGGTCATCCGCCAGCGGGAAGTGGTCGGCAAGGCCCGGCCACAGGTGTTTGGGGCTACCGTCGGTCGGATAGTCGTAGGCACCCTTGCCGTTCTTGCGGCCGAAGCGCTCCAGCTCCACCACCATGGTTTCAACGAAACCGTCAGCAGGTGACGGCACATATTTGTCGCCCAGCGCTTTGCGCGTTGCCATGCCCACTTTGTAGGAAAGGTCGATCGCCACTTCGTCGCCAACCGCCAGCGGGCCAACCGGCATGCCTGCCATCTTGCCTGCGTTCTCAATGAGCGCCGGGTTCACGCCTTCCTTGACCATCGCATAGCCTTCCTGCACGTAGGTGCCGAAGCAGCGGCTGGTGTAGAAGCCGCGGCTGTCGTTCACGACAATCGGGGTCTTCTTGATCTGGGAGACATAATCGAGCGCGAGCGCGAGCGTTGCGTCGTCGGTCTTTTCACCCATGATGATCTCAACCAGAGGCATCTTGTCCACGGGCGAGAAGAAGTGAATGCCGATGAACTGGTGCGGGCGGGTGAAGTTTTTCGCCAGGCCCGTGATCGGCAGCGTGGAGGTATTCGATGCGAACACAACATCCTTGCCAATCACCGCTTCGGTTTTTTCCGTAACGTCCTTCTTGATGTCTTCGGCCTCAAACACGGCCTCGATGATCAGGTCGCAATCTTTCAGGTCGTCATAGCTGTCGGTCGGGATGATGCGCTCCAGAAGGGCGTCGCCCTTTTCCTGGGTGACCTTGCCGCGCTCCATACCCTTCTTGACCAGGTTGCGGCTATAGTCCTTGCCTTTTTCAGCGGCAGCCATCTCGCGGTCCAGCAGAACCACTTCCATGCCCGCTTTGGCGGAAACGTAAGCCACGCCAGCGCCCATCAGGCCCGCGCCCAGCATGCCAAGGCGTTTCACCTTCTTGCGCTCATACCCATCAGGGCGAAGCGAGCCCTTCTCAACCGCCTGCTTGTTGATGAACAGGCTGCGGATCATGTTCGGCGCCACAGGGCCCGAGAGGAGCTTCATGAAATATTTGCTCTCGATCCGGATCGCGGTGTCGAAATCAACAACGCCGCCTTCATAGAGGCACGACAGGATGGCTTGAACAGCTGGGTAGTTGTGCTGTGTCTGCTTTTGCGCCATGGCGTTCGCGCCGATGAAGGTCTGAACCGCTGCCGGGTTCATGGCACCAGCGCCGCCCGGATATTTGAAGCCTTTCTTGTCCCATGGGGCAAGCGCGGATGGGGATTTCTTGACCCATTCCTTGGCTTTCGCAACAACCTGATCAGTTGGCACCATTTCCTGAACGATGCCCAGGCCCATGGCGATCTGGCCATTATATGGCTTGCCCGTGGTGATGGCTTGCGCCGCTGCCTGAATGCCCGTCAGGCGTGGCAGGCGCTGGGTGCCGCCAGCGCCAGGCAGCAGGCCAACCATCACTTCTGGGAATCCAAGCTGCATGGCAGGCGTGTCGGAGATCACGCGGTGGTGGCAGGCAAGCACAAGCTCGAACCCGCCGCCGAGCGCGAGGCCGTTCACAGCTGCTGCGAAAGGCTTGGTGCCTTCCTTCATCAGCACCTTGCGGTCTTTGTCGCCAGTTTCCATCTTGCGGAAAATTTTGTTCAGGCGGAAAGCGTTCTCAAATGCCTGCTCAGGCGTCTGGTCGGCTTCCGCGCTGCCGAGCATATTGAGGTCAGCGCCAGCGAGGAAGGCGTCCTTGCCGGAGGTGATCACAGCGCCCTTCACATTGTCGTCGGCCAATACTTTGTCGACACACGCGTCCAGATCTTCGATCAGCTGGGCGTTGAATACGTTCATGTTGGCGTTTGGCAGGTCGATCGTCAGAAGCGCGATGCCGTCGCCGTCTACTTCATAGCGGATGGTCTCAGTCATTGGTTTAAACTCCCCTTGCGCTTCTTAAACACGTTCGATGATGGTTGCGGTGCCCATGCCGGCGCCGATGCAAAGTGTTGCGAGCGCGGTGGACTTGCCGGAGCGCTCCAGCTCATCGAGAACCGTACCCAGGATCATTGCGCCGGTCGCGCCGAGCGGGTGGCCCATGGCGATTGCGCCGCCGTTCACGTTGATGTCGCTATGGTCGATATCCAGTGCTTCCATGAAGCGCAGAACAACAGACGCGAAGGCTTCGTTAAGCTCCCACACATCAATATCGGATTTGTCCATGCCGGCGCGCTTAAGGGCTTTCTGGGCCGCGAATTCAGGGCCTGTCAGCATGATAGTTGGCTCAGAGCCGATAGACGCCATGGAGCGGATGCGGGCACGAGGCTTCAGGCCGAACTTCTCTCCCATTTCCTTGCTTCCGAGAAGGATAGCAGCGGCACCGTCCACGATGCCGGAAGAGTTGCCCGCATGATGCACGTGGTTGATGCGCTCATATTCAGGGTATTTCTGCAGGGCCACATTGTCGAAGCCGAACTCGCCCATCTGCACGAAGCTTGGCTTCAGGGCGCCAAGGCTTTGCATGGTTGTCTCTGGGCGCATGAACTCGTCATGGTCCAGCACAGTCATGCCGACAACGTCCTTGACCGGCACGATGGACTTGGAGAAACGGCCTTCGTCCCAAGCCATTTTCGCACGCTTCTGGCTTTCAACCGCATAGGCATCCACATCATCGCGGCTGTGGCCGTATTTGGTGGCGATAAGGTCAGCCGAAACACCTTGCGGCACGAAATAGCTATGGAAGGCCACGCTTGGGTCAACCGGCCATGCGCCGCCGTCGCTGCCCATAGGCACGCGGCTCATGCTCTCGACACCGCCGCCGATGGCCATGTCGGCTTCGCCGGACATGATTTTTGCGGCCGCGATGTTGGTTGCTTCAAGGCCAGAGGCACAGAAACGGTTTACCTGAAAACCAGCTGTCGTTTCGGCGTAACCTGCGTTGATGGCGGCAACGCGGGCGATATCCGCCCCTTGCTCACCTACAGGGGAAACACAGCCAAAAGCGATGTCATCCACATTTTCAGTGTCGATCTCGTTCCTGTCACGCACGGCCTGCAGAACCTGTGTCGCCAGCTGGATCGGTGTGATTTCGTGAAGGCTGCCATCCTTGCGGCCACGGCCCCGTGGCGTGCGGACGGCATCATAAATATAGGCTTCGGTCATTTTGGATTAACTCCCCTTGGGTCCCTATGCTTAGAAGTTCGCTGCGTCGAGCGCCATGACGTCGTCGGCGCCAGTCTCAAGCTCAGCGAGCAATGCTTTGATCTCTGGCATGCGGCGCTTCATATAGTAGCGCCCGGTCGCCAGCTTGTTCTCATAGAAGGTAGGATCGGATGTGCCCGCGTCCAGCGCATCAGTGGAAACTTTTGCCATCTGGGTCCACATCAGGCCCAGAAGCACATGGCCAAAGAGGTGCATGTAAGGCGTGGAGGCGGCCCCGGCATTGTCCGGGTTGGCCATGCCGTTCTGCATCAGCCACATGGTGGCTTGCTGAAGGTCTTTCAGGCCAGAGCCAAGCGCGTCAGTGAATGGACGCAGGCGGTCGTCGCCCTTGGCGCTTTCGCGGATTTCACCGGCATATTTGAAGAAGGCCTGCATCGCGCGGCCACCGTTGGCAGGCAACTTGCGGCCCACCAGGTCAAGCGCCTGGATACCGTTTGCGCCTTCATAGATTTGTGCAATGCGGGCATCGCGCACGAACTGTTCCATGCCGGTTTCAGCGATATAGCCATGGCCACCAAAGATCTGCTGGCTGGACACGCAATACTCAAAGCCGCGGTCGGTGAAGACGCCTTTGATGATTGGCGTCAGGAGGCCGATCATATCGTCTGCCCATTGGCGCTCTTCTTCGGTTTCGGCCTTGTGCACAAGGTCAACGAGCAGGCCACACCACAGGCTGGCGGCGCGGGATGCCTCATTGAACGCCTTGGCGTTCATCAGCATGCGGCGCACGTCCGGGTGTACGATAATCGGGTCCGCCGGGCCGTCTGGGTTCTTTGGCCCCGTGAGCGAGCGGCCCTGGATGCGGTCGCGCGCGTATTCAACAGCGTTCTGGTAGGCGACTTCAGAGTTCGCAAGGCCCTGCATGCCCACGCCGATCCGTGCTGCGTTCATCATGATGAACATGGACTTCAGGCCCTTGTGCGGCTCGCCGATCAGATAGCCTTCGGAGCCCTCATAGTTCAGAACGCACGTGGAGTTGCCGTGGATACCCATCTTTTCTTCGATGGACGCCACATTCACATTGTTGAATTCACCCGGCGTACCGTCTGCGTTCAGCTTGTATTTCGGCACGATAAAGAGGGAGATACCCTTCACGCCCTTCGGGGCATCGGGCAGGCGCGCCAGCACCAGGTGGATGATGTTTTCCGCCATGTCGTGGTCGCCGGCGGAGATGAAGATTTTCGTGCCGGAAATGGCGTAGGAGCCATCTGCATTGGGCTCGGCTTTGGTGCGCAGCATACCCAGGTCGGTACCGCAGTGCGGTTCCGTCAGGTTCATGGTGCCGGTCCATTCGCCGGTAATCATTTTCGGCAGGTAGGTCTGTTTCTGTTCGTCCGACCCGTCGATGCTGATCGCAGCCTGCGCGCCGGCGGCTAAGCCTGGATACATGGCAAAAGCGTGGTTCGAGCTGATCATCATTTCTTCAAAGCAGAAGCCCAGCACATGCGGCATGCCCTGACCACCATATTCAGGGTCAGACGTCAGGCTTGGCCAGCCGTTCTCAATGAACTTCTGATAGGCTTCCTTGAAACCCTTGGGCGTGGTGACAGAGCCGTCTTCATGACGGGTGCAGCCTTCGCGATCGCCGGAATAATTGAGCGGCTGAAGCTCGTTCTCACAGAATTTGGCGCCTTCCTCAAGGATGGCACTTACAAGATCTGGGGTCGCTTCCGAATAGCCCGGCAGGTTTGAATATTTGCCGATATTCAGCACTTCATTCAGGATGAAGAGCTGGTCTTTCACAGGGGCGCGATAGATTGGCATTTTAGGTCCTCAACTATGTTGTGTGTTCTGATGAATTGTTGAATGTCTGTTACGGCTGATATTTACCGAGCGGTTCACCGGTGTCCCGGCGCACCCAAAGGCCACGGTCCTTGTCGCGGACCAGATTGGAGATCAGCTCACTGAATTCCTGAAGTTCTTCGATGGTGGCGTTGATGTCGTCCCGCTGGGCTTCGAGCGCGCGAATACGCTCGCGGCAGCGCTCAGCCGTCACGGCGCGCTGGGTCTCGCGGCCATCGCCGACATTGTAGAGATCAAGCATCTCGCCGATCTCTGACAGTGAAAAGCCCACGCGCTTGCCGCGCAAAATCCAGGCAAGGCGCACGCGGTCCTCGGCGCTATAGATACGGTTCTGGCCCTGGCGCTCGGGCGAAATCAGGCCCTGGTCCTCATAGTGACGAAGCGTTCTTGGCGTCACGCCGAAGTCGCAGGCCAGCTCTTTGATAGAGTATGTTTTTGGCTTGTCTGCAGGCATGAAAGGTTCCCTCTAATGTGCCCCATTAGATAGTTGACGTTTACGTTAACGTCAACCTTGATCCGATCACAATTGCTAGAGTCTTGGAAATCCTTTATATTTTCTGGACGCATGAGTTTGATTTCGGCCGAAATGGTATATTTCAATGGCTGAAGAGGGTGCGACTCGAGGTCTTGGGGGAGGCTTTGGCCGCAATAGCCTGCGAAGGGGAGAGAAAATGGCACCAAAATTTGACAGTTTCCGGGAGTTTTTCCCTTACTATCTGGCCGAACACGCCGACCCGGTGTGTCGGGCGCTCCATTATATGGGCACAACATTGGCGACATTGGTTTTGCTTTATGCCCTATACAGCCAGAACTGGTGGTTGCTTCTGGTAGTGCCGCTGTGTGGCTACAGCTTTGCCTGGGTTGGCCATTTCGTCTTCGAGAAGAACAAGCCTGCGACGTTTGATTATTGGAAATGGTCCCTGATCGGGGACTATAAAATGTACAGCCTTTGGATCACCGGAAGGCTTGGCCCGGCACTTGAAGATGCGCTTGCCCAGTATGGCCGCCGCAACAGTAAGGGCGTAACTGGCGCGTAAAGGCACATAAAGGCCCTGTTTCGTTAGGCCTTTGTTTGCATTTTACAATTAGTTTCGGTAGGTCTTAGCCGTAAGTCGTCCGCGGTCCATCTTTTGGAATCCGAAGCAGCATGCCTCTGTATCTACCCATTGCAGAACTGTCGATGAATGTCTTTGTTGTCATGGGCATGGGCGCCCTTGTGGGCCTCTTGTCCGGCATCTTTGGCGTGGGTGGCGGCTTCCTGATGACGCCGCTACTGATTTTCGCAGGCGTGCCGCCGGCCGTTGCTGTGGCGACCCAGTCGAATCAGATTACCGCCGCGAGCGTTTCAGGCGTGATAGCCCATTGGCGCCGTCAGGGTGTTGATGTGAAAATGGGCGTTGTGTTGATTGCGGGCGGCGCGGTGGGCGCTTTCATTGGCGCTGAAATCTTCACGTACTTGCGATCGCTCGGGCAGGTCGACCTGATGATCTCAATCGCTTACGTAGTGTTCCTCGGGCTTATTGGCGGCCTTATGTTCTGGGAAAGCATGCGGGCGATCATGCGCCAGCGGCGCGGCTATGTGCCGCCGCGGAAACCCCGCGAGGAAAGGCACAAGGCCTGGATTCACGCGCTACCTTTCAAGATGCGGTTCCGCAAGTCTCGCCTGTATATCTCAGCGCTGCTACCGCTGGTGATCGGCTTCTTCGTCGGTGTGCTTTCAGCCATCATGGGCGTGGGCGGTGGTTTCGTGATGGTGCCCGCCATGATTTATATCCTTGCGATGCCGACCAACGTGGTGATTGGTACGTCGCTGTTCCAGATCATATTTGTGACGGCGTTGACCACCATTTTCCATTCGGTGAATACCCAGACGGTGGACATCTTCCTCGCGATCCTCTTACTGCCGGGGGCCGTAATCGGTGCCCAGATTGGTGCTCGGATCGGTATGAAACTGAAGGCTGAACAGCTGCGTGCGCTTCTGGCGCTGATGGTGCTGCTGGTATGCGCAAAGATGGCTGTGGCGCTGGTTGTTGAACCGCCAGAGCTTTATTCGGTTGCTGACCTCGAGGAAATCGGGGAGCGGCACTGATGGCGATAAGGAGGTTTATAACCTGCTTTCTGTTCTTTGGCCTGCTGCTTCCGGGCGTATCCGCGCATGCCCTGGTGACAGACTTGTCGAACAAGCGGATCGAAATTCGCTACAGTTTCTCTGGTGCCGAACTGATTCTTTTTGGCGCTGTCGGGTCCACCAACATAGATGTGCGGCAGGAAGACTATGATGTGGTCATTGTGGTGCGTGGCCCGGAAGCCCCCGCAGTTGTGCGCAAGAAGGCCAGGGTAGGCGCCATCTGGGTCAATGCAGATGACATGCGCTTCCCAAGTGCGCCTGGTTATTATGCGGTTGCAGCCACGCGCCCACTCAATGAGATTGCCAATCCGGTCGCCTTCGCATCATACGGCATTGGTTTCCATAACCTTCCGTTGGTGGCAGATAGTGGCAACGGTCTGATGATGCCTGACCCAGAATTTCGTGAGGCGCTTTTTCGTCTCAGAAGCGGTGATGGACTATACCGGCAGGAAAAGGACGACGTCGCGATTATCGGCCAGGGTCTGTTTCGCACCAATGTGCATCTGCCCGCCAATGTGCCTGTTGGCGAGTTTATCGTGGAAACCTTCATTTTCCAGCATGGCAGTATGCGGTCCAGAAACCGGATCAGTCTGACAGTGGACAAAGAAGGTTTTGAGCGCGCGGCCTATAATTTCGCTCACGGCTATCCCTTCTGGTACGGCATCGTGGCCGTTATTGTTGCGCTGGGCGCCGGTTGGCTTGCTGGCGTGCTGGGCAAGAAATAGAGTGCTGGGCGGTCGAATGTGTCAGGCCTAAGCCTCGGTTAGCTTCCGCCACCCTTTCGGATTTCGAACAAATATTTATCACCTTCAACGCGTGCCATCACCAGCGTATGGCCAGCCATTGAACAAAAGGCTGGCATATCCTGAACCACGGCCGGATCAGTTGCGGTCAGCAGCAGCATATCGCCGGGGGCAAGATCATCCAGCTTTCGCCGGGCGCGAAGGATCGGCATCGGGCATAACATGCCTGAAACGTCCAGATGGGCTGCGAACCGTTCGTCGGTATCATCCATTATTCATAACCCTAACCCAATGGGTGACAGGACCGCCCCGATTTAACCGGGCGGTACCTTGGCTCTGAGTTTAATGGCCATTTCTCAATAGCGCGTTAACAGGCGCGCTATATAGAAGCCGGGCGGGTGTATGGCAAGACGGTCTTAGCCGTTTGATGGGGTCAGTCTTCGAGAATGCCAAGGCGAAGGGCGCTTGGTAGGATCTCACGGGTGGATGTCACCTCAAGTGCGTCTTTCAGTTCTTTGATATGGAAGGAGACCGTTGGCGCACTGACGCCAAGTCGTTCGGCGATCTGGCCGTTTGTAAGGCCCGCGTTCAGTTGCTGCAATACTTCGAGCGGGCGGCCCTTGATGCCGACGCTTGCGGCGCGTTCCGTGCGCTCCAGCGGCTGATAGAAAGTGTGCATGTAAAGGCTCGCCAGATGCACCTCATCACCATGCATTCGCATGATGTTCTTAAGCTTGTCGATACGCTGTTCGCAGTGCAGCGTCACTTCCCCATGACCGCGCCCGAACGGGTGCCGGAGCGGGAAGCCGACGGCAGAAAAGATGCCGTAATGTTCCGCCCGTTGCAGAATGAAATCGAAGCCTTCGAAATTGGGGTCACGTGGGTCCAGAAGGTCACGCGCCATGTAAAGCGGTTGCATGGACCGGCGTTCGATCTGGTGGATCATCGGGTCCACCTTTTCGTATTTGCGGCTCAGATATTCCTCGACGCCCTCTTTGGGCATGCTGGTGATCCAGGTTCTGCCTGCCAGCGACACCCGGACGTGTGTATCTTTGCCGTTTTCGGTTACCACGCGGGAATTGATGGGCGCATAGCTATATCCATAAGTGGCGCACCTAAAGCCACGCTCGCCAACAAAATCAAGAAACAGCTGCCATACGTCATGGCTGGTATTGACCGCCTCCAGTTGGCCGATCAGGGTGCTGACACTTTCCACAAAAGAGTCTCCGTTTGGTGATCGGTATTGCTTAATTATTTGAAACAATGAGCAGAACAGCCGCTATTTAAACGAAATATATACATTTCACCGAACAATGTCGCCCCTTGATCGTGATTATTTCTGGTGGCCAAAATAAAGCCCGCCCTGGGTGAGGGCGGGCTTTTACCGGGTTGGGTGTTCCCGGTAAAACGGACGGAACGGTTGGGTGCCGGGTGCTGAGAGATGTTCCGTCCGCAAACTCAAAACTGAAACTGGTGCCTAGTGAACAACGGCCTGGTTGGGTTTGAACGAACCTGCCGCAATCGTGGTCAGATGCTCATGGATCGATAGCCACAGGTCGAAACCTTCGTCGTCACCAATTGCCTTCATCTTGGAAAGCGCCTCATCCGCATAGTCGAGCGCCTTGGGGCCCAAATTCTTCAAAAGGTTCTCGGCGACGAGACCAAAATAAAAGTTTGGGTCGAATGGCTGGGACTGTTGCATCTGATTAACTCCTCGAAGCGGCGTTTGAAACTTACCCTCCTTATGAGCAACAGGCGTGCCAACTTTTGGCCTTTAGGGTTTTCAAGGGGTTGGGGGGATGTGCCCGTTATTGTGTCACCCGTCAGGCGTGTGAGCGGACAAAGCTGCCGGGTGAAAGCTGCCGCCTGTTGGTAAGGCTTGCCGTGTCAAATTGGGGCAGGAGGGTGCTTGCCCGTTCAGGCCTCAATCAGATGCAGCAGTGCTGGCGCATGGCGCCACGGGTCGGTTGCCTGAATACGGGGAATGGTCGCGACCGGTAGGTTGGTCAGGCCCTCGATCTCCTCTGCCGTCTCGGACAGGTCAGGGTTGTCATAGATCGTGCCGGGCGCGCTTTCACTGACAATGATACCCCGTACCTTTAGCCCGCGCGCCTGCATGGCCTCCACTGTACTGATGGTATGGGAAATGGTGCCCAGGTAACTGCCGACCACTAGCAGGCTTTCAAGCTCAAGGTCCGCGATCCAGTCGGCCACAAGGCGCTCGCCGGTGAGCGGCACAAAAGACCCGCCAACGCCCTCGATAAGCGTGAAAGTATCAGCCTCAAGGGCTTTCCTGCATGTGCCGATAACGGCATCATAATCAAGCGTGCGGCCTTCTGCCTTTGCTGCCATGGTGGGGGCCAGCGGGGCCTTGAAGCGGAACGGTGAGATCTGGCCCAGCGTGTCGGCGTGAATGGGCAGGCCAAGTGCTTTGGCGATAACAGCCGTGTCGCTTTCAGCCATGGTGCTGTCGTCAAAGCCGCTGATGATGGGCTTCAGGGCTGTCAGATCCATGTCCACTTTGCGGGCCTGATGGCACAGTGCTGCGGTCACAAGTGTCTTGCCGATCTCCGTGCCTGAGGATGTGATGAAAAGTCCAGCCATATCAGTCTCCCAAACCAAGTTTTTTGCACACGACAATCAGCCTGTCGACGTCAGCATCCCGGTGGCTTGCGGAAAAGCTGAACCTGAGCCGCGACGTCCCTTCAGGCACAGTGGGCGGGCGGAAGGCGATCACCTTGAAGCCTTCACTGGCCAGTGCGTCGGAAGCCCCTAGTGCGTCAGCCTCTGTACCGATCACAAGGGGAACGATGGGCGTGTCGGGTGCCGGAAGGCCAAGCGCGGCCGAAAAGGTTCGCGCCAGTTTGACGGGACGCGCGACCCTTTCTGGGTCATTTTCGATGAGCTCGAGCGCTTTCAGGCTAGCCCCGACGGCGGCAGGCGGCAGGCCCGTCGTATAGATGAAAGACCGTGCGCGGGTTTTCATCAGGTCGATCACCGGTTTTGACGCAGCCAGGTATCCGCCGTACGAGCCAACAGCTTTCGAGAGCGTTCCCATCTGCAGTGGCACCAGGCTTTCAGCGCCGGTCGCGTGCATGGACCCGCGCCCGCCACCGATGGTGCCCAGTGCGTGGGCGTCATCTGCCAGAAGCCAGGTATCGTGGCTTTGTGCCAGCAGGCCAAGTTCTTTCAGGGGGGCGATATCTCCGTCCATGGAATAGACGCCGTCAACCACCATCAGGCAGCGGCCATGAGCTGCCCTGTGTTTCGCCAGCAGTTCCGCGGCGTGGCGCACGTCATTATGGCGGAAGAATTTCACGGTGGCGCGTGACAGCTGGATGCCCGCGTGGATGCAGGTGTGCACCAGTTCGTCCGCGATGATCAGATCTTCCTTGCCCACAAGGGTTGGGATAATGCCCACGTTCGCCAGATAGCCTGAACCGAATACGGCCGCGTCTTCCGCGCCTTTGAGGGCAGCGATCTTTTGTTCCAGTTGCCGGTAAAGTGGGTGATTGCCGGTCACCAGGCGGCTGGCCCCGGCCCCGGCGCCGAACTGGTCTGCGGCCGCCTTGGCAGCTTCGATAACGTCAGGGTGGGTCGAAAGCCCCAGATAGTCGTTGTCGGTAAAGCTGATAAGCGGTGCGCTGCCTTCCACTGACAGAGCCATATTGCTGGATCGCGCCGTGTCCACCAGGGTCCGGCGTTGGTCTTTGGCCTCAAGCACCGCAAGCTTCTGCAGGGCGAAGTCAGACAGGCTGTCTGTCAGGCTATCTGGCGCCGACGTGGCGGCTTTCGTCTTCTGTTGCATGGGGGCTGACTTAAGCCCAGATGAGGGCCCAGTCAATGCCCGTTTTTCCTTGACTTCCCAGCCTATCCCTTCACATTAGCGCCCGCAAAAAGACCACCCGCACACAGGCGTGCGGCAAGGAGAGATACGCATGAACGCCCCAGCTAAAATTGACACTCAGGACGCCCCGATCCGCCATGACTGGACACGGGAAGAAGTTATGGCCTTGTTTGAAAAGCCGTTTATGGATCTGGTGTTTGAGGCCGGGCGTGTTCACCGCCTTTATCACGACCCCAACAAGGTGCAGCTTAGCCAGCTGATTTCGATCAAGACGGGCGGTTGTGCCGAAGATTGCGGCTATTGCTCCCAGTCGGCGAAGTACAAGAACGGTACCGGCCTTGACGCGACCAAACTGATGGAGGTCGAGCGCGTGGTGGAAGCCGCGAAGAAAGCGAAAGCCGGTGGTGCGTCACGCTACTGCATGGGGGCGGCATGGACGAGCCCCAAGGACCGCGACATGGACACCATTGTCGCTATGGTCGAAGGTGTGAAGGAACTGGGCATGGAAACCTGCATGACACTGGGCATGCTTTCCGATTGCCAGACTAAAAAGCTGAAGGACGCGGGCCTTGATTACTATAACCACAATGTGGATACGTCCGAGGAATTCTACGGCGAGATCATCACCACGCGGACCTATCAGGACCGCATTGACACGCTGAACCGCGTGCGTGAGGCGGGCATCAATGTTTGTTCCGGTGGCATCGTCGGCATGGGCGAGCGCGTTGAAGACCGTGCCGGTATGCTGCAGACGCTCGCGAACCTCGATCACCACCCGGACAGTGTGCCGATCAACATGCTTGTGGCTGTGCCAGGCACGCCGCTTGAACATGTCGAACGGCTCGACCCGCTTGAGTTCGTGCGCACCATTGCGGTCGCACGCATCATGATGCCGAAATCGGAGGTGCGGCTTTCTGCAGGCCGTCAGGAAATGACGGAAGAGGCGCAGGCGCTGTGTTTCCTCGCGGGCGCCAGCAGCATCTTCTATGGCGAGCAGCTTTTGACCACGCCAAACCCTGAAAACAACAAGGATATGGCCCTGTTCCAAAAGCTCGGCCTTAGCCCGGCTTAAGATGGCTGATCAGCCAACATGGTTTGATGAGGGTATCGGGCATATATGGCTGCCCTATACCCAAATGAAAACCGCGACCCCACCGCTGCCGGTGAAGGCGACAAACGGCGTGCGGATCACGCTTGAGGACGGGCGCGAACTGATCGACGGCATCTCCAGTTGGTGGGCTGCGGCGCACGGCTATAACCACCCGCATATCATTGAAGCCATGAAAGCCCAGCTGGATACCGTGCCGCACGTGATGTTTGGCGGTTTGGTGCATGAGCAGGCGCTGAAGTTGTCGAAACGGCTGGCCGATATGCTGCCGGGGGACCTGAACCGTGCTTTCATCGCCGAATCCGGCTCTGTGTCGGTCGAGGTGGCCATGAAAATGGCGGCGCAATATTTCATGAACCGCGGTGAGAAGCGCACCAAGTTCGTTCATTTTCGCGGCACCTACCACGGGGATACGCTTGGCACCATGGCGGTGTGTGACCCGGAAGAGGGCATGCACGGCCTCTTCAAAGGCATGCTGGCGGAAAACCTGCTAACGGATTTGCCGCGCAGCCCGGAAGAGGCTGAACGCTTCGCAGCCTTTCTCAAAGTGAATGCCCCTGACGTGGCAGCGGTTATAACAGAGCCACTGGTGCAGGGTGCGGGCGGCATGGTGTTCCACACGCCTGAAACGCTGCAGTGGATCCGTATGGCATGCGACGCAGCGGGCGTGCTGATGATCGTGGATGAGATTTTCACTGGCTTTTACCGCACAGGCACCCGCTTTGCCATCGATCAGGCCGACATCGTGCCTGATATGGTAACGCTGTCGAAAGCCTTGTCTGGTGGTGTGGCGCCGCTTAGTGTCTGTGTGGCGCGGGATATAATATTTGATGCCTTCTATGACGACGATCCGATGAAGGCGCTGATGCACGGGCCCACCTATATGGCGCATGCGCTGGGATGCGCGGCAGCCAATGCATCGCTTGATCTGTTCGAGCGGGAAGATTACGCTGCGCGTGCAGAAGCCATCCAGCATCAGATGATGGCGGAGCTGGCGCCGTGCGGGTTCCTGGACAATGTGAAAAGCGTGCGGGTGAAGGGCGCCATCGGCGTTGTGCAGCTTGAAGACGCATCAGGCATTGAGGCGCTGAAGCCGAAGTTTGTAGCTGAAGGTGTTTGGATCAGGCCGTTCCGCGACATCGTCTATCTGACCCCGCCACTTGTCATTGAGCCAGCGGACTTAACGAAGCTCACCGGTTCAATCTACAAAATACTCTCGGAGACATAAGGCTTATTTGCCGTCGGAGCTGTTCTCGTCAATTCTTCCTGAATCAAGTTCTTCAATTCCAACCTCTGCCTCCCGCAGGTGACGCTTCCGCTCAACAATTTCTGTCAGGAATTCCTGCACATGCCTGGGGTATTTTCCGGATGATGACGTTTTTCGGATTATAGCAGCTATGTCTTGTGGGGACGCATTTGGGTTTGATGCGGTGGCTAAAACAATTCTTGCCGGGTTCGTGTTGGCGGAGGTCGTCAGACCGAGATGTCCGTTATAGAGGTCGGCTATGTACCAGTCTGAAATGTCAGGCTCGAATGTGCTCAGATTGGCAATCAGGCTGGTCATGCGAACGTCTGTATAGCGCATCAGGTGAGCTTTCAGGTTCCGGTCAAAGTCGGGAAATAGGGAGGCATAATTGGTATAAAGCGTTGAGACGCGCGCACCTTCATCCCACAGTTGGATGCCGCGTAGGCTGTTCACAAATTCGCGCGCATTATCTTCAAGGTTGGCCCAAACATTTTGCGCGGTATAAGCCTCGCGCCGCAGGTTTGGTCCGCCGATGGTGCCTTGGTAGAAACCATAAAGCACCCGTGGATCCTGCCACCTGTTGACGATGTATGTTTCGATGTCGGATAGCGACAATCTTTTGCCTGCAACCGTTAGCACTTTCCGGTGCCAATTTTTTTCATGAAACTTTTTCAAGTTCGACTGGGGATAGTCGTTCGCGATGAGGCTGAAGGCTGTAGCGTTATGTAAATTGAGCCAATACGCCAGTTGCTCGTTCTGGGGGAATTCGGCAAGAGGCGTATCGTCGGGTAGGGTGGATAAGCTATCCACAATTGCCGTCACATACGCTTTGTTATCTTTGCCCAGCGCATGGAAAAACACTCTGTTGGCTTCAAGTCGGGTGGGGTTGGGGTTGGTTTTTGTGAGCCTTGACGCTGGGGCGGTTTTAATGCGCGCTGCCGGCTTGCGGTCAGACTTGCCGGTATCCATTACGGTCTGTTTCAGGACTGCATCCCAATCGGCATAGTTGATGGAAAGCTTTTCTTCAGCGAGGGTAGGACCTGCTGCCAAGACTATCACGGTTGTCAATATGGCCAGAAGCGGTCGCATGCAAAATCTCCCCCAATGTCGCAATGGAAAGAATGTTAGCCTTAAGGTTTAATTTAGACAACTAATGAGGGGAAGGGTTGTTGACGCTTATAGCCCAAAGAAAAAGCCCGGCGGTGAGGCCGGGCTTTTGGTGTTTCAAGTTTTGGTGTTCGCCTATTCGCGATTGCCAAGGAAGCTCAGCAGATACATGAACAGGTTCACGAAATCGAGGTACAGGCTCACAGCACCCATGATCGCGCCTTTGGCGACAGCTTCGCCCGTGGCCATCATATAGTAGCTGTGCTTGATGCGCTGCGTGTCATAGGCAGTGAGGCCAGCGAAGATCAGTACGCCTGCAACAGAAATAACGAACTGCATCATCGAAGACTGCATGAAGATGTTCACAACGCTTGCGATGATCAGGCCAATCAGGCCCATGAACAGGAAGGTGCCCATGCCGGACAGGCTTTTCTTCGTGGTGTAGCCATAAAGGCTGAGCGCACCGAAAGAAGCTGCAGTGATGAAGAAAGTCCGTGCGATACTCTCACCGGTGTAAACCAGGAAGATTGACGCCAGCGAAAGGCCCATCACAGTGGCGAACGCCCAGAAGACCATCTGCAGTGTGCCGGAGCTCATTTTCTGAACACCGAAGCTCATCACCATGATGAAGGCAAGTGGCGCGAGCGCCAGAACCCAGCGAAGTGGCGAGCCGTATACAGTTTGAACCAGCTCCTGGCTGCCCATCAGCATGTTGCCGAAAACCATGGCAACAATGCCGGTTAGCAGAACGCCGGACGCCATATAGTTATAGACCTTGAGCATGTAGGCGCGCAGGCCTTCATCGAACTCAGCAGTTTGGGTGGCAGAGCCAGCCCGGAAAGTAGTATTGTATCGTTCCACGATAATTGCTCCCCATGGGGTTACAGTCAGTTGCAGCTAATATGGGCATTCGCCCTTTTGCTTGCAACCGTATTCGCAAGAATTTGATCGCAGAATTTCCAAGGCGATAGTGATTATCTATCACCGGAAATTCTGTATTTGATCACTCGGTCCGCAGGACCGCGTTCGGCTTGATCCCCAGTGCCCGGTAGCTTGAGCCAAGACCGAACAGAATGGTCACCAACAGGCTTGTGGCCACGGTGAAAATCATCGGCGCGGGCAGGAAGCTGAATTCCATATCCATGACGAAATCCACCACGATCCACCCCGTAAGGCTGCCAAGCCCCAGCGCGATGGCAGCGGTGATCAGACCAATAAGCGTATATTCCAACAGGTATGCCCTGAGGATCTGGCCCCTGACGGCGCCCACCACCTTCAGGATCACGCTCTCATACACCCGCTGGCGGAAACCGGCGGCAATCGCGCCCGCCAGCACCAGGATGCCGGCGATGATGGCAACAGCGGCTGTCGCCCGCACGGCAGTGCCGATCTGGTCCATCATGGTGTTCACGGATGACAGCACCTCTTTCATGCGGATGGCCGTGACATTGGGGAAAGCGTTCGTCAGCACTTTGTGGGCTTCCACTTCCGCTTCGTTCGACGCCTTCAGCGTTGCCATATAGGTGTGCGGCGCGGCCTTGAGCGTGTTCGGGTCAAACAGGATCACGAAATTGAAGCCGAAGGTGCCCCAGTCGATTTCGCGCAGAGACCGGACTGTCGCTGTGATCTCGCGCCCCAGCACAGAAACACTGATTGTGTCACCGATCTTGAGGCCGAGGCCGTCTGCGGCTTCCTTGCCCAGGCTCACTTCAGGCTCGCCCGCATAGTCAGCGGGCCACCAGTCGCCTTCAACCAGGTGGCTGCCGTTGCCCAGCTCTTCCATATAGGATAGGCCCCGGTCGCCACGCAGAATCCAGCGGACATTCTGGGCCACTTCAACCTCAGACGCGTTCACGCCGTTCAGTTTGGTCACCCGGCCCCTGAGGTTCGGTACACTCACCAGCTCCTCAACCCCGTCGATGTCCTTGGCTTTCGCTTCGAAGTCCGGAAGCTGATAGCCCTGAATGTCCAGAAGGAAGAAGGCCGGGGCCTCTTCCGGCACCTGTTCAGTTAGGCGTTCTGACAAGTTGCCTTCAATCAGCGCCAGCGTGGAAAAGAGTGTGAGGCCGAGCCCGAGCGAGATCACGACCGCACCCGTGGCCGCCCCGGGCCGGTGCAGGTTAGCAACGGCCATGCGGATCAGCGGATTTCGTGACCGCGGCGCCTTGGATGCCAGCCGTTCAATCAGCCAACTGGTGAACCGGAGAAGGCCGAGCGTCAGCCCGGCGCCGCCCATGAAGCCTGCCGCGAGCATGCGGTTGTCTGACATGCCAACCGCCAGCAGCACTACAACTGTGGCGGCACCGAAGATGGTCGCCACATAGATGAACCTGGGCCAGCGGCTCTCAGGCGCCACAAGCGCCCGGAACAGACGCACAGGCGGCAGGTCCCGTGCCTTGCCAAGCGGCCAAACCGCGAAGGCGACGGTGATCATCAGGCCATAAAGGGCAGAGAGGAAGAGCGCCAAAGGGTAAACCCCGCCATCGGGCTTCACCGGCAGCGTGTCAGGCAGGAACATCGCCAGCACGCTCGGTAGCATTGAACCCACAATCATGCCGACCGCGATGGCGATCAGGCCAATCAGCAGTATCTGGAAGAAATAGGTTTTGAAAACCGTGCTGCCGTCCGCGCCCAAAATCTTGAAGGTGGCTATGGTCTTGGTTTTGCGGTCCATATAGCCGCGTACTGCATTGCCTACACCCACACCACCAACAACAAGCGCGGAAATGCCGACAAGCGTCAGGAAGATGCCCATCTGGTCAATGAAGCGGCGAAGACCCGGCGCGCTCGTTGACCGGTCGCGCACACGCCAGTTGGCATCCGGGAAAGCTTCCTTCAAATCTTCGCGCACGGCCTTGATGTCCGTGCCTGCAGGCATTTTAAGTTTGTAATAGAAGTTCACCAGGCTGCCGGTGGTGATCAGGCCGGTTTCTTCAAGCGCGGCCCGGCGGATCATCACGCTGGGGCCAAGCTGGAAACCCATGTTGGCCTTGTCGGGTTCCTTCTCAATGAACGCCCGGATGTCGGCTTTCACGTTGCCGAAGATCAGTGTGTCGCCGGGTTCAACGCCCAGGCGGTCAGCCAGCAGTGGGTCAATGGCCACGCCCCATTTACCCGCGCGCTTTTCAAACAGGGCTTCGTTATCGAGTGATGGCTTGGTGATGAAATCACCATAAAGCGGGTAAAGCTTGTCAACGGCCCTTAGCTCCACAAGGGTGGACCGGGGCGCGCCGTCAACCCGCGCCATGGTGCGGAGCCGCGCGCTATCGGAAAGCGTGCCGCGATCATTCAGCCATGTTCTGGCTTCAGGCCCTAGTTGAGCCTGGAAAATGTTGATCTCCATATCGCCGCCAAGGATCGATTGTCCTTCGCGCTCCATGCCTTCCTGGATCGCGCGGGTGAGCGAGCCGACGGCGGCGATGGCGGTCACGCCCAAAATCAGGCAGGCCATGAAGATGCGGAAGCCCGAAAGGCCGCCACGAAGTTCCCGAAGCGCCAGCCTTAACGCCACTGGCAGGGCGGGGTTACGGCTGATCATTTGTTTGACACCTTGCCCATAACGCTCATGTCGCCCGTGACGGACTTGGTGTTGCCCGTATCGTCCACCACTTTACCGTCGGCCATGGAAATCACACGGTCGCAGCGGTCGGCAAGCTCCGGGTCGTGGGTCACCAGCACAAGGGTGGATCCGCGCGCTTCGGCGAGATCGAAGATCAGTTTGATGATGGCATGGCCGGTCTTGCCGTCCAGGTTGCCTGTGGGTTCGTCACCAAACAGGATTGCGGGTTCAGGTGCCAGCGCACGGGCCAAAGCCACTCGCTGTTGCTCACCGCCCGAAAGCTGCGCCGGATAGTGGTCCATCCGGTGCGCAAGGCCCACAGCCTCAAGTTCTTTGGCCGCACGGTCGAAGGCGTCGTTGACGCCCGCAAGTTCAAGTGGCACGGCCACGTTTTCCAAGGCCGTCATGGTGGGGATAAGGTGGAAGGCTTGCATCACGATGCCCACGCCCTTCAGCCGGTGGCGGGCAAGCGTGTCTTCGTCTGCGCCTTCGAATGTCAGGCCGTCAACTTCTACTGATCCGGTCGTTGCTTGCTCCAGCCCTGTCATCAGGCTCATTAGCGATGACTTGCCGCTGCCCGATGGGCCAACAATGCCCACAGTTTCGCCTTTCTCGATGCCGAAACTGATGCCCTTCAGGATATTCACAGGGCCCGCGCCGCTTTCAAGCGTCAGCGTGACATCGGATAATTTGATGATGCTGGAAGTGTCAGCCATTGTAATTGTCTCTCTTCGCTGCCAGATATTCTGTTTATGGTTTTAGACGTCTCTATAAGCTGGGAGTTTGCCTCGTGAAGGTCAATCAAACGCTCAAACTTTTTTTCTATACGCTTACTGCGGTCATTTGGACGACTTTTGCGCCCGGAAGCACCGTAAGCGCGACGGATGGCGAAAGTGCGGCAGATACGGTTGAAATACTGGCGTTTGGCGATAGCTTGACTGCGGGCTATGGCCTTGAGGCAGGAGACGGTTTCACGGACCAGCTTGAAGTCTGGCTGAATGCCAATATGAATGTCCCGGTAAAGGTGACGAATGCGGGCGTGTCTGGTGATACCACATCGGGCGGCCGGTCACGGCTTGAGTGGGGGCTTGCACCGTTTGGGGCTGAAGGGCCAGACCTTGTGATCCTGACTCTTGGCGGCAATGATGGCCTTCGGGGCATCGACCCAAAAATCACCCGCGACAATATTGATGCCATGGTCGGGCTTCTGACCGAACGCGGTATCCCGGTGTTGATCGGCGGCATGATGGCGCCGCCAAACCTGGGCCCGGACTATGCTGAAATCTTCAATCCATCCTACAAGGCAACGGCGGAAAAATACGGCCAGCCGCTTTATCCCTTCTTTCTTGAAGGTGTGGTAGCCGATCCGGTGCTTAACCAGACTGACGGGATTCACCCCAACGCCGAGGGCGTAAAAATTATCGTGAATAATATCGGACCAGTAGTCAAAGACCTGATTTTACGCTAGAGTTAGTGTGTCGTGGGTATGTGACCCACGAAATCTTGTCGCTTACGACTCTTTTAGGGAGGTCGACCATGGTTCGTTTATTTGTCGGCCTGGAAATTCCCGAAAATGTGCGATCTGCGCTCGATGAGGCGCGCGGCGGTGTGGAATGCGCACACTGGCAGCGGGATGACCAGCTCCATCTCACCCTTGCTTTTATCGGCGATGTTCCCAAGCGAACAATGCATGAAATCGAAAGCGAGCTTTCCCGGATAATTGTGACGCCCTTTGAGCTCGACCTCAGGGGCGTTGGTCTTTTTGGGAAGCCCAAACAGCCCAAAAACCTGTGGGCCGGTGTGTCTGACAGAAAGCCACTTGTACATTTGCATGAGAAGATTTGCTTCGCGCTGGAAAGTGTGGGGGTGGATGTGGAACGCAGGAAATACAAGCCGCATGTCACGCTGGCGCGGTTCCGCCGGGGGGCGCAGGCTCGCATCGGCGACTGGCTGACGGAGCATGAAATCCTGCGGACACCCGCGTGGACGGTGGATCATTTCACGCTGTTTTCCAGCCAGCTTACGTGCGAGGGGTCCTTCTACACCGTCGAAAGCCGGTTTGGCCGCGCCTATGAGGGCGAGACCGAGGACGAGGATTTCACTGCCTTCAGCGGCTTTGAACTGGAACCAGCCTGGTAGCAGGCAGCCTAGAGGCCATGTCGGTTATGGCGTCCATAAGTCGCCTACGCGCGTTCCAGGGCAGGAAGTGGTTGCTGCCTTCAAGGGTAACCAGCTTTGGCTCGGTGCCCTTCAATTCCCGCATCATGTAATCCGTGTTGGCATAGGGTACGAACTCGTCTGCCGTGCCGTGCACGATGGTGACCGGCACATGGATGTCCTTGAGGTGTGGCTCAAGTGCGCGCAGTTCATCTTCAAGGCCGATCAGTTCAAGATTGGCATTCCCGAGTTCCCGTTGCAGCAACCAGGAAAAGGGCGGCACGGCCCCCAGTTTCTGGATCCACATTACCTCTTCAAGGTCAGGGTCCAGTGCACCCGCTGCGATGATGATACCGCCAATCTTGTCACCATACAGCGTGGCCGCTGCAGCCACAATCGGGCCGCCTAGCGAGTGGCCGACCAAAATGGGCTTGCCGCGTTCCGGCATGGTAATGAGCGGCCCAAGCGCCTGGGCCTGTGCCATGATGGATGTCTGGGCACGGTCAGGCCGGGTCTGGCCAAATCCGGGCCGATCAACGGCGATAAACTGAAAGCCATCGGGCGCGTTCTTCAGCATATCATACCAGTCTGAGGAATCGCCGGGCGTGCCATGCACAAAAATAACCCGTTGGCCCGTGGGGGCACCGCCCTCAAGATAGCTGAGCTGGTAGAGCTCCCCGGCCTTGGTGGCAACAGACCGGCGCATGGCGAATTCGTCATGATCGAACCGCGGCTGCATGGAGATATAGGCGGAGGCGCAACCAACCAGAAGAAAGGGAAGCGCCAGGAGACAGCACCAGAATTTCTTTGATTTCAGGATCGTCAGTATGCGCATGGGTGGTCCTTGCTTTATGCCTGCCCCATTCAAATCATAGGCGTTCAGGACCATGCAGCCAGTGACATCATCTCAACTTTGCGTGACGCGATTGCTTCCCATTTGGTCATAAATCTGTGACACTTGCCGCGTAATCCTGACCGTTCAGACAAGATTTTCCAGAAGGGGGCTTTCATGGGCAATTTTTCACGGCGTCAGATTTTGCGGGGGGCTAGCCTTCTTGGCTTGGCGGCATTTTCGAGACCGCTCTTGGCTACGCCAGCATGGTTGACGGGTAAACCTCGTTTTGCCAGCTATCCCTTCACGCTGGGGGTGGCATCGGGCGACCCGCTTCCCACGGGTTTTGTGATCTGGACACGCTTGGCCCCCAACCCGCTTGACGCGATGGCTGTGGGCGGCGACCCGGTCCCTGTGCGCTATGAAGTGGCGGCGGATGACCGGTTCAGGAAAGTGGTGCGGCAAGGCAGCGTCATTGCTTACCCTGAAAATGCGCATGCGGTACATGTAGATGTAACGGGGCTGGAGCCAGGCCGGCCCTATTATTTCCGTTTCATGGCGGGGGATGAGGTCAGCCCCGTGGGGCGGGGCCGCACCACGCCTGCTTTCATGGCACCAACAGACCGCTACCGTTTCGCTTTTGCCTCCTGCCAGAATTACACCGTCGGTTATTTCAAGGCATACCGCGACATGATCGCGCAGGATGTCGATCTGATCGTGCATCTGGGCGATTATATCTATGAGCAATCCTATGACCCGATATTGCGGCATGTGCCGACGATGCTGGCCCGATCGCTTGATGACTATCGCGCGCTGCATGCTGCCTATAAGCTTGATACAGACCTGCAGGCCGCCCATGCCCATACAAGCTGGCTGCTGACGTGGGACGACCATGAAGTCGCCAACGATTACGCCGCAGACCAGGACGCGCTTTATGAAGACCCGCGCACCTTCCTGATCCGAAGGGCGGCTGCCTATAAAGCCTATTTTGAGCATTTGCCGCTGCGCCGCGCAGCCACACCCGCAGGGCCCGATATGCATCTCTATCAGCGGGTCAATTTCGGTGACCTGATGGAAATCAGCATGCTGGATACGCGCCAGTACAGGTCAGACCAGCCGTGCCAGACACCGGAAGACGGCGGTTGGCAGCAGGTGAATTGCGCGGAGCGGTTTGACCCCAATCGCACTATTCTGGGCGAGGCCCAGGAAAAGTGGCTGGGCTGGGGGTATGGTCGGTCCGGGGCGAAATGGAATGTGATGGCTCAGGGCATGCTGTTTTCCAAGCATGACTATCAGTTGGGCGAGGGCGAGCTGATCGGCAGCGAATATTGGGACGGCTATGTGGCCTCGCGCGACAAGGTGCTTGACCTGATCGAACAGAGGCCGGTCTCAAACCCGATCATTATCGGCGGCGATGTGCATGCGTCCTACGTGTGTGACGTGAAGCGGGACTTCAGCGACCCGGCATCGAAAACACTGGCCAGTGAATTTGTCGCAACCTCGATTACAAGCGGCAACAGCCATTGGCCGAAAAACGTCAGGTCCTTGCTGGAAAACCCGCATATCAAGCTCTATGAAGGCAGGCACCGCGGTTATACCCTGTGCGACCTGACAAAGGACACATTAACAGCTGACCTTCGGGTGGTGAACGATGTGCTGAAGCCGGAACTGGAGGCCAGCAGTTTCAAGCGGTATGTGGTGGAAGACGGCGTGGCAGGCCCACAGGAAGCTTAAACGCCGAAGCGCTCCAGAATGTTGGCTGTTTGGTGAACGTACCCGCCACCGAACAGCCGTACGTGGACCAGAAGCGGCCATAGCTGATAGAGCGCCGAGCGTTCTTCCATAAAGCCGGGCTCGATGGCAAAATGCGCGTGATAGGCATTAAAGAAAGCCGGGTCCAGCCCGCCCATAAGCTGAATGAAGGCCAGGTCCATTTCGCGGTGGCCATAGGATATGGCGGGGTCGATAAAGCCAGCGGCACGATCGCCATCAATCAGCATGTTCCCGGCCCACAGGTCACCATGCAGCAGGCTGGCGCCGGGGTCGGCAGGGATCAGGTCTGGCAGTTTAACGGCCAGTGCCTCAACCCTTTTCATGAAGGCTGCATCAATGCGGCTGGTGTTGAGGCACGACTGCGCCATGGCCAAAAGGCGACGGTCGCGGTAGAAGCTGACCCAATCAGTGCTGGACGCATTTTTCTGCGGCAAAGGGCCGATCACGGTGTCCGCCTTAAAGCCATATGGCTTCTTGCCCGTGTCTATCACGCGGTGAAGTGCCGCTACGTGCTTTGCCACATCCTCAGCCGCCGCGCGCGGGTCAGTGATGCCCTTGTGGTCTATGTGGCTGATCACCAATATGCCTGCTTCCTGGAACAACACGTCCGGCACCGGCAGATCGCTCGCGGCCCGAAGATGCTTTAGCATCATGGCCTCAACCTTGGTGGTGTCGCCCTGGTCAGCGCGCGGGCGCTTGGCCACTACTTTGCGTCCGTCCGCCAGCGTCAGGCACGACACATCGGCGATGTCGCCGCCCCGCATGGGCTTCGAACCTGTCACGGGGCTACCAAGTGCTTTCGCGAGTTTCTGTGCGAGCGGGGAAGCCATGGCGCCTAAAGGTGTCGCGCTTTGATGGCTTCAAGAAGGCCCGCGGCGGCTTCCTCTGCTGCCTTAAAGCACAGGTCGAACTGGTTCACTTCACCATAGTATGGGTCAGGCATTTCTTCATAAGGGTGGTCGGGCGCGTAGCTCATGAACAGCTCAATCCGGCCCTGGTGTTCAGGTGCTGCGCGGTCCATCAGGTTCTGCAGGTTGTCGTGGTCCATCACCAGGATATGGTCGAAGGTGTGGAAGTCGTCGTCGCGCACCTGTCGCGCCCGCTGGTGGGAAATATCGATGCCGTTCTTTTTCGCCGTGGCCTGGGCGCGGCGGTCAGGCGGGTTGCCAGCGTGATAGCTGATGGTGCCGGCGCTGTCGATTGTGACGCGGTCTGAGAGCCCCGCTTTGTCGACGGCAGCCCGGAACGCACCTTCCGCCATCGGGGACCGGCAGATGTTCCCCATGCAAACAAACAAAACTTTCACCATCTGGATTTGCTCCCGCGCCGCTTTTGCCTATAAGTATGCCTTGTTAACCAGTAGCGTATCTTGGCGGGGAGAGAAAGAGCGCATGGCAGCCTACAGGGACATCGTCATACTGACCGGGGCGGGTGTTTCCGCCGAATCCGGCGTGCGCACCTTTCGCGACAATGACGGGCTGTGGGAAGAACATCGGGTGGAAGATGTGGCCACACCGGAAGCCTTCGCGCGTGACCCCAAGCTGGTGCAGCGCTTCTATAACCTTAGGCGCGCGCAGCTGCCCACTGTTCAGCCCAATGATGCCCACAAGGCCATCGCCCGTCTCCAAAAGGAATTGGATGGCCGCGTGACAGTGGTGACCCAGAATGTGGACAACCTGCATGAACGCGGCGGGGCCGAGGGCGTGATCCATATGCACGGCGAACTCTGCCGGGTCAGGTGCGTGCACTGTGGCATGCGCCACGACTGGACGACCGATTGCACACAGGCAACACCCTGCCCATCATGTGGCGCTGTACCCGGACTTCGGCCCGACATAGTCTGGTTCGGCGAGATGCCATACCATATGGACCTGATTTATACGCGCCTTCGGGCCTGCGACCTGTTCATATCGGTTGGGACCAGCGGCAATGTCTATCCGGCGGCTGGCTTTGTGGCAGAGGTACGGCGGATCGGGGACGCCCATACGATTGAAGTCAATCTGGAGCCCAGCGCGGGCGTCAGCTATTTTGAAGAATGCCGCCACGGCATGGCAGGCGAACTGATGCCGCCCCTGGTGGATGAGTTATTGAAGAAGGGACAGTAAAATGAGTGACAGACCAACAAAGATGACAGACACCGAACGCGATGCAGCCCTGGCTACAGTGTCCGGCTGGGTCTATGACGCGGATGAGAAGGCCATCAGGAAGACCTTCCAGTTTGCCGATTTTTCCGAAGCCTGGGGCTTCATGAATCGTACAGCTCTTCTGGCCGAAAAAATGGATCATCACCCTGAATGGTTCAATGTCTATAACCGGGTTGAGGTGAAGATGACCACCCACGACGCCGACGGTGTCACAACCCTTGATTTCCAGATGGCGACCGCGATGGATGGTTTCGCCGCTTAAGGAGACTGCCATGAAAACCACGGCAATGGCCCTTGCTGTCAGCATGTTTGTTGCTGGCCCTGCAATGGCGGGGGCGGATGTGAAGCTGAAGGGCACAGAAGACGTTCTGGGGAACAAGATCGGTTACCCTGAAGGGCAGGCAGAGATCACAGGTGTTGACGTGGTGCAGAAGCCCGGGGAATGCAACGGCTGGCACAGCCACCCGGTGCCCACCTTCGGGCTGGTGAAATCGGGTGAGCTGACCGTCACTTACGCCACGGGTGAAGTGAAACTGTTCAAGACCGGCGATATGCTGATCGAAGCGCAGCATGTCGCGCATGAGGGCTGCAATACAGGTGATGCGGACCTGGAAGTCCTGGTGTTTTACGCCGGATCCAAGGATGTGCCCAACACGAACATGCGCGAAGACGAACGTCCGCAATAGCGGCAGGGGGCGGGGCTGGCCGAGCTTCACCCCCTTGGGTGGTCAGCTCGTCTTGGAAATGAAGTTGCTCACCAGCAAAATTTTGTCCGGTGTCTGGTGGTCGTTCGCAAGCGGCAGGAAAAGAAGCGTGGACCGCAGGAAGGCCCGCTGCGGCCCGACATAGGGCACTTCGCGGAAAAGCGGTTCCTTGCTGGTGCGCACGGTGTCCAGGAATTCCCAAATCTTGCTGCCGGGGCCCTTGCCTTCCATCTCGCTCAGGTTCATGCCTGTATAGTCGCCATGCGAATGGGCGCGAACTTCGGTGCCCACGAGGCGATAATGAAAATCGAGCGGGTCATCAAGGATGTCAAAGATGACAACATGCGGCAGATATTTGCCGACAGTGCGCACGTCCAGATCTCTGCGCGCGGGCATGCCGCCATGATTGGCGTGCCAGTCTTTCCAATAGTCCAGCAATAGATTTTGTATGCGGGAAAGATCCATCACAGAGGTCCAGTTTTGCTAAAATCGGGTCAGCCACCCATGGCTGACGTTACTCTTCCAGCCACGCTTTAACAAGGTTATGCGCAATTGCAAAGGGTGGCGGTACCAATCGGTAGGCGCTTTCACCTTTCTGGCTTGCACGGACATCGTCTTTAGAAATCCAGAGCGCTTCGGCGATCTCAGCCTCTTGAAGGCTGATTTCGCCTTCTTCCACCCAGGCTTCCACACCGATCATCAGGGTCGATGGCCAGGGCCATGGCTGGCTGGCGACATAGCGCACGCTCACAGTCTTCAGGCCGACTTCCTCAAAAACTTCCCGCGCTACGGCTTCTTCCATGCTTTCGCCCGGCTCCATGTAGCCGGCAAGCGCAGAAAAATTGCCTTCGGGCCAGCCTTTGCCGCGCCCCACAAGTGCCTTTTCGCCACGCCGAACCAGCATGATCACCACGGGGTCCGTGCGCGGAAAATGGTGGGCGTGACAAGCTGGGCATTCACGTTCGTAGCCCGCCTTGATCAATTGGCTTTCCACGCCGCATTTGGCGCAGAAACGGTGGCTGTCGTGCCACATCAGCATGCTCTTGGCCTGCGCGACGATCCCCAGCGAAGGATGTGGGTCACCCGCCGGGTCGGTCAGTTTGTGAGCGACATTGCGGCCATCACGAAACTTGGCGCCCTGTGGCTCGAAAAATGGGGTGAAATCATCAGTCGTGCCATCAAGCAAGATGGCAAAACGGGGGGCACCCTCAGCGGTAAGGCCAAGAAAGATGGTGTTCTTTGCGGGCAGCAGACGGATCGCAGAGGGTTTTTGCCAGGCGATGTCGCCGGCCGGTTCTGTCAAAATCCAATAGTCATTGCGCGGAAGGAAGCTGCTAGCGCCCTCATCCCGCGCACCTTCCACGGCGAACAGCACGACTCGGGCATCGTCCCGGTCCATGCAGGTGCCGAATATTTCCGGGTTTTCCCTCATGTGCTCGGCACGGTCGAGCGGATTGCCGGAAAAAGCGGTCGGTACGGGCGAAAGCGCCATAAAAAGCTCCCAAATTAGACAACCCATTACCTAGGGCGGACACATTACTCTTGCAAGTCACTTCAAGAATCGCCATATACACCCCCGGGAGAGCCGGCGGACATTCCGCTCGCCAACCCGGTCAGGTCCGAAAGGAAGCAGCCGTAACGAGTTAGGCATGGGTCGCATTGGCCCTCCCACCCTTTTAAGGGATAAGATGAACGCGCAAGGAATTTGCGGGTTCATTTTTTTTGCCTGCAACACCCATGCTAAAGCCTTTTCCCCCGCTTCCAGACCTGCTAGTCATATGCCCTCAGTATTAAAGGGATGAGGCTTTATGAGCGACAGCGCACCAAAGACTGAATATCAGGTTCTGGCCCGTAAATACCGGCCGTCGGATTTCGACAGCCTGATTGGCCAGGAAGCCATGGTGCGGACGCTTTCGAACGCCATCGATACCGGCCGTCTGGCGCATGCTTTCGTGCTAACGGGCGTTCGCGGTGTGGGTAAGACCACCACGGCGCGGATCATCGCCAAGGCGCTCAACTGTACAGCCCACGACGGCCCCACCATCACCCCCTGCGGTGAATGTGAAAACTGTAAGTCCATTGCCGAATCGCGCCATGTTGACGTGCTTGAAATGGACGCCGCGTCCAGGACCGGCGTGGATGATATCCGCGAGATTATCGAAAGCGTGCGCTATGCGCCTGTGTCCGCGCGCTATAAGATCTACATCATCGACGAAGTGCACATGCTGTCGAAAAACGCCTTCAACGCACTTCTTAAGACGCTTGAAGAACCGCCTGAGCATGTGAAGTTCATCTTCGCCACCACGGAAATCCGCAAGCTGCCTGTGACGGTTCTTTCCCGCTGCCAGCGCTTTGACCTGAAGCGGGTGGAAGCCGAAACACTGATCGCGCATCTGGCGAAGCTTGTGGAAAAGGAAGGCGCGAAGGCAGACGAGGGCGCGCTGAAGCTGATCGCCAGGGCCGCCGAAGGCTCAGTGCGGGACAGCCTGTCGCTGCTCGATCAAGCCATTGCCCATGGCGGCGGTGAGGTGTCGGAAAGCCAAGTGCGCGACATGCTCGGCCTTGCCGACCGCGCCCAGGTGCTGGACCTGTTTGAGCAGGTGATGAAAGGCGAGATCAAGGAAGCTCTTACCACGCTTAGGTCCCAGTATGACTCCGGCGCTGATCCTGCTGTTGTGCTGAATGACCTTCTGGAAGTTACCCACTGGCTGACCCGCCTCAAGGTGACGCCGGATACCGGCACAGACACTCTTGTTTCGGAAGCAGAACGAAAACAGGGTGGCGCCATGGCTGAAACGCTTGGCATGCCACACCTGACCCGCGCGTGGCAGATGCTATTGAAGGGTGTGGGTGAAGTGAAGGTTGCGCCAAGCCCGATTGCGGCGGCTGAGATGGTTCTCATTCGACTGGCCTATGCCGCCAATTTGCCGGCCCCGGCCGACCTGGTGAAGCAGCTTCAGAACGGCGGCGGCGCGCCCGCGGCTGGCGGCGTGGCACCAGCGGGCGGTGGCGGACCAGGAGCAGGCAATGTGACCGCCATTGGCGGCCAGCAGGTACAGGCAGGCGCGCAGGGCGGCCCAACGGCTAATATGCAAAGCGCGCAGGTCGTGGCGCTGAGGCAGGACCAGTCGGGCGACCACCCAATGCATCCCATGCCGGTGGATTTCGAGAAGCTGGTGGCGCTTTTTGAAGCCGAGCGCGAACCCACGCTTGCGGTCGTGCTGAAGGACCATGTGCGGCTGGTGGACTATAAGCCCGGTCGGGTCAGCTTCAACACCACGCGTCAGACACCGCCTGATTTTATCATGCGCACCAAGCAGTGCCTGAAGGCCTGGACGGGCATTGACTGGCAGATCACCATCACCAAAGAGTTGGAGGGTGATGACACCATCCGCACCAAGGAAATCCGCCGCGACAAGAAGCGGCGCGATGAAGCGATGGCAGAGCCGATCGTGAAGGCGCTTCTGGCCACCTTCCCGGACGCTGAATTGTTGGCCGTGCGTGACAGCCGCACTGAAGAAGAGCTTGAAGCCGATCTGGCGGATGAGGCCATGGAAGGCATCAGTTTCGACGACGACGCCAGCGAATTCGATTTTTAACCCATATGGGTCGTCCCGTGACTTGATCGCGGGACCTTTGTCTGGAGCCAATCCGGGTAGAGCTTCCGGCCTTCGCCGGAATGACAGCTAAGGAATAGCGACGAGAACAAGGCGCTGCTGCCAATGAAGAGCGCGGTGCAAAACAGCGACGAGAACAAGGCGCTGCTGCCAATGAAGAGCGCGGTGCAAAACAGCGACGAGTACAAGGCTCAGCCCTCAATGAAGGGCAAGCCGCAAGACAAGCGACGAGTACAGGGCTGAGACCCCAATGAAGGGCAAGCCGCAAGGAGCAGAGAAAAATGAAAAATCTTTCCGAAATGCTAAAGAAAGCCCAGGAAATGCAGGCCCGGATGGGCGACATGCAGGCCGAACTTGACCATGTGGAGGTCGAAGGCACCGCGGGCGCCGGCATGGTGAAAGTGGTGCTGACGGGCAAGGGCGATATGAAATCCGTGTCGCTGGATCCGTCGATCTTCTCAAGCGAAGACAAGGAAGTGGTCGAGGACCTGATCGTTGCGGCCCATAATCAGGCGAAAGCCAAGGTGGCGGAAGCGGCGGCCGAGAAGATGAAAGACCTCACAGGCGGCCTCGACCTGCCACCCGGATTCAAGATGCCGTTTTAGGATCGACTCATGAACAGTGAACAAACCCCTATGAAGGGCTGGTCTTACCCGGTGTATTTTGTTTCTTTCTGGGTGTGGATGCTGATTTTCCAGCAGGTGATTCACTTCACCGCAGGTATGCTTGGCATCAATGACTATCCTTGGGGCGTGTTGATGGCCCTTTTCCTGGCCGGCACCATCCTTGGCGTGTTCTTCGCCCGACGGTACCGTCGGCCCTTCCGACGGCGCGAGAAATGGTCGATCTGTGCCATGGTCGTGGCGTCGATTGTCTTGCTGGTTGCCGGGCTGTCCTTTGTTAACGGGAAATATGATGTGCTTAGCACGCTCGAAGGGGGCAAAGCTGAACAGATTACAGGTGCGGTCGGGTTCGCGCTCGCATTATGGATTCCATTGGCCATCGGCCTGGGCTTCGGTACTCGGCTTGTGGTTGGTTTCGCCCGCAAGCGGGCTGCGGCTGAGCCAAAGACCATGCATTAGAGGCGGTCGTGTGGCCAACAAAGCCTGTATCAAGGCCCGCGAGGCATCGGCCCCTGACTATCCCTGCTTCACCTACATCCTGGGCAGTATAAAGGATGGCAAGGCCCGCACCTATGTGGGCTGGACAACGGATGTCGCGGCGCGGCTTCAGGCGCACAATGCGGGCACGGGGGCCAAATCTACCCGCGGGCGCACCTGGGTGGTGCTGCACACCGAGGAATTTAAAACACGCGGCGAGGCCATGAGCCGGGAATGGCACTTGAAACGCGACCGGAAATTCCGCAAAAAGCTGGTGGAAGAGTTTTTGAAAGGCCATTAGATGCCCCGTTCCCACGGCAGTGAAATCGATACGCTGATCCAGTTGCTTGCCAAGCTACCGGGCCTTGGGCCGCGGTCCGCGCGGCGGTCCACGCTGCAGTTGCTCAAAAAGAAAGACAGCGTGATGAAGCCGCTGGCTGATGCGCTCAATATGGTGGCGGACAAGATTGTCATCTGCGACACCTGCGGCAACATCGATACCCACAACCCCTGCCATGTGTGTGAGGATACGCGGCGCGACCGCAGCTTGGTATGCGTGGTTGAGGATGTCGCCGACCTGTGGGCGCTGGACCGGTCTGAGACCTTCAAGGGGCTTTATCATGTGCTGGGCGGCACGCTTTCGGCGCTCGATGGTGTTGGCCCAGAGGACTTGAATATCAGCCCGCTGATTGACCGTGTTCAAACAGGCGAAGTGCAGGAGGTAATCCTGGCGCTGAATGCCACGGTGGACGGTCAAACCACTAGCCACTATCTGGCCGAACGGCTTTCGGGCAGTGGGGTGAAGGTTACGGCGCTGGCGCACGGCGTGCCCGTGGGCGGCGAGTTGGATTATCTGGATGACGGCACGCTGGCGGCGGCGCTGCGTGCCCGCGGGAGTGTAACTTGATGTCAGACCATGTGAAGCACAAGGGCGGTTGCCACTGCGGCGCCGTGACGTTTGAACTGAAGGCCCCTGCGACGCTTAAGGGAAAGCGCTGTAACTGCAGCATCTGCAGCATGACAGGCTTTATCCATGTGTTTGCCACAAAGGACGAGTTCACCATCACCTCGGGCGCGGATAACCTGACGGATTACCGCTTCAACACCGGTACTGCGCAGCACCTGTTTTGCAAAACCTGCGGTGTTAAAAGCTTCTATGTTCCCCGCAGCCACCCGGACGGCTGGTCGGTCAACCTCAATTGCATCGACAAAAAAACGGTTGAAGCCACAGATGTGGCTGATTTTGACGGTGCCAATTGGGAAGCCAACATCGCGGGCCTCAGGGCGGAAGACGCCTGAAGTACAGCAAATCCACCAAAAAGAGGGTCGGGGCCTGCGCGCTTTGGCAACAGACCCCGAGGGGAGCCCAGGGGTCAGCCAGGGGCTCGGGAGTGTGAAACGTCTCTCTAAGGGGAATATCCCCACCTATCATCGCAAATTGAAAGGCCAAGTTGGGTGGCCAACCATCGTCACTCGGGAGTATTCTCATCCGCTTGAGGTTGAGAATACTCTTCCAGTGCGAGCATCAAAACTAGAAAGAATTTAGGTAAGGTGTTAGCCCAGCAGGCGTTTGATCACATCTTCATAGATGTCGGTCAGGGCTTCGATGTCGGCCACAGCCACATGCTCGTCAATCTTGTGCATGGTGGCCCCGACAAGGCCGAACTCCACCACGGGGCACATGTCCTTGATAAAGCGGGCGTCCGACGTGCCGCCGGTGGTCGATAGCTCGGGCGTCACGCCAAGGCGGGCGCTCGCGGCTTCCTGCACGGCGTCCGAAAGCGGCCCTGCGGGCGTCAGGAAGCTGTCGCCACTGAGCCACCAGTCGATCTCATAATCAACACCAGCGCCATCCATGCGGCGGGTTAGTTCCGCGCGCAGGGCTTCGGGGGTGAATTCATTATTGAAGCGCACATTGAAGCGCGCCTTGGCCTCAGCCGGTATCACATTGTGGCTCTCGTTGCCCACGTGAACATTCACGATCTCAAGGTTAGACGGCTGAAAGCGGTCGTTCCCATCATCAAGTGGGCCATCCAGCGTGGCCAGCAGCTTGACCATATCCGGGATCGGGTTTTTGGCTACATGGGGGTAAGCCACATGGCCCTGAGTGCCCTTGACCGTCACGATGCCATGCAGGCTGCCGCGGCGGCCGATCTTGATCATCTGGCCCATCTCGGTCGGGTTGGTAGGCTCGCCCACCAGGCACATGTCTATCTGCTCATTGCGCTCGCGCATCCAGTCCAGCACCTTTTTGGTGCCATTGACCGCGTCGCCTTCCTCGTCCCCCGTGATCAGAAGCGAGATAGAGCCTTTGGGTGTTCCTTTTGCAAGGGTTCGTTCCACGGCCACAACAAAGGCGGCGATGGCGGATTTCATGTCGCTTGCGCCGCGGCCATAAAGCTGGCCGTCGCGCACTTCGGCAGTGAAAGGGTCCACCGACCAATGGTCTTTCGCACCCACGGGCACCACATCTGTGTGGCCGGCGAAGCAGAAGTTTGGGGCCGCACTTCCCAGGCGGGCATAAAGGTTCGGGACAGGGGCGTAGCCTTCTTCCTCGAACACCAGTTTTTCGCACTTGAAGCCCATCTTGGTCAGGTAAGTCGCAAGCAGATCCAGCGCGTCGCCCTTGTCTGGCGTCACGCTTTCAAGGCGGATCAGTTCCTGGCTGAGGGTAATGGGGTCAAGGCCTGCCATGGATTAGTCTCTCAACAGCTCATTCACTGAGGTTTTGGAACGTGTGCGCTCATCCACCCGTTTCACGATTACGGCGCAGGCCAGGTTCGGGCCCGGTGTGCCGTCCGGAAGCGGCTTGCCCGGCAGCGTGCCCGGCACCACAACACTATAGGCTGGAACGCGGCCCATGAACACTTCGCCGGTGTTGCGGTCAACAATCTTGGTTGATGCGCCGATGAACACGCCCATGGAAAGGACAGCGCCTTCCTCAACAACCACGCCTTCCGCCACTTCAGAGCGCGCGCCTATGAAACAGTTGTCTTCGATAATCACCGGGCCAGCCTGCAAGGGTTCAAGAACGCCGCCAATGCCAGTGCCGCCTGAGATATGCACATTCTTGCCAATCTGGGCGCAGCTGCCCACGGTTGCCCAGGTATCCACCATCGTGCCTTCGTCCACATAGGCGCCCAGGTTCACGAAGGACGGCATCAGCACCGCACCCTTGCCGATGAAGGCAGAACGGCGAACGATGGCGCCCGGCACGGCGCGGAAGCCTGCGTCGCGGAAGCGGTTTTCACCCCAGCCTTCGAACTTGGAGGGCACTTTGTCCCACCAGTTGGTATTTTCACCCGGGCCGCCCGCAATGGTTTCCATGTCATTGAGGCGGAACGACAGCAGCACGGCTTTCTTCAGCCACTGGTTCACCACCCATCCGCCACTTTCCTTGCTGGCCACGCGGGCCTCGCCACTGTCGAGCAGGTTCAGCGCGGCTTCGACAGCGTCGCGGATTTCGCCGGTGGTTGCGGCAGAGACCTGGTCGCGATTGTCGAACGCGTCGTTGATGATGGTTTCCAGTTGGCTCATGGGTGCGGTTCCTTGGGCTTAAGGTCGTTCACAAAAATCGCAAGAACAATAGCGTCCGCGCCCCTCAAGTCAATCGCGGGAACAGGCTGGCCGCCCTAGAATTCCTAACCTAACGGTTTAAAAAAGCGTGCAGCCAGGTTGCCAGATTGCCGGTTTCCGCATGCACGGTTTCCGGGTTGTGGTCTGCCTTGCCCCAGATATTGCCTGTGTTGATCCACACCGTGGCCATGCCCATGGCGTGCGCTGGCACAAGGTTGCGGGCCATGTCTTCAAACATCACGGCGCGCTTGGGGTCGATGCCGTATTTGGCGACGAACTTGTCGTAAACTTCAGGCTTCGGTTTGGGCTCCAGGCCCGCTTCGTGAATATCGAAGATGTCTTCGAACAGGTCGTCAATACCAAGGCGATCCAGCACCTTGGCGGCGTATTTCGCGTCTGCATTGGTAAAGACAACCCTGCGGCCATCAAGCCGGTTGATGGCATCGCGCAGATGATCATCGCGCTCAATCGGCGCGAAGTCGATATCATGCACGCTGTCCAGATAATGGTATGGGTCCACCGAATGGTGCGCCATCAGGCCCTTAAGCGTGGTGCCGTGTTCCAGCAGATACTGTTTCTGTACCTTGCGGGCATCCTCAGTGTTCAGGCCAAGAAGCGTCTGCACATATTCGCCGATCTTCTGGTCAATCTGGCTGAACAGGTTACATTCCGCCGCATAAAGCGTGTTATCAAGGTCGAAAACCCAGGCATCGCGCGGGGTGTCGAAGGTGGGGTGAAAGCTTTGCTTTTTAAAATCCAACATGGTGCATATGATACTGCCATAAGCGTCATTAAAGCTAGTTTAACCTTGGCTGGAATAGTTTTTGTGACAGGGCTTCGGAATTAAGGCAATCTGGGGCTGGAAGTGAAAGGGAAAATGTGGCGCCACTGAAGAAAATGGCAGGTATTTCAGGCAGTTTGAGTCGGTCGAAGTCCAGCGCCTTCCGCGTTGCGGCGGGTGGAGACGTGCTGGATCAGAGCCCGTCTGCGGGCCCGCTTGTGGCCTTGTGGCAGCAAGATGAGGGGCCGCTGCATCACACAGTTCATGAAGCACTGACATCCGGCCTGCCAACGGACGCCCGCATCGAGGACGGTAAGGGCTCTACCTACTGGCTGGTGGCTGTACCGCAGGGCAATGAGGTCGTGGTGGTGACGCGCGATACAACACTGCCGGACAAGGTGACCGAAGCGCTTCTGAAAAGCCGTACCATGCTGAAGGAGCTTTTGGACGGCGCGGTCGATCTGTCTTTCGAGCTTGATGAAAACTACAGGTTTCGCTTTGTGTCGCCTCACGAAGCGTTCGGGCAGGATACGGAACAGTGGCTTGGCCGGAATGCCACGCGCATTTTTTGGCCGGATGGCGAGGCACCTGTACGCAACCCATTCACAGCAAAGCGCGAGGCGCAGTTTGATAATGTCCCGGCTCAGTTTGAAGGCGATAGCCGTCGCTGGCTTCATTTCAATGTGCATCCGCTTGTAAATGAACGTGGTGAGCAGACCGGTCTTCGGGGCACGTGCCGCGACATGACAGACCGCTATATGGCCGCCCGAAAGACCAAGCAGGACGGCCTGCGGTTCATGCTTTTGCAGCGGATCACCCGCATCCTGAATACGGCTGAAAGCGCCGATGACTTGTTTGACAGTGCGTCGGCCGCACTTCAGGAAGTGCTGCGCGCCGACATGGTATGGGCAGCGATGCATTATGAAGAAGGCCTCGTGCCCAGTTCCATTGTTGGCAGCTATCAGGAAATTCTGGATATGGACTCCATCTGGGCCAGCCTGATTGCAGCTGAAGACCATGTGTTGCCCTTTGCAAGCACGGGAGAGCGCCAGCATCTTGCGCTTAGGATGCAGCGGGGGGACAAGAGCCTCGGCATGATGATTGTCAGCCGGGATACGAAAGTCAGTCCCTGGTCAGATCTTGAAGTGGAGCTTTTGAGCGGCGTTGTTGAAGTGCTGACAGCGGCGTTTGGTAAGGCGGAACTCATCGACACGCTTTACCGCCTGTCCAGCAAGGACGAGCTGACCGGGCTGATGAACCGCCGTGCGCTTCTGGAAGCGGTGGAACGGCGCCTCAAGCATCAGTGCCGCACTGGCCTTTCAGGCTGTCTGGTGTTTATTGATCTGGACCATTTCAAGGAAGTCAATGACACACTGGGGCACCGGGCGGGTGATCAGGCGCTTAAGGGTGTTGCCAAGCATATGCAGGCCATGATCAGGCCGTGCGATTTTGCGGGGCGCTATGGCGGTGATGAATTCATCCTCTGGTTGGAGGATATGGATAGCGACGTTGCGGCCAAGAAGGCCGAAAGCCTGATCGCGGCCATGCCTGCCATTCGGAGTGAGATCGGCGGTGACGGTCTGCGGCTGAATGCATCGATCGGAGTTTGCCCATCGGTTGCGGGGGTGGATTTGACGTTCGAGAAATTGGCCGATCGCGCCGATGCGGTTCTGTATGAAGTCAAGGAAGCGGGGCGTGGCCATGTTGCCATTGCACCGGCAAGCGAGGCCCCGGGCGATACCGCGGCGGGGGAAGAGGAAGACTGATGCTGGGTAAATTGAAGGCATTGCTTGGGGGCAAGTCCGATAAAGATAAGGCGTTGCCCGAAACGCTGACCAAGGAAGACGAGCAAAGGATTCTGGAGACCGGGTCTGAAGGGCAGAGGCAGGCCCTTGCGAACCGGACAGATGCCCGGCCAGAAGTGCTCTATTTTCTAGCCGAGGATGCATCGCCGGAAATTCGCCGGGCGATTGCCCAGAACCCGTCCACGCCGATCCAGGCTGCAGAGAAGTTGACGAGCGATGAGGATGAAGAAGTCCGTTCGGAACTCGCCCGAAAGATCGGCCGGCTGATACCGGGCCTCAAGCCCGGTGAACAGACCGCCCTAAGGGAAAAGGCCATTAAAGTGTTGGAAGCCCTGGCTGCTGACCAGTTGCCGAAGGTACGGGCCTATGTGGCGGAAGAAATCAAGAGCGCAGACAGCGTGCCGAAGGCCATTGTCGACAGGCTGGCGCGCGATGTTGAAGAGATTGTCTGTGGGCCGATCCTCCAGTATTCGCCCCTTCTGAACGATGATGACCTGCGTGAGATCATTGCGGCTGGTGTGTCTGGTGGTGCGCTGAAGTCCATTGCCAGCCGGGCCTTGGTCAGCGAAGAGATTTCTCAGGACATTGCGGCCACGTTGGATGTGCCAGCAATTTCCACGCTCCTGACCAACCCAAACGCGCAGATCCGCGAAGACACGCTGGACCAGATTATCGACCATGCCAAGACAGTGGAGGACCTGCACGCGCCGGTGGCGCTGCGCCCGCAACTGTCGATCCGGGCGATGAAGCGGATCGCTGGTTTTGTGGCTTCAGCCCTTGTTCACGCCATGATGGAGCAGGCGGAACTGCCTGAAGAACAGGCGGAAGAGCTCCTTGAGAGAGTGCGAGACCGGCTGCACAGTGAACGCGTCGGCGATGAAGAAGAGGACAAGCTGGCGAAGCAGGCCATGGAGTATTTCGAGAAGGGCGCGCTGGATGACAAATTCGTCCATGATCAGATCGATGAAAATCGGCGGGAACTCTTGTTCCAGTGTCTTGCTGTGATGGCCGACATTCCGGCAAAGACGGTGCGCCAGATTATCAATTCGAAAAGCGGCAGGGCCGTGACGGCGCTTGCCTGGAAGGCGAAACTTTCCATGCGCACGGCCTATGAACTTCAGACAAAGTTCGCCTTGGTGCCCAAAGCACAGCTTCTGAATGCCAAGGATGGCAAGGACTATCCGATCGACGATAACGAGCTTGAATGGCATCTCAGCTATTTTGTCGAGCAGGCTGATTAGGTCGGGCTATGGCAGGAATCCGACAGGAAAGCGACTCTTTAGGCACCATTGATGTGCCGGCGGACCGTTTGTGGGGTGCGCAGACCGAACGGTGCTTGATGAATTTCCCGATCGGGACTGAGGTGATGCCCGTACCGTTCGTTCGTGCTCTGGGGTATCAAAAAAAGGCTGCCGCACTGGCGAACAAGGATATTGGCCTGTTGAATAGCAAGCTGGCTGACGCCATTGCGGCGGCAGCGGGCGAGGTAGCGGACGGCCTGCATGACGCCGAATTCCCCCTACCTGTATGGCAGACAGGCAGCGGCACCCAGAGCAACATGAACGCCAATGAGGTGATCGCCAACCGTGCGAGCGAAATGCTTGGCGGCAAGCGGGGCACCAAGGAACCGGTGCACCCGAACGATCATGTCAATATGGGGCAATCGTCGAACGATACGATTCCAACCGCGATGCTTGTCTCAGCCGTGCAGGAACTATCTGGCCGGTTGTTGCCTGCACTGGACGGCATGACCGCATCCATCGCCGCGTTTCGGCAAAGATTTGGTGATGTGATCAAGCTCGGGCGCACCCATTTTCAGGACGCCACACCCATCACGCTCGATCAGGCCTTTTCGGCCTATCAGGCGCAGCTGGAGGCTGTGTTGGCCGCGTTCACGCAGCAATTGCCACGCCTTGGCGCATTGCCGCAAGGGGGGACGGCAGTGGGCACCGGGCTGAATTGCCATCCGGATTTTGCGGCGGCTTTCTGCCACCATATCTCCGACCTGACGGGCCTGTCCTTCAGCCCGGCCCCCAACAAGTTCGCGGGCATCAGTGCCCATGACGAACTTGTGGCGCTTTCAGGCGCCTTGAACGGCGCAGCAGCGGCGCTGATGAAAATCGCGGGCGATATCCGGCTGATGGGGTCTGGCCCGCGCGGCGGGCTTGCGGAACTTCTGTTGCCGAAGAACGAACCCGGCTCGTCCATCATGGCGGGCAAGGTGAATCCAACACAGGTAGAGGCGCTGACCATGGTTTGCACGCAAGTGATGGGCAACCATACCACTGTCACCATTGCAGGCAGCCAGGGGCAGCTGGAGCTGAACGCTTATAAGCCAGTGATTATCCATAACGTGCTTCAATCGATCAGGCTGCTTTCAGATGCGGTGGATAGTTTCACCAAGCGCTGTCTTGATGGGTTGAAGCCGGACCGTGACCGGATTGACGCGCTGCTCAAAAGCTCGCTAATGCTTGCCACGTCTCTGGTGCCGCATATCGGCTACGACAAGACGGCGGAAATAGCCCGTTTGGCGAACGATGAAAAGCTGCTCTTGAAGGAAGCCGCGCTCAGACTTGGCTATGTCTCGGAAGAAGATTTCGACCGCTGGACAGACCCATCGAAAATGATCGCCCCATCAGCAGATTAAGTGAGAAGCACGACGTGCCGTGCCTCTCTTGATTGCCATAGTGCCGCTACCTGCCCCTAGAAGTCGATCATGGCCGACGCGAGATCGGCTGAGGAGACGCCATCCAGATACACGCTGGTACCTTCACCTGTTTCGATATAGACGCCAAACACCACACCTTCGTCTACCTGATCGACTGTGTGCGCAAGCAGGCTCTCGAGGTCGGTGAAGTCGATCTCGGTTCCGGAGAAATCGAGCCGATCCTCTGTCACGTCAAAGCCATGGATCGTATCGTTGCCATGCCTTGCTTGGAAAATGAAAGTGTCGGCTTCTTCGCTGGCGATGAAGGTGTCATCGGCCTTCGTACCTTCGCCGCCGCCTTCAATGGTGTTTTCCTCAACAGGATCAACATCCACGTCTGGTGGTGGCCCTGCACCGTCTCCGATGCCGCCGTCTGGCTCTACAGGCATGATGGTTCCATCGCCATCATCGCGGCCCGCGTCACCTTGGCTGTCGGGCGGTGGCCCTGCACCGTCTCCGATGCCGTCGTCTGGCTCCACCGGCATGATGGTTACGCCCCCATCATCGCTGGCTGCGTCGCCGTCGGGAATTGGGCCAGCACCGTCGCCGATTCCGCCATCAGGTTCAACCGGCATTGGATCATCAAGCGCAATGGGTCCGGCGCCATCTCCGATTCCGCCATCAGATTCAACCGGTATTGGATCATCCAGCACAATGGGTCCGGCACCATCTCCGATGCCGCCGTCGGGTTCGACCGGTATTGGGCCCTCTAGCGGGATTGGCCCCGCACCATCCCCGATACCACCATTAGGCTCTACAGGAAAAAAAGACTCACTGCCGTCAGCAGAGTGCCCCACTAGTCCCCTTAAATAGTCGCCCGACACGACTGATAGCATGTCGAGCGTTATCGTGGTTCCGGGGAGGGCAATACCGCCAGGTCCCCCGAAGCTCCACACCCCTGTCATGTCGATCAAAAGTCCTCTCCTTTTTGATCTGTGTGTGTAGATAGTCTAGCCACAGTTGCGGCCAGGGGTTGAACTTTGCAAATCTGGGGCTGAACGCTATATGAACGAAAAATTCAGAAAAGGCTTTTCCTGTTCAGGAATGACACTCTTCTTGAAATCGCCCAAGCCAGGGCTGGGCAACAGTTGTTGGTTCGGTGATTGAGCAAAAAAGAAAAAGGAGGCCACAAAGCCTCCTTGTTTATCAGATCCATGCGGCAAACCACGAAGATGTCAGTGCGCAGGCCGTATCAGCGTACCTGCCCCGCGCTCAGTGAAGATTTCAAGCAGCATGGCATGCTTGACCCGGCCGTCCAGAATAACCGCACCTTTAACGCCGGCTTCAACGGCCTTGATGCAGGTTTCCACCTTGGGGATCATGCCGCCGGTAATGGTGCCGTCCGCCTTGAGGCGCGCAATGTCCTCTGGGTCCAACTCTGTCAGCATTTCCTTGTCTTTGCTAAGCACGCCCGGCACGTCTGTAAGCAGGAAGAAACGCCGTGCGCCCAGTGCTCCGGCGATGGCCCCCGCCATTGTATCGGCATTGATGTTGTAGGTATTGCCGTCTTCGCCAGCCGCGATGGGTGAGATCACGGGGATGATGCCGTTGGCCATGCTTTGCTTGAGGACGGTCGGGTCGACATGCGTGGGCTCGCCCACGAAACCCAGGTCGATTACCTTCTCAATATTGCTGTCCGGGTCTGGCTTGGATTTTTCCATCTTGGTGGCGGTGACCAGCTTACCGTCCTTGCCTGACATGCTGATGGCCCGGCCGCCCGCGGCGTTGATATCAGCGACGATGGATTTGCTGATAGAGCCACACAGCACCATTTCGGCAATATCCACGGTTGCTTTGCAGGTCACGCGAAGGCCGTCTACAAAGTCGGTCTCGATCGCAAGCTTCTTGAGCATTTCGCCAATCTGTGGGCCGCCTCCATGGACAACCACCGGGTTGATACCCACCTGTTTCAAAAGCGTAATGTCCTGGGCGAACTGGCGCGCCAGCGCGTCGTCCCCCATGGCATGTCCACCGTATTTGATAACGAAGGTTTCGCCGGCATATTTGCGCATATAGGGTAGCGCTTCGACGAGCGTGGCTGCTTTCTTCTGCAGAATTTTCATATCGCGGTCCACTGTGATCATGGCCTTGTTCCATCAATGAGGGTGACAAAAAGATGTAAGGCCAAGGCTGGCCTTAGTCAAATCGATACCCGCCAAAGTTTGTTGGTCGGTCGTCCGTCAGCATCACGCCCATCGTCATCATCAGTTGGGATGCATAATAAGCGGCCCATATGAAATAGCCGACATACTCTGGGGCGTCCATGAACTCGCGCGCGCCAATAGCGGCATCCGACAGCACGAACAACACAGCCCCGATGCCGGTCAAGCGGAACGGAAATTTGCTGAGAAGCGCAGAGGTTGCCATGGCGGTCAGGACAGCGGTGTAGACATACACATACATGCGCATCTCGCCCAAACCGTCATACAGCATGTAGCCGGAGAAGAAGGCGAACAGCCACAATAGCGACGACAGCCTGACAGGCAGCGTGCTTATGTCGCTCATGGGTTGGCGGTTGGTGAGGTACAGAACGATGAAGAAAATGTGGCCAACCATGAAGCCCATCATGCCGCGCAGGAATGCCTGCCCCGGCGGGTCGGTTGGAATTTCCAGGAGCACATCCCCTGAAACAGAGAATATGAGCGCGAAAAACAAAAGGGCGTGCCCGAATGTGCGTATGTTCACGGCAACAAACAGCGCCAGGAAAGACACGGCACTGGCCTTGGAGAGAACGCTCCACAGGATGCCGTCCGGATGCCATCCGGCCCCGTGAACCACAGCGCCAATGAATGACAGAACAATGAAGATCTGCCCCAGCGTTTCCAGGACCGGTCGTTTGCGGCGGCTAAAGATGCGTGTCACGTGATGCTCCTCCTCGCGCCACTATATGCAGGCTGCTGGGGTTGTCACAAGTCTTTGATTCAAATGTATCAATTTTAACCGCTGCTGTGTAGGGACAGTTTTCAATTGGCATTCTCAATGCGTGCCTTCAACCGCGCGGCGGGGCGCAGCAGCACAAGGTTTGCGGCGGCATACAGGATCAGTATCTGGATAACCGTCAAGCCTGTCGCCAGGAGGGCTGCGGCGATGATGGTACCGCCCGCCATGAAGGCGCTGTTGAACACATTGTTGGCGGCAATCGCACGCGAACGGGCCTCGCGCGGGGTATATTCCTGCAAAATCGTGTAAAGCGGCACGATTACCATGCCTGCCATCATGGCCACACCAATGAGTGCGATAAGCATCGGCCAGTTGGATGGGGCGGCGATAAAGGCCTTCAGGCCAACGACAGTTTCAGCAGAAAAGGGCACACTGGGCACTTCTGGTAGGGCCCAAATAAAGGCCAGGCTGACAGCGCCAAGCCCCATGAGGGCACGGGGTGCCAGACGGGCCGAAATTTCACCCTTCAAAATGCGGCTGCACAGAAGCGCGCCCGCGCCAATGCCCACCGAGAAACAGGCGATCACCAGCGTGATGACCGTTTTGTCCCCGCCCATGCGCGCGTAAACGATTTCGGGTATCTGCGCGATATAGATGGAACCATAAAGCCAGATCCAGCTGATGCCGATGATGGCTGGGCGCGCGATATCATTTTGCCATGCGCTTTTCAGAAGCGTGCCGGTTGAGGTGAAGATATTTACCCGGATGTCCAGGTTGGGCGCGGCCTGCCCGGTTTTGGGGACCAGCCGCCCTGTCAGCGTGCCGATGACGGCGAAAGCGATCATGATGCCGGAGATGATGAAATTGTCACCGTCCTGGCTGATCACCAGCCCGCCAACCAGAATGCCAAGCAGGATGGCAACAAAGGTGCCGGCTTCTATAAGCGCGTTGGCGCCCAGAAGCTCATCTGTTTTCATCAGGTCAGGCAGGACACCATATTTGATCGGGCCGAAGAAGGTGCTCTGGAGCCCCAGCCCGGAAAGCACAGCCACCATCATGTAGAAATTCTGGAAATAGATGGCAAAGCCGCCCACCACCATCAGGCCAATTTCCCAAATCTTGATCCACACGATCTGGTTGGTTTTCTCATACTTGTCGGCAAGTTGCCCGGCAAGCGCGGAAAACAGGAAAAAGGGCAGGATGAACAGCCCGATCGCCAGGTTGGTCAGGATGGACGGCTGGGTGCCCATCTCGGACGCCAGCTTGACGGTGATCAGGATAACAAGCGCCTGCCGGAACAGGTTATCATTGAGCGCGCCCAGAAACTGTGTGATGAAAAGCGGCAGGAAGCGCCTTGTGCCAAACAGTTGCCACTGCGTGCGTCCCACGGGCCCCGGCCTATTCTGCGGCCGCAGTGCGGTGGTGCGAAAGCTCGTGGCTGGCCTGCCGGATAATCTGGAACGAGCCGGAGAGGAACAGCGATGCCATGATGCCTGCCACAATCAGGTCTGGCCAGCCGGTGCCGGAAATCCACACGCCGGACGCCGCCACCATCACCATCACGTTGCCGATGGCGTCATTGCGGCTGCAAAGCCACACGGACCGCACGTTGTCGTCACCGTCCTTGAAGCGCATCAGCAGAAGCACGCTCGCAACATTGGCGGCAAGCGCGGCTGCCCCAACGCCGCCCATAATCGCGGCGGTTGGTTGGTTCAGATAGAAAACCGTATAGATGGTGGACCCCAATACCCACAGCCCCATCACCGAAAGGCTGATGCCTTTGAAAAGCGCGGCCTTGGCGCGCAGGCTGCCGGCCTTGCCAATCACATAAAGCGACAGGCCGTAGGTGAAGGTGTCGCCCAGGAAATCAAGCGCATCTGCCTTCAGCGCCTGGCTCTGGCCCACAAAGCCCATGGGCATTTCAAACAGGAACATGGCCGCATTGATGAGGATCACATAGATGAGCGCACGCTTATAGCGCGGGTCCATCCCTTCAAACTTCACATCATGACAGCAGTTCGCACCCATAACAGTCCCTCTGGTTTCGCCCTTATTTGGCCCGATAATATGTTGGTGTGCAAGGCAAATTTCTGGATGATATTGCATTACACATTTGCAATTGAAGCCGGTCTGTTGCGATGATAGGCGATGCTTTGAAAGCAAACGGAGCAGTAACCACATGATGCCAGTTCGCACGATAACCCTTGGCCTTCTTGTCAGCCTTTTTGTCGCGGCGCCGTCACGCGCCTCTATGATGCCGCCCATGGAAGACACCGGCGACCGTGTGGGCGGTGTTACGGTGATCACCGGACTTGAGGCGGAGCGGCTGCCTGAGGGGCGGCATGATTTCTATTTCCGCGCGGGTTGGCGCAACACCGGCGCGCCCATTCATGTGCCGGTTGTGGTGGTGCGCGGCGCGAAGGATGGCAAGACGCTGCTGCTGACCGCGGCGGTCCACGGTGATGAGCTGAACGGCATTGCGGTGCTGCACCGGCTCCTTGAAAAGCTGGACCCAAAGACCCTTTCAGGCACGGTGGTGGCAGTGCCGGGGCTGAACCAGCCGGGCATCAACGCCAACAACAGGCGCTTCCCGGTGTCTGCGGGCGGTGGGTCACTGGTTGACCTGAACCGTAATTTCCCCGGCAGTGTGGGCGAAAGTGGCAGCACATCCGGGCGCTATCTTGGTGCCCTGTGGCAGGGCCTTATTCGCCAGAACGCCGATTTCGCCGTGGATATCCACACCCAGACGCGGGGCGCTGCCTATCCGCTTTTTGTGTTCGCCGATTTCGGCAACAGCACAGCGCGCGCGGCGGCCCATACCCTTGGCCCCGACATGATCAAGAATGACGCGGGCCAGCAGGGCACGCTGGAGACCAGCCTGATGAAAGAGGGCATTCCGGCTGTTACGCTTGAAGTGGGCGCGCCAAAGCAGTTCCAGGGGGAGCTGATTGACCGCGCGGTCTGGGGCCTTCAGAACCTGATGCGGGCGCACAGGATGGTGCCGGGCAGTGTGGAACAGCCGCCGGTGAAAGCCATCGTGGGGTCGAACTACACCAATGTGTATGCCGACCGGGGCGGCATTGCCGTTTTGCATGTGGGCCTGAAGGACGCGGTGAAGAAGGGCCAGGATGTAGCCACGCTGTATGACGCGTTCGGGCATGAAATTCGCACCTACACGGCCCCGCATGACGGCTGGGTGCTGGCCGTGGCCACAGACCCGGTGCGCGAGGCCGGAAGCATGCTGGTGCGTATCCTGCAGTAGGCACACGAGCGAGATACGCGCCAGATGACAGATATCTGATTTTTTCATGAGCCATTTCGGCGCCGCTGTCGTAGAAACGGCGCAAGCAAAGTTAAGAAAACGGCGAACAGACCTATGACCAGCGAAAAACCGACAGATCACCCCACCGTGGCCCACGGCAAGCTGGGCATCCTGATGATGTCCCTTGGCACGCCCGACGCCCCCACCTATGGCGCGGTTCGGAAATATCTGGCGGAGTTCCTCTCGGACCCGCGCGTGGTGGAAACGCCGCGCCTGATCTGGCTGCCGATCCTTCATGGCCCGATCCTGACCTTCCGGTCTGGCAAGTCCGCCAAGGCCTACGCCAAAATTTGGAACAAGGAGCGAAACGAAAGCCCGCTTCGGACCTACGCTAGAGGCCAGGCCGAAAAGCTGCAGGCCGCCCTCGGGGAAGAAGCCGAGGTTGAATGGGCCTTCCGGTACGGCACGCCGTCCACCAAGGATGGCCTCACGCGCCTGCGCGAAAAGGGTTGTGACCGCATCCTGTTGTTCGCGCTCTATCCGCAATATAGCGCCACGACGACTGCGACAGCTTATGAGAAAGCTTTCGAAGTAATGGGCGAGATGCGCTGGATGCCATCTGTGCGCACGGTGCCGGCTTACTTTGATACGCTGGAATACCCTTCCGCGCTTGCCGCGAGTGTGAAAGACAGCCTGAGCACATTGGATTGGGAGCCGGATAAAATCCTGGCGTCCTACCATTCGATCCCAAAGGCCTACTGGGATAAGGGGGATCCATACCCCTGCCACTGCCATAAGACCAGCCGTTTGCTGAACGACGCGCTCGATTTGCCGGAAGGCAAGCTGGTGACCAGCTTCCAGTCGCGCGTCGGTCCCACCGAATGGGTGCAGCCCTACACGGACCAAACGGTCGAGCAGATGGCCAAGGACGGCGTCAAAAAGCTCGCCGTGCTCGCCCCGGCCTTTTCACAGGACTGTCTGGAAACCCTTGAAGAAATCAATATGGAACTTCGGGAAACCTTCCTTGAGAACGGCGGCACCCACTTCCACTATATCCCGTGCCTGAACGACACCGAACAGGGCATGTGGGTGCTGGAAAGCGTCGCAAGGAACGAACTCAAAGGCTGGTTGGGTTAACGCTAGACTTCTGAATAAAATGTGAAGCCACGCCCCGGGCGCCGCCTCAGATAACGCCATGCCCCGACCTGCCAAACCTCATCCGTCTTTAGCTCAAGTCTGTCCATTGTAGTAGGGTGAGCATCTAATCGGGACTGCAGCTCAGTTCTAATAGCCTCTTCAGCTTTTCGTGTTGCACTGCGGATGTCTGGTGCAGCAACCCATCGGGTGGTATGGAAGCCAAGAACAGAAAAGCGGTCCTTCGGGTTATCCTCATAGAGATCAATCAGTGTGGGCCACTGCCCATGGACATGCAGTTGGAAGAAGTGCGGGAGCTTGAATGCCACTCACTGCATCCCCATCATGCCGGTGACTTCCACGATCACTTCGCGCTCATGCTCGCCGTCGAACTCCAGCGTCAGCGGGAAGACATCGCCTTTCTCAAGCGGCTTTTTAAGGCCCATCAGCATCACATGATAGCCGCCGGGCGCGAGCGTGAAGGTCTCGCCCGGTTTCAGCGGCACGCTCATCACATGGTCCATCTTCATGATGCCGCCTTCCTCATAGGACCGGTGGATCATGGTGGTGTTCGCGATATCTGTATCCGCGCCCGTCAGCTCAATAATGTCGTGCGTGTTGTTGCGGATGGTCAGATACACAGCGGCAGAGACCGTGCGGCTGGTTTTGCGCGCCCAGACCTTTTCAATTTCAATGCCTTCGCCGTCATGCTCGCCGTGGGCGAACGCGGTGACGGAAAAACTGAGGGCCAGAATAAGGGCGGACAAAATTGCTTTCACGGGTGTTCTCCTTTGTCCTGCTCATAGCCTGACTATATAGGCTCAGGCAAGGGACATCACGTCGCAGGGGGCAGGTGGTTTCGAAATGGACCCTGAAACAAGTTCAGGGTGACAGATGAGTGGGGTGGGCGGCTTAAGCAACTCAGGTCGTCATGCTGAACTTGTTTGGAGTTCTGCCCGCTTCGCGAACAGCATCCCTCATGTCATGAGGGAAGGGTATAAATCATTCCATTCAGGGTTATGCTCTTCGATCAGGTTGATTTTCCAACATCGGTGCCAGCGCTTGAGTTGTTTTTCTCGTTCGATGGCCGATTTGACATCGTTGAACGCTTCAAAGTGGACCAGCGTATGCACCCCATATTTTTTGGTGAAGCCATCGGCTTGGTCTTCTTTATGTTCCCAGATGCGTTTGATCAGGTCTGACGTGATGCCGATATACAGCGTGCCGTGTTTCTTTGATGCAAGAATGTATGTGTAACCCTTTTTGGTCATAGCCTGAGTTAAGCAGCGAATGGACCCTGAAACAAGTTCAGGGTGACAGATGAGTGGGGTGGACGGCTTGAGCAACTCAGGTCGTCATGCTGAACTTGTTTCAGCATCCATACAGCAGTTGGCGAAAGGCGTTCGGTCAGGCGGTTTACGCCGCGTCTGTGGCGCAGATCAGCTCATGCTGGATCGCGGGCTCGAACGCCGAATGGCCTGCCACCGGCACCATCTTCAGCGTCGCCCACGGCATGGCCTGCGCCAGCTCCCACGCGCTTGTCGGTGGGCAGATGGCGTCATAGCGGCCCTGCACAATGGTGGTGGGCACGCCCCTGAGCTTATGGGCGTCGTCCAGAATCTGGTTGTCGGCCTCAAGGAAGCTGCGGTGCTTGAAATAGTGGGCCTCGATCCGCGCGAAGGCGAGCGCGAAAACAGGATCCACCGAATGGGCGCGCTGCTCTTCGTCGGGCACCAGTGTCACGGTGCTGCCTTCCCACAGGCTCCATTCCTTGGCATATGTCAGGCGGTCTTCTTCCCAGTCAGGGTCCACCAGGCGCTTATAATAGGCGCTGATCAGGTCACCGCGCTCTTCTTCCGGGATCGGGCCGCAGAAACGCGCCCAGGCTTCGGGGAAGATGCTGCTTGTGCCGCCCTTGTAGAACCAGTCCAGCTCGCGCTGGCGCGACAGGAAGATACCGCGCAGGATCAGGCCGCGCGTTCGTTCTGGGTGCGCCTGACCGTACAGGAGCGACAGCGTGCTGCCCCAAGAGCCGCCAAACAGGAACCAGCTGTCGATATTCAGATGCTGCCGGATGGCCTCCATGTCGGCCACCAGATGCTGGCTGGTGTTGTGGTCGAGGGACGCGTGCGGGCGGCTTTTGCCGCAGCCGCGCTGGTCAAACAATATGATGCGGTATTTCGCCGGGTTGAAGAAGCGCCGCTGGATCGGGCTGGTGCCGCCGCCAGGGCCGCCATGGACAAACACAATCGGTACGCCCACCGGGTTGCCGGACTGCTCCACATAAATCTCATGCCCGCCTGGCACTTTCAGGCGTTCGCTCGCATAAGGCTCGATGGATGGATAAAGAGAGCGGAGGGTTGTTGTACTGTCTGCGCGCACCGTGCTGTCCCGATTTTTTTGTCTTAGGTTTCAGCCAGAATAAGCCGCAGAAGTTAATAATACAAGAAACACAGGTTGCTCGGCGCCATCCGCAGGGTCGCGCCAGCCGACGCCGCTTCGGCGTCAATGCCAGATGGCTGTTTCCACCCGGTCGTGCTGGCTGGCAAACTGGCGCAGCTTGCGGGTTGGGTTCACTGCAACGGCTGAATCCACCAGATCAAGGGTCGGTATATCGCTGTGGTCATCGGTATAGAAAAGGGTCTCAAGGCTGCCCAGTTTCTGCCCCTGGATCAACTGCTGAACCATGGCCCGCTTTGCGTCGCCATAACAATTGTTACCCTGGATGCGGGGGATCACCATGCCGTCCCGCGCCTCCAGCCCCGTGGCCACCAGGTGGTTGAACCCAAGTTTGTTGGCGATGGGGGCGGCATAGAAGGCATAGCTGGCGGTGGCCAGCACAAGGATGTCGCCTTTGGCCTTGTGTCTGGCAATGGCGCTCAGCGCGTCCGTATAGCATTTCCCGCGCACGATCATGTTGGCGAAGGCATCAGCGGCGCCCTCAAGGTGGGCAAGCGGTTTAGTGCCAACCAGCAGGTGGAACATGACTTCCTTCAATCGGCTGCGGGAAAAGGCCTTGAGCTTGTAGGCCGCCATCACCAGCAACATCACCGGCGTCAACAGCAGGCGGTGGGGAGCATAATGCCATGCGTACCAAAGCAGAAAAGGCGTGTAGCTGCCAAATCTGATGATGGTTCGGTCCAGATCGAAGATGACAAGTCTTTGGCGCTGCATAATCAGGTATCCAGAATCTCGCTGGCGATCATGACATCCGAAGGCTTGTCTACATCGATGGACAAATGGGCTTCCTTGAGGATGACGGGGTGGACCGTGGCACCAATGGAGTGGGAGGCGCGGCTGAAAGCGCTTTCCAGGCTCAAGAGGCGCAAGGCAAAAGCGATAAAGACCAGTGGGCCGAAATGCCAGGCAAGCCGCCAGACGCGCTTGCGGTTATGTTCGATACCAGCCCAGAAGGCCAGGACTGCGCGGGCGCGTTGTCCCTTCAGCAGGAACAGGTTGCAGCTGGTGTAGGCCGCGCCCCGCGCGAACTTCAGCCACGTGCGGCGGGCCGCCGGTATCTTGGCCAGCACTGTCTCCGCCGGCACCAGCCCCACGGCGATATCAGTGTCCAAAGGCTGCCCGTCGAGGAAAGCCGCGATATCGCTACCCCTCAGCAATACATGATCGCATGTGGTTACCAGGGTCGGCTGGTTGCTTGGGTGACTGTCGAGGAAATCCACGATGCTGCCACAGATGGAATCGCCGCTGGCGACAAAAGTTACATCGCGCCGTGCCTTGAACGGCTCGAAATCTTCGAGCGCGGTCATGTCTTCGGGCGACTGGGTCAGGATGAAGATATCCGACACACGCCCCGATGCATCGAGTGCGTCCACGACACGGTTGAGCATGGCGCGTCCGCCGATATGGGCGGCGGCCTTGTATTTGACGTTAAACATGTCCGCGACCGGGTCGCCCTTCGGGCGGCGGCCAGCAAGGACAATTACCCGTATTTTTTCAGCGGTACAGGTTGACACGTATCTAGCCCCAGAAAGTTACAATAGGCTTCGGCGGCACGCTGTGCGGATGATTTTTGCTGAAGGTCGATAGATGACTTGAAGAGCTTCTGTTGCTCCGCCCGGTAGGCGTGAGGCGTTTCAAGTGCGGCCTTCAAAGCTTGGTCGAGCTGATCAATTGAGGACGCAACGGGGCCGAGGGTCCAGAATTTATATTTCGGGTCGCGCTGCCAGTCCGCGCCGTGTCCGTTCAGGAAGATGCAGGGCCGTGGACGGGCAATGAATTCATATACCTGGCTGGAGACGTCACCCAGATAGATGTCGGCCGAGCGTATGTGGGTCATGTCCATGCAGGCCGGACTGCCGGTGTCGATCAGGATATTGTCGCTGTTCTTGAAACGCTTGGCTAAATCCTTACGCCAGCGAACCACCCGGTTGGTCAGTGACGTATGGATGCGGCGCTTGTAGAGCATCACATGAGGCGCAAAGATCAGGTTGAAATCTTTGTTGTTCGCGAAATAGTCCAGGACTTCTTCGCCCATGGTGAACCAGGAAGACAGGTAAGGGTCGAAGTGTGGGTTATAGAGCACGATCGGTCGCTGGTTCTTGAACGGACGGTGGACGATATTTTCCTCCGCCAGAGCATCGAACTTCATATAGCCGATCACGGCGCTGTTTTCCGGCTGCACGATGCCAAGGGCGATCATCCGGTCGCGGTGTTTGTCACCAGGCAGGAAAACATAATCGAATTTGGAGATATTGTCCGACCAGGCGACGTCCCGGTCGCCAGCACCATGGCAGACACGGACCATTTTCAGGTGGGTCAGGCCAAAGACCTCACGCAGCATCAGGCTGGTGCGCTCTGGTACCACTAGGGTATCCAACTGGCGGAAATGGTCGAGGTTGTTTTTCAAAACAGCGATGCGCTTGAATGGCGCCACTTTGTTCAAGAGCTTGTCGAGCACTTTGTAGACAAGCGGCACATCAAGCAGCGTGAACCGACAGCGCGGCGTATCGCCCGCTATTTCGCGGACCATATCAAGTTGTTCTTCAGTGGAGGCGAAAACCTCAATTTCCACATCATCAGCATAGGCAGCTAGAGCCGGAATCATGGGCGCAAGATGGCTGACCTGATGAGCGGCATCATGGTTGAACAGAAATCCAATGCGATGTGGCATAAGCGGCTTCTTTTTTTCTTTCTGATTTTTATGAGGCCTTACTTAACTCGCGGCCGTCGCGGACATTTCAGACTAGAAAATAAACAAAGATCAGAACAAAACACTCTGACAAAACGTCGCATAAGGGCTGATTTTGCCCCAAATAAGGCAATTCGACAACCGATATGCTTCAAACGGGGGAGTTTTCGCTTCAGAGCCGAAACAATAAAAAGGCCGTAAACGTTCGTTACACTGGCGTTTCAGAAATGTTTCGTCTTATTGGGGAAGGACCGGATTTAACCAATTTCAGGCTGCAGAAGCGAAAAAAGGCGCCAATGGACGCCTTTTTCTGGATTAGCCTAGGTTGCTACTGTGCAGCCATGCGACGGGACTTCAGGATTTGATCTGTGAGTTCCATGTCGCCTGGGTTGTCCACATCAATTGGTGCATCGGCGAATGGCATGCGGATCACCTGCACCGTCAATTTCCAGCGCCGTGACAGGCTCGCGGCCAGCTCGTGAATGGTGGCGAGCTTGTAGCGGTACTTGAGCATGAACATCAGGCCAAAGGCCTTCATGATACGCTGCGGTTTCTTGCCGAACTGGCCGCCGCCTTCAAAGACCTTTGCAGCCTTCAGTGCCTTGTCGTTCATCAGCGCATAGAGGTTGCAGCTGGACCAGCCACCATCCTTGAGATTATGGAAGGCGCGCTTGCCTTCGGGATATGCCTCCAAGATAACGGATGCTGGGGTCATGGCAACGGCTGCATCGGGCTTGTGCTGTTCAATTTCCTTGCAGAAATGGTCAACCATTTCAGTGGTGTGCAGGGCGTTGTCCCCCGTGGTGATCACCAGGGGATACGGGTTTTCGATCGCTGCTGCGGCTTCTGCAACGGACTTATAGAGGTTGTCTTCACTTGGTACATAGTGGATTTCGCCACTGTCCAGCATGGCGGACAGGGCAGGTACCGAGCGCAGCAGCTCTTCGCTTTCGATCGAAACAAACACACGGTCGATGCCGCGGGCGTTTTTTATTTCGCGGATGACGCGTTCCAGCATCACGACACCATCAAGTGTTACCAGGCACTTGTGGCTGACCCCTTGGGCTTGGGCGACAACGTCGGCGGCGCCGCGACGGCTGGCAGCCAGCACCAAAGCTGTGGCTTTCTTGGTTACAGTCATAGGGTTATCCCTCCTACCCAACGGGCATAGTTTAAATCAGACTAGGCCGTTAAGGAAGACATGAGTTTACGAGCGCTTTCGCCCTGCTTCAGGCCCAACAATGTCTGTCTTGCAGTTTTATAGTCATTTGGCCCCAAAAGCGTGCCAACGCAGCCGTCGAATTTTTCCCAAAGCTGGTCCAGCGTCAGCGGTGCGGCGCTTGAACCCACAGGCATGTCCACCTCTGTGCTGTATGTGGTGCCAGACTTCAGCGTAACATGAACCTGTGTCGGGAAATCGCTCTCCAGTTTCTCGACATACTCTTTGCGCACAAGCGGCAACAGCGCGGTAACTTCCGGGCGACCAATCGCGGCATCTTCATAGTCCGCCAGCGTCGCGTTGCCCGTCAATAGTCCAACAGCCAGTCCATATTCAAGGCTGAATTTGGCTTCCATCGAATTGGTTGGGCGCTCATACATCAGGTTCCGGAGGTGCGCAGCTGGCGCACGCACAAAAATTTCCGCCACATCAAGGGCTTCAAAGCCATGTTTTTCGCGCAGGAAAAGAAGACCGTCGAGCGCACGGTGGACGCTGCCACAGTTGGGGAAGCGCTTCAGCTTCAGGCCATATTCTTCGATATGCAGCGGCGTGCCGATATCCCTGGTCGCGAACTGGACCTTTTGGCCATATTCGTCCTTGTCGGCCATGATGGCGCGCAGCTCTTCCACATCCTGGCCAACCATCAGCGTTCCCATGCCGTTTGCGGCATGCAGCGTATTGGCGCCTGCGGTGATGCCGGCTTCAGCGAATTGGGCGGCCTGAACGGCACCCGCGGCTGCAAGCCCCGCATGCAGTGGTTTGGTCATCGTGCCGAACTGGCTCATGAAGCCACCGGCAAGGCTTGTTGAAAGCGAAATGGCGTGGGCTGTTTGCTCGGCATCCAGGCCCATCAGGCGCGCGCATCCGGCAGCCGTGCCTACGGTGCCAACCGTTGCCGTGGCGTGCCAGCCGCGGCTGCGGTGATAGGGGTTCACGCCCTGGCCCACACGGCCAATCATCTGCAGGCCAACGATATAGGCATCAAGAAGCGCGTCGCCTTTCAGATCGCGTTCGTCCGCAATGGCCAGAAGCGCAGGCACCAGAACCGCACTGGCGTGGGCCTTGGCGGGGTCGAAATTATCGTCAAAATCAAGGGCATGCGCGGCCGTGCCGTTCACCAGCGCCGCCATCGGGGCTGAAAGGCCGCCTTCAAAGCCAACCGCGCGGCAGTCGCCCTGGCCCCACTTGTGGGCCAGCGTGAAGACCTTGCGTGTAACGTCCTCCCGCGCACCGGGCACCGTGACAGCGATGGTGTCAATGAAGGCGTCGCGCGCGCGGTCAAGGGCCAGGCCCGACCAGGAGGCGTCCACGCCAGCCGTCCAGGCTGCAAAAGCGTGCAGCGGGTTATCCGAATTGACCTTCATGTGTCCCTTGGTATTTTATATGGCTTGTGTGTTGGTCTGAATTCAGCAAGATTTATTTATAGTTAAATAAAACCGGCAGATAAAGCCTGTGTTTGTTTTCCAGGCGGCCTCTATTTGCTGTTTTGGGTGCTTTAAATCAAGAGGGAAGTGGCAAAAAATTGGCGGATGCCCTGACAGGTAACGACTTTGTATCGGTGGAAAGCGGTAGCCCCAGTGCGCTGGTGCGCCTGCGCGGTGACTGGATCATCGACAATGCGGTCGATATCGACAATACCATGCCGGATATTGTAGCGGCCTGTGAAGCGGGCGCCGTTGTCGATTGTTCCGAAATCACAAGCCTTGATACCACGGGCGCCGTGCTGATCCGCCGTTATTGTGCCGCCATTGAAGACGCAGGCGCTGCGGTGCTTACTGGCGTGCTTGCGGCTCACAAGCCCCTCCTGGAAGTGATCTCCTGTTGCCCGCCGCCTGCGAAGACCGAACCCGACCACATCGCCTGGTACCTGCTGCCGCTCCTTCAGGCGGGCGAAGCCACCATGACGGCTCTCCGGTCGTCAGCCCGGCTCCTCGGGTTCCTTGGGTTTGTGCTGATGCGCCTTTTTGGTTCGCTGTTTGACCTGGGCCGTATTCGCCTGGTGCCGGTGGTGCACCAGATGGAAGTGGTGGGCCTGCAGTCTATGGGGATCGTGGGGCTGATTTCCTTCCTGATTGGTGCCGTGATGGTAAACCAGGGGGCGATCCAACTGGCCAAGTTCGGCGCCGATATTTTCGTCATCGACATGCTGGGCATCGGGCATTTGCGCGAACTTGGTATTCTTCTGACTGCGATCATTATCGCGGGTAGGTCCGGCAGCGCCTTCACGGCCCAGATCGGTTCGATGGTGCTGCATGAGGAAGTGGACGCGATGAAGACGCTGGGAATGGAACCCATAGATGTGCTGGTTCTGCCGCGCCTTGTGGCGCTCACGGTGTGCCTGCCGCTTCTGGCATTCTATGCCGATGTGGTGGGGATCGCGGGCGGCGCGTTGATGGCATGGATCCAGCTGGATATCACGCCCGCCAATTTCCTGACCTATTTCCGGGAAGTGATTTCGATCGACCACTATTGGGTTGGCATCATCAAGGCGCCTTTCTTTGCCGCAGTTATCGCCACGACCGGCTGCTATCACGGCCTCAGGGTACATGGCAGCGCCGATGCGCTGGGTATGCGCACAACTAGAAGCGTGGTGCAGTCCATCTTCCTGGTGATCGTGCTGGATGCCCTGTTTGCCATCTTTTTCACCAGCGTGGGGCTTTAGGGATGGCGAACAAGAAACCGGATATTGTGGTAAAGGTGCGCGACCTCAAGACCGCCTTCGGCACCCATGTGGTGCATGACGGTCTCAACCTTGATGTCAGGCGCGGGGAAATCTTGGGTGTTGTCGGTGGCTCGGGCACGGGTAAGTCAGTGTTGCTGAAGGCCATTATCGGGCTTCTGAAGCCCCAGAGCGGCACGATCGAGATCAATGGTCAGGACCGGGCCACGATGACCAACGAAGAAGACAGGCTTTCCCGTCGGGACTGGGGGGTCTTGTTTCAGGATGGGGCGCTCTTTTCATCGCTGACGGTGGCGCAAAACATTCAGGTGCCACTTCGGGAACATTTTCACATGTCCCACAGCCTGATGAAGGACCTGGCGCTCAGCAAGTTGCAGATGGCAGGTTTGTCGCTGGATGCGGCGGCCAAGTTCCCAAGCGATCTTTCTGGCGGTATGCGCAAGCGCGCCGCACTCGCGCGCTCATTGGCGCTCGATCCGGATCTTCTATTTCTTGATGAACCCACAGCGGGGCTCGATCCCATCGGCGCGGCGGCGTTTGATGAACTGGTACAGGAACTCTGTCGCTCGCTGGGGCTTACGGTTTTTCTTGTGACCCACGATCTCGACACACTTGTCAGAGTGTGCGACCGTATCGCGGTGCTAGGGGATCAGAAAATCCTGATCAACGCGCCGCTTGAGGAAGTGATGGCGTTTGATCATCCTTGGGTACAGGAATATTTTCACGGTCCCCGCGCGCGGGCCGCAGGCGCAAAAGATTAGTGCCATAGACTAGATAGGATACAGGCAACGGCTTATGGAAACACGGGCATCGCATATATTGGTTGGCAGTTTTGTTCTGGCGTTCCTTGCCGGGCTGATCGCCTTTGCCATCTGGATCGCCAAGGTCGATCTGGACGCGGAATATCAGGAATATGATATCTTTTTCGATGGCTCCGTGTCTGGCCTTTATAAGCGGAGTATCGTTTATTATCTGGGCATTCCGGTTGGAGATGTGCGGGACATTACGCTTGCTCCACACGATAGTGAGAAGGTTCGCGTGCTGGTGCGGCTCAGAAGCGAAGTGCCGGTCAATGAGGAAACCTATGCACGGCTTGAGTTTCAGGGGCTGACCGGCGTTGCCTATATCGAGATCAAGGGCAGCCCGCAAGGCAGCGCCCCCCTCAAGGCCAAGGCAGGGCAGGAACGCCCCGTGATCCGGTCTGAGGCCTCACCTATTCAGGAAGTGTTCGAGACCGCACCAAATCTTATCAACGAAGCAATCCTTACGGTTGGCCAGGTGAAGAAGATGCTGGCCGAAAAGAATCTGGAGCGGGTGAGTAATATCCTCGAAAATACAGAGCGAGCCACTCGCAATATCGCAGACGGCACGGAAGATCTGGATGCCTTGATGGCGGAAGTGCGCGAGGTGATGGGCCGCGTGAACGAAACGGCTGCCAAACTGGGCGCGCTCGCTGACAGTGGAAACAAGCTGCTGGCGGAAGACGGCGAACGGCTTGTTGCTGAAGCGATTGAAACCATGGATGCCGCGCAGGCGATGCTGGAACGCGTCGACGCCCTTGTCGCAGCAAACGAAGACAGTGTTACCCAATTCGTTTCCGGCAGCCTGCCGGAAGTAACCCGCATGATCATGGATTTGCGCAGCACAGCGCGGAGCCTTTCGCGACTGGTCAGGAAAATAGAGCAGAATCCGGCTGAAACGCTTCTTGGTCCGAAGGAAAGTTCATACGATGTTGACGCCCGCAAGGTGAAGGAGACGAAAGAGTGAGGCAGCTTTTGAAAAAAAACGCGCTTAGTCTTGTTGCAGCTTCTGCCCTGTTGGCATCATGCGGGCCGCTTATCTCCTTCGGCGATGAAGGCCCGGCGGACGAAATCTACACGCTTCGCTATCAGGGCGGCTATCCCGTAAACGCGACGGGCCCTGTTGTGTTCATAGATGAGCCCACCGTTGCAGACAGCCTCAAGGGCGACAAGGTGGCTGTTGCGTTGCCGGGCAACCGCCGTTCAATCATTGATGGCGTACGTTGGTCGGCACCGCTCGCGGACCTGCTAAGGGACTATATGTTGCGTGCTCTTGGGGCAAGCTCGGAGGTTCGGGTGGTCGGTGACGGTGGATTGGATATCCAGTCCAGTTGCCGTTTGGGCATGAAGGTCTGGGAAATGGACTATATCCCCGGTGCTCGTGCCGGCGACGACAAGGTCTCTGTGGTCCTTGAATTCACGCTCGTGCGCCTGAAGGACAACCAGCTCCTTGGTATGCCGACTATCGCGAAAGAGGTGGGTACCCGCGGTAGTGGCACGAATGCTGTGATGGCAGCCTTCAATGAAGCCATGGGTGACGCGGCCGGGGATGCGGCCAGTTGGTTCGGAAAAGCCCATGAAGCTTGCAATGCGGGCTAGGCTAAAGGTTTCCTCAGTTCCCAGAAACTCCAGGCCAGAAGCAGGCAGCTCGTAACCGCGATTGCGTAAAAGAGCGGCTCCGGCGCTTCTTTTGTATACAGCAGGCCGGCGGCCAGCGGCCCCGCAACCCGGCCAAGCGCCGAAATCCCACTTGAAAGACCAAGGGCCGCGCCTTGGTGGTGTCGGTCCGTGCGGCGCGACAGCAGGCTGTTGAGCGCGGGGAATGAGATGGTCATGCCGCTCATGATCAGCGGGAAGGCAATCAGCGCCACAGTGAAGGACGGCGTGCCGAAAATGATGACCAGGCAGCCAATAAAATGGATGCTGCCACCAAGCACCAGCGATTTCAGTTCACCAATGCTTTTGAACAGCGGCCCTGTCGCCAGCGACTGGATCGCGGCAATGCACAGGCCGATGGCCCCCATCAGGTTACCGACTTCCTGCTGGCTCCAGAACAAGAGGTCCTTGGTCCAGAAGGGCATGATGGTGAAGGCCATGATCTGACCTGCGGAGGTCACGATAAACATGGAAAACAGCGCCAGTTGGGCCGGGGTTTTAAGGAAGGTAGACCAGGGAGGGCGCACTGACACGTGGCTGGCTTCTGTCTCACTCTCGTCAGAATTTGTTTCTGATATGAAGTGATATGCCATGAAAGCGGCGATCAGCGACAGGCTCGCCGCCACAAGGCCTGGTAGCATAATGGCCGACGCGCCGCTCGCGCTACTGAGATGGCTCAGCTGCCCGCCCACAAGCGGGCCGAACGCGAACCCCAGGCCGAACACAGCGCCGATCAGGCCCATGGCCCGGCCACGGTTGCTTTCATCCGTCAGGTCGGCCATGGCCGCCATCGCGATGCCCACGTTACCGGCCATCGCGCCAGAGAAGGCGCGGGCAAGGAAAAGCATCAGAAGGCTGTCTGAAAACGCCAGGATGACATAGGAAACCATCGCGCCGATGAAAGTCGCGGCAAGGGCAGGGCGCCTGCCGATGCGGTCCGACAGCCGCCCCCACAAGGGACCGGCGGCAAAAGCGGTCAATGAATAGATGGAAAAGAGCGCCGCCCCAAGGGTGGCCTCATCCAGCACCATGCCCCCAATCGTTACGGTGCCCGCATAGGGTCCAACCAGAAACGGCAGGATCGGCACAATGATGCCGAAACCAAGGAGGTCGATAAAGATGGCGAACAGGATGGCTGGCATTGCCGGTGGTCTCTCGCTGCGGAGTTTCATTTAAATTGGGGCGCTCACTTGAGCATACTTTCTTGTCTTCGTGTATCACGAAGTTGCGAGATAGGGATGAAGCGTGCGCCCGGCGCGTTAATTCGATCAGCGCGTTAGTCCGACCAAAGCGTTAGTCCGAAAGCGCGTCGACTTTTTCCTTGAGGGCGGCCAGTTGGGCCTGAAGGTCTGCGATTTCCTGATCCTTCTCGCCGCCTTTGGTTGCCTGTTCTGCAGGTTTTGCAGCAGGTGCGTGCGTGGTCTGGGCGCTTGCCGTCAGAGCGCGCATGCTCTGTTCAAAGAGCGCCAGGTTCTGCCGTGTCAGTTCCTCGAAAATCGGCATGAAATTGCTACTGTCCACTGTTTCACCGCACGCGGAGCGGATCTGTTCCTGGTGCCTGGTCAGGACTTCCATGGCGCTCTGCAGATAGCTTGGCACCATGGCCTGAAGGCCGTCGCCATAAAGGCTGATCAACTGCCTGAGGAAAGCGATGGGCAGCATGTTCTTTTCGCGGGTCTCTTTCTCAAAGATAATCTGGGTGAGAACTGCACGGGTGATGTCATCGCCCGACTTGGCGTCGCGCACCACAAATTCGTCGCCGGACTTTATCATGTCAGCCAGATGGTCGAGCGTCACATAACTGGAGGTTTCAGTGTTATAAAGCCGCCGGTTCGCGTATTTTTTGATGATGATCGGTTCGCCTTGATCGCGTTTTTTCCGTGCCATCTTCTGTCCCATCCTGCCTTTTCGGATACCCTTTCCTCGCATGTGCGAAAAATCCGAAAACACGGCAAATCTTTAATTAATTGGCCGAATTAAATGGTATTTGGTGCGCTGCCGCAAGGTAAATTGTGCATATGCACAAAGAAAATGACTTTGCGCCAAATGCAGGCGTCCTATAGTGAATTTGTCATGCGCGATGAAGATATTGAACAAGCGGCCGACCTGTTCCTGACCCTGTGGCAGGAAAATATCCGTCTTTGGGCAACCGAGAAGGATCTGCTGCCACACGCAGAGCTTGCGGCGCTTCTTGAGGTACCGCTTGAACGGGCACCAAGTGTGGGGAAAGACCCATGACCGCGCAGCCAAAAGATCACACCAGTCCGGTGGCAGATGTGGAAGCACAGATCCGCGGTCCCCGGCCCATGTCGCTCCATCTTGCCAACAGCCTGATGATCTGGCGCGAGGCAGGGGCGGGAGCCAGGCGCCTGCGGGCTGGCACTGGCATGTGGCATTTGGGCGTGCGGAAAAACCTGGATGCGCTCAAGCGGTTGATGCGCTCTGAAGGCGACTGGCAGCGCTTTTTCACTGCAGTGGAAAAGAAGGCGTCAGGCCGCGCGGATACCATGCTGGCGGGCATCGCCAAATATCTGGCGCATCCCTACCGACGCCCGGAAAGCCAGGCGGTTGAGGCAGTGCGCATTGGCAATTGCCGATTGCTTGATTTTGGCGCGCCTCAATCAGGAAACAAGGGCAAACCGATCCTGCTGGTGCCCAGCCTGATCAACCCCCATTATGTGCTGGACCTGATGCCGGGCCGTAGCCTGGTTGAATTCCTGAAAGGGAACGGTTACAGGCCCTATCTGGTGCATTGGTATGAACCGGGCGAGGAAGAGCTTGGCTTCGGCATTGGCGACTATGTGATGAAGCGGCTGAAGCCGTTCCTTGATCATGTGGCGGGCGTGGCTGGCGCCCCGGTCCCGGTGCTTGGCTACTGCATGGGCGGCACGCTGACAACCGCTTTGGCCGCCCGCGCGGGCGACATGGTGTCAAAGCTGGCGCTTGTGGCGGCGCCGTGGGATTTCGATACCAAAAAGCCTCATGCGGGCAAGAAATATGCGCCAGTGATGGCGGAGGCACTGGCCAAACTGCCTGCCAACATGCCGCTTCCGGTGGACGCGGTGCAGACGTTTTTCACAAGCGTGGACCCCACGCTCAATGATCGCAAGTTTCGGAAGTTTGCCGCCATGGACCCATCTTCCGAAGCCGCCGAGTTTTTTGTCGCGCTCGAGACCTGGGTCAATACCGGAGCGCCGCTGCCGCGCCGGGTGGCGGATGAAGCCATGGTCGGCTGGTACCGGGACAACACCACTGGCCGGGAAGAATGGTATGTGGACGGCGCGCCTGTGCGGCTTGAGGATGTCACATGCCCGGTCTGGATCGCCGCGCCTGAGGAGGACAGGCTCGTGCCGCAGGAAAGCGCCTATTCCATGCTGAAAGGCTTGCCGCATGCCACCGTGTATGACCCGGGCGCAGGGCATATCGGTATGATGGTCGGGTCCAAGGCGCGGACGGGGCTTTGGGAACCGCTTCTCAAGTGGCTGGAGGCTGACCATGCGGCCTGACGTTCTGACATTATACCGTTTCTATGCAAGCGCGATCGGCCGCGCCACCTGCCCGATTATTACCGCGAAGCTGATGCGCCTGACCGCGCCGCCAACCGATGGTGTCACCATCGGCTTTGGCTTTACCCTGCCGTATCTTGACCTGATCGCCAGGGCAGAAGGCAGGGCCGGTGGCCGCTTTCTGGCTTTCATGCCCGCGCAGCAGGGTGTCTGCCATTGGCCTGCGCATTTGGGCAGCCGGACCGCCTTGGTCGAGGAATATCATCTGCCGCTTGCCGATAGTTCCGTCGATCGGATCATTCTGGTGCATGCGCTGGAGCATGCCAACAGGCCGGTAAATCTCCTGCGCGAAATCTGGCGGGTGCTTGCGCCCGGTGGGCAGATGATCGCCGTCGTGCCCAACCGCATGCGCAGTTGGGCGGCCTATGAGGGCACACCGTTTGGTCACGGCAGGCCTTATTCGAAAGGCCAGCTGTCATCGCTTCTGGAAGAACAGATGCTGCCGGTGGACGGGTGGGATACGGCGCTGATGATGCCGCCCTTCATTCGCCCGATGGCCTCGAAGCTTCTGAGATACGGTGAAGGCCCTATCGGATTTCTGGGCAAAAATCTGGGTGGGGCACTGATTGTCTCGGCCCGCAAGCAGGTCTATGGCGCTTTGCCGAAAAGTGCCCGCAAGGCAGCAATCATGCCGGTTCTGACCGGCCCCTGACATTCGCGCGAACAACCGTGTGACCATAGAGCACCACTGGCCCTTTTCCAGCGAGGCGAGCGAAAATTCTTCAGATTTCTGGTCTTGTATTATTATTGCGCAGACAATATTGTTTGGGTCATAAAATTATTCGAAACGTCAAGCTAGTGGAGAGCAATATGACGAACGAGACCCCTAAAGATTCGACGATGGAAGAAAGCAAGGAAATGGCGATCCGTCAGGTAGCAAACGCCCTGCACCGCC
>Ga0209273_10000208_pt1 | contig 100875 bp, 90 predicted proteins | sample tdAd471_FD_187126 | JGI IMG/M metagenome (GOLD analysis project Ga0209273, IMG submission 187126) | Marine sediment microbial communities from the Atlantic coast under amendment with organic carbon and nitrate - tdAd47.1 (SPAdes)... | ecosystem: Environmental > Aquatic > Marine > Coastal >... | reverse complement strand
CGCTTACCGCATAATCGAAAAAAGCGCATCTGAGAGTTGTGCCTTTTGCAGATAAGCGTCGGAAAATTGAAATCAGGGCGCTCTCGTTAACATTGTTAATTTGCCAAATTAGTTTTTCAACAGAATCGACCCATAGCGGAATATATCAATTCCGCAGCTTTGAGAACGTATTGACTATTGATTGAGGCTGGGAATAATAGGCATCTCTGCTGCAATCACCTCTAAATAGTGGGCGGCGGAACTAATAATCGTGGGATTCCCAACTGGATGATGTAATAAGTTGTTGTACCAGTATGAAACTCAATGAAAATTTGTAGCTCTCTAACCTCAAGATCAATTTTCTGTTTTGGCTTGATGGCCATTGCTCAGTCACTACATGGTCATGAAGATCATGCCCCGGTACTGGAAGAGTTGCTCGTATTCGGTCGCTCCGAGCTGTTGATTGGTTCAGCAATGTCTGCATCTGAAGGGCTTGTCGGATACGATGATATCCAGTTAATCCCGCTGTTGCGAGTCGGGGAATTGACGGAAGCTCTACCGGGTATGGTAGCAACACAGCATTCCGGAACCGGAAAAGCCAATCAGTACTACCTACGTGGATTCAATCTGGATCACGGTACAGATTTTTCAGCAAAGCTTGGTGGTGTGCCTCTGAATATGCGTACCCATGGGCACGGTCAGGGTTATCTCGACCTCAACTTCATGATTCCCGAACTGGTTGCTACAACCGCCTATCGGAAAGGGCCATATTCTGCCCGGGTAGGTGACTTTTCCTCTGCCGGCAGCATTGACTTCAGCTACTACGAAACACTCGATGAGTCATTGCTGGAATACACGGTCGGGGAATTCGGATTTCACAGGGGATTGATCGCAGGTACGCAACAGCTTTCCGGGAACGCTATTACCGGTGCGATAGTTGTCACAAGGTATGACGGTCCTTGGTCTATGGAAGAGAACCTTGAGCAAGAAAAGGTCTTCCTGGGTTACGCGTATTCCTTGGGGGCTGTACCAGCAAAGCTTGATTTTCATGCCTATTTCGGGGACTGGAATGCTACTGATCAGATTCCCAGACGAGCAGTAGAATCCGGATTGATTGATAGGCTCGGCTTCCTGGACCCTGATCTCGGGGGGGAAACCCGAAGAATTTCTCTCAGTAATTCACTGGACTTTGGGAATGTAACCGTTGATGCATATCTTGTCGATTACGATTTCACTTTGTTCAGTAATTTCACTTACTTCCTGGACAATCCTGCATCTGGAGATGAGTTCGAGCAACGAGATAACAGAAGAATTTACGGCGTGAATGTTGCTGGCACAACTGGACTGAGCACTGACAGCGCTCTTGCGATTGCATGGGGTGGCGACATTCGGTATGACGACATTAATGAAGTTGGACTCTATCAGACGTCTAGCCGGCAGAGAAACAACACAGTCAGGAAAGATAAAGTTAATGAGTTGTCTGGATCGGCTTTTGGTGAACTAAGCTGGTCATTGTCAGAGAGAATGCGCCTGACTACGGGTGCAAGAGCCGACTACTTCGACTGGGAGGTCAATGCCAATCAAATAGAGAACAGTGGAAAAGGCAATGATGTTTTACTAAGCCCGAAGCTGACACTCGCTTATCGCTTGACCGACAATATCGAGGCATACCTGAACCATGGCCGTGGCATGCACTCCAATGATGTTCGTGGTGCTACCATCAGTGTTGATCCCTTGAGCGGCCAACCGGTATCTAAGGTTGATGTTCTGGTTCCATCACGTGGCTCCGAGATCGGGCTACGATTTGAGCCAAGCCCTCGGTTAAACAGTACGCTTGTATTTTACCGCCTGGACATCGACTCTGAGCTTGTGTTCGTGGGGGATGCCGGTGGGACTGAAACCAATAACGGCAGCCACCGAAGTGGGGTTGAAGCAACGGTATTTTGGCAATTAGCAGATTGGTTGGCCTGGGATGCCGAATATTCAAAAACGCGGGCAAGGTTTCGCAATACTCCATCAAGCATGGATTCAATTCCAGGTGCGATAGAGTCAAGTTTTTCAATGGGATTGAATGCTGCTTGGAACAACGGCTTAAGTTCAAGTTTACAGGTCAGGCATCTTGGAGAATCCCCCCTAACAGAGGATGATTCTGTTAGGGCTGACGGATCGACCCTGATCAATCTTGGAGTAGCGTTTAGACGTAATAATTATGCATTCCGATTGGAAGCATTCAATCTACTGGATTCCAATGGCCTGGATATTTCCTATTTCTATGCCTCAAGGTTGGCCAACGAAAGTGAAAGTGGTGTAGACGACGTACATTTTCACCCCTTGGAGTCAAGGGCATTCAGATTTTCACTTTCCTACTACTTTTAGTCAGTTAGAAACAAGTTTATATTGTTCGTAATGTCCGATCTGGAAGCACTAGCTAAAGAAACTTGACTAACAATCACTTCGGTTACTTCTATTTTGGCTAATTGAAGTCCTAAAGAATCGAGCTATTACATATGCTGCGCCCGGATTTAGCTATATATTTCTTCGATTAACTGAACACGAATGTCTGCTCCCGACCCAGGCCGTGTAAAAATACACAATACCCCATTGATTAGACCAATATAAGCCTCTGCATAACCCCATAGCGCCATTCACACTGTCGGTTATAATATCGGTTGTTCTGAAACAACGAAATTACACTCTGCCAGCCGCCCCGTAGAAAGTCTGATAAGGCGTATTTGTTGCCATTTTTTTGGACAAATACAGGCCTTACGCCTGCATCTTCTCCATTAAGGTCGTCATGCCAAGAATGCTTATCACACGTTTCATATTGTAAGCCAGAACATGCAAACTCATCTCAGTGCTGACATGTTCCAGCGTCCTCATCAGGAAGTGTGTAGATCCCATCCAGTGCTTACCAGTGCTTAATAGTGCCGAAGGGATGCTCGACCGTTTGTTTACGCAATAACATAGCATCAGGGTTTTTCTCCAGTCGTTCTTGCATGAATTCAAGAACCCCTTCGTGCTCCCAGCGCTTGATACGCCTTTCTTTTCCTGTGGTGCAATGGGCCTTCAACTCACAGCTCCCGCAGGATGAGCTGAAATAGACATGCAGCTTCATCTCTTTCTCTTCAGAAATAAAACGATGCGGTAATCGCTGCCCTGCGGGGCAGAGGTACTCATCCTCCTCAGGAAGATAAACGAAGTCCTGTTTGTCATAGCGACCCTTGGCTTTGCTGGGCGAAGTCTGGGGTTTGGGGACAAGGGGTGTAACGTTGTCGGCCTCACAAGCCACTATCTCTTTACCGTTGAAGTAACCTGCATCAGCAACCACATCCAAGGTTTTTCTACCCATGGCTTCGCGTGCCTTGTTGGCCATGGCCGCCAGTTGGTTCCTGTCACTACCGCTATTGGTGACCCCATGAGCAGGAATAAGATGATGCATGACATCAACAGCCGCCTGTACGTTATAGCCCACAACCCCCGCACCACGCGTCTTCATTGAACGGGCATCAGGGTCTGTCAGAGACACCTGTTTATCCGGTGCCTCCAGCATCTGGGTCTCTAACTTTTTTAACCTTTGCATCTCCTCCTTCGCCGCAGCAAGCTTATCCTGTAGCTTCTCTGTCTGCGCTTCTGTCACATCCGGTTCGCCCTGGTCAGCTGTCGGCAAAGCATGACGAACTTACCGCACACATTACGAATGGCTATACCATTGTCCTTGCGGAAATTAGCAATAGTCTTGAAGTCCGGTGCTAAGCGTCCTGTTAACCACATCAGTTCAATGTTGCGCTGGCATTCTCTTTCGAGCCGGCGGCTGGACTGCACACGATTAAGGTAGCCATAGATATAGATTTTCAACAGTGTAGAGGGATGGTACGCTGGTCTACCTGTGACGGCTGGCTCTATTCGATTAAACCCCAGCTCAGAAACATTCAGATTATCGACAAAATAATCGACCATTCTTACTGGATTGTCTTCGGTTATGTAGTCGTCAAAGCTCTCTGGGAACAAGGTGCTTTGAGATCGGTCCTCGCCTTTGATGAAGTGCGACATAAGATGCTCACGACAAAATTGAAAAGTGTCGTTATTATAACAACAGCAGAGTTTTTACACAGTCTGGGCCGATCTGAGCCATTAAGCATAGCAGGCATCTCAGTGGACAAAAGTCTGCTTTCAAGAGTAGGTCGGACACTGTCTGTGTAATCGAGATTTACCTATCCCGGATACAATCCATGTGAAGACCAGCCAACAAAAAACAGAGAGGCGGAACGTCACGAATCGGCAATAAGTGGTTAAACTTCACGCCAGAAGCGTGATAAATTAGCCCAGTGAAAAACTGGTAAAAACTGGCACATCAATTTGCCGATTGTCCGCGTCAAATTGTTCAGCGGATGCCAGTTAATTCAAACGTAGGAAATAGAATAATGTTAAATCGACGTCGGTTTCTTCACTCAACATTATGCTTCACTTTGGCGGGTCGGCAAGTCTTTGCACAAACCCGTTCTTATGACTTGATCATTCGCGGTGGCAGGGTAATCGATCCTTCATTACGTTTGAATGTCGTCGCCGATTTGGCTATCAGGAATAATCGTATTGCCGCCATTGCTGCTGACATTAGCGCCACGGGCACAGAAGAAATTGACGCAACAGGCAAACTGGTAGTTCCCGGTCTGCTGGATATACATGGCCACTATGCGCAGGACGCCCAAGGTCCGCATATATGTCTTTCCGATGGTGTAACCGGCTGGGTGGATGCAGGCTCCGCTGGCGCCGATAACATCGACGAGATTATCGCTGTCGCCCGCTCAGCTCCGCAGCCGGCGAGGGTGTTGATCAATATCGGTCGTCGGGGCGTTATCGGTGAAGGTGACACAGCGGATATGTCTCTGGCCAATGTTGAGGCAGCAAAAGGGGCTATTGCGCGAAACCTGGACTACGTAGCAGGCGTAAAAGCACGGCTCACGGCAGGAGTCACGGGCAACGACTATGAAGTGCTGCGTCGTGCCCAGGAAGCTGCTTCCTATTTCAATTTGCCGGTAATGATTCACATGGGCCAATCCGTTACACCCATGAGTGAACTGATTCAACTACTGAAACCGGGCGATATTGTAACTCATATGTTTGCACCCCCACCCAACGCAATAGTCGATGATAGCGGAGACATCTATCCGGAAATTCTCGCCGCCAGAAGACGTGGCATCTGGTTCGATGTCGCCAATGGACGCATCGACCATCTGCGTTGGAACACCTTTGATGACATCATGGCAGCAGGTTTCTGGCCCGATACTATTTCAACCGATGGCTTCTCAACCAGTCGCAGCGCGCCAGGTGTAATAGATTTTCCCAACATCATGTCCAAATTCCTGAATTTCGGTGGTATGGCCATGGAGGATGTCGTTGCAAGCAGCTCGTACAATGCTTCACGACTATTTCCATTCTTGAGAGACAAGGGTACCTTGAATATTGGCGCTCCTGCAGACATTGCAATCCTGGAGTTACGTCAGGGTAGTTTTGAATTTCTCGACAACTATGAAAATGTCCGAGTGGGGTCGCAACGATTGTTTCCTTTTGAGACTATCCTGGCAGGTGAGAGAGTTCCACGAGCCTAGACCTCTTTCTTCTGCCCTCTTCCCTCTGCCCTCTGCCCTCTGCCCTGTCAACAGGAGTCGATTCGTCAACTAATTGCCCTCAATGAGGCTCTCCTCGACTCTTGCTCCACGCAAGATATTTACCATCCCGTAATTGCCTTCATGACAGGCATATTCGTAGATCTGTCCTGCCACTTTATACATCGGTATCAAACCGACAATCCTGTCGGTGAAGGTCGCCGGGTCGTCGATGGTAAATTCGTAGTCGACCCGATCGTGGGCTACGCGGGTAAATTTTTCGACCAGGCGTTTGTGTTCGGACGTACCGATGCTGGCAAAGGTATTGGTCAGGCCGTTGAAATTGCGTGTTTCCACTACCAGTGTATCGCCTTCCCAGTGGCCGCGGGAATCACCCGTCCAAAAACCGACCTCTTCTGGAACGTGGGGCTGATTGTTAAGCGGCACTATGCGTGCATCGTGGATCATCTCGTTCACAATAACTACGTGGTCGCGGTTCTGAACGATCTGCACATTGTTATTGTAAAAACTGGGAGTGAGTGGAGGGCCGGCATTGAAACCGATCAGGCAACGGTCAGACAGGGGACGATCTTCCGGGCCGTCAGTGGCAAACAGGATACCCAGTGCTGCTCGTACCGGTCTTGGCGGCGTACGACCCGGTTCAGTAACAGTGGCATCTGCCTGCAGTGGCGGCAGTTGGCCGTTCTGCGGATAAATCACATGGGAGGTCAACCTGGCTTCACCGAGCCCGGCACTTTCAATCCAGAAGTCATTGTACGCTTCATCGACTCCTGACACAGGTATGGCTGCATCACCTGCCTCGTCCCGGGCTGCCAGACTGGCCTCCAGCTCGGCGACTTCCTCATCGCTCAGATATTGGCGGTTGCCAAACCGGGAGGGTCGCAGCATCGGCGTGTTGGAGGAAAAATTCCATACGCCCTGCAGGTCCGGCATCCCCCATTCTGTGCGCGGTGTTTCATAGTTTTCCGCCGCGGATCCCAATACCGGGATCAGGCTTAGTGCCAGCCAACGAATGGTTGATAGCGGTGTCATCAGATAACCTCCAATAAGTCGATCCTGATCAATCTATTAAGGCACCGTAAACCAGTGCACTCAATTCGCCTCGCAGCGCCCCGGTTCCACGAACACCCATGTGCTGAGTCATAGCGACCACGACAATATCTTCAGTGGGATCGATCCAGAAATTGGTCGCCGCCGCGCCCGCCCAATAAAAATTGCCGATATTGGAGGGGTATCCGGCACCGGCAGGATCTTCAACGGTCGCAAACCCGAGCCCGAATCCGAGCGCAGGACTGAAGGTTCGCCGTTGTCGTGGCGTCAAGTGGTTTCTAGCCATGAAATCGATAGTGCCGGAGCCGATAATTCGTTGCCCATCGAGCGCACCGCCATTCAGCATAGCCTGGGCGAAGCGCCAGTAATCCTCCGCGGTAGACAACAAACCCAGACTGCCGCCTTTGTAGTCCTGGTCGAAGGTATAGCTGTTGACCGACCAGGGCTCTGCCAGGACACCACCCCGCGGACGACCGTGTTGCTCGTCGATGGGGACAAGTTCTCCGTCCCGGAGCCAGTGTATCGGTGACAGACGTTGCGCCCTGTCAGAGCCTACCCAATAGCCGGTTTCGTCCATGCCAAGAGGTACGAATACCCGTTCTTCGAGGTACTCGTCGGCGGGCATGCCAGAGATTACCTCCACCAGGCGCAACGCCACATCGGGGCCCACGCTATAGCGGTACTGGGAGCCCGGCTGATTCATAAGCGGTAAGCGCGACAAGGCAGTCATCATCTCCGCCAACGAAGTTTCCGGGCGGAAGATACCAAGCCCGACACATTCCTTGTCGTAGTCGCTGTTACCCAGACAGTGGGAGAAGCCGGCGGTGTGACGCAGAATGTCCTGTACGGTGGGCTCACGTTCCATGGCTACGGTTTCATCCAATGGCCCATCAGGATTCAGAAGCACCCGCAAATCGGCAAATTCAGGGATGAACTTGGACAGGGGGTCGCTCATCTGGAACAGGCCGTCCTGGTACAGCTGCATCAGCGCAGTGGTAGCGATTGGCTTGGTCATGGAGTAGATACGAAAGATAGAGTCCTTCGCCATGGGGATACGCTGTTCGGCATCCTGGTAACCCACGGCACTGAAATGGGCAATCTTGCCCTGGCGAGCCACCAGGGTGACGATGCCAGCAATCTCGCCTCGCTCAACTCGGCCGGCAAAATAACTTTCTATCTTGTTTAACTGCTCAGACGAAAAGCCGACTTCTTCGGGTGCAACAATCGGCAGGTGATCATCCGCAGAGACAAGGGTAGCAAAGAAAATCGTTAACGTCGCAAGGAGGATTGACTGAAGCTTGTTATTCATTATTAGTGGCCCTCATGGCTGATGGGTCGGGATTAGGATTGGTGTTTCAACACCGTTTCCATTTTATGGATTAAGGAAGTTGGAAAGCAACAAAACTTCCGGGTGTTTGTGGTTTCCTGCGAACTACTGATCCGGGTACTAACCGGAAACTGGCTTCGAAGCAGTTGGCCTATCGACAATGCATCATGTGCGGAAGACGAACTAGTCAGAGTTCCCCAGATGCTCACTATGAAATCGCAGATGCTCTTCGATGAAACTGGCTATATAAAAATAACTATGATCGTATCCTGGCCGTGAGCGGTAAATAACATCGTAGTCACAGTCCTGAGCAGCCTCCAGCAGCAAATGAGGATGCAACTGCTCTTCCAGAAATTGATCAGCCTCGCCCTGATCGATCAACATCGGAAGCTGTCGTGATGCGTTACCGATAAGCAGCGAAGCGTCATACTCTTTCCAGTTGCCCGTATCGCTGCCAAGATAGCCAGTTAAAGCCTTGACGCCCCACGGGCACCGTGTCGGCGAACAGATCGGTGCAAAGGCCGATACCGAGCGATACCGGTCAGAATTCTTCAGCGCGATAGTCAAAGCCCCATGGCCACCCATGGAATGCCCGAAGATTGACCTGGCACCTTCCTGCACCGGGAATATCTGTTCAATCATCTGGGGTAATTCACTGACAATGTAGTCATACATGCGGTAGTGCCGATCCCATGGTGACTGGCTGGCATTGAGATAGAAGCCGGCGCTCAGTCCCATGTCGTAGGCACCGTCCGGATCGTCCGGTATGTCTTCGCCGCGCGGACTGGTATCAGGAACTACCAGAATAATACCCAGTTCTGCCGCGACCCGCTGGGCACCTGCTTTCTGCACGAAATTCTCATCGGTGCAGGTCAGGCCGGAAAGCCAGTAGAGAACCGGTGCCTTTCCCTGCCCTGTCAATGGCGGAATAAAGACAGAAAAATTCATGGTGCAACCAAGAGATTGTGAGGCATGCGAAAACCGCAGCTGTTCACCACCAAAACATCGGATTCTTGCTAACTGTTCCAAACCAATCTCCGGCAATATCGACAGGGAAATGCTTCTGGGTCAAGGCTTCGCTGTCACAATTAAGGAAACTCTGATTACTTACTCTGACTACCTGGTGATTAGTCTATCTGCATAATCAACCAAGACCAAATTGGACTGCGCTGGCCGGCTATGGCTAAATGCACAAAATCCCGATAGCAACGAGACTGATATGAAATTAGCCCTGATACCTGCATTTATTTCACTTCTGATCCTGTTCAGCGGTTCAGCCAACGCCCAGTCGGTAGCCAGCCAGCAAGCCGAGACCTGTGCAGCGTTGCTGGAGTCCCGCAATCTTACCCTGACCTCAGCGAGAATCCGCACAACTGCTGATGGCACACCCCATTGCTACGTCCGAGGCATTATTTATCCTGCCATACATTACCACGTTCAGTTACCTTTACCCGGCAACTGGAACGGGCGCTTTCTGCAGTGGGGTGATGGTGGCAAGGACGGCGACCTGGATTTTGCCGATCATCGGGTCGCTGAAGGCTATGCCGTGGCCAATAGCAATACCGGTCACGACACCGGCACCGAGCCAGGCTCATCCTTTGGCTTCAATAACCGGCAATCGGAAATCGACTTCGGGCACCGCGCGGTACACCTGACCGTCATGGCCGGCAAAACACTGGTAGATGCCTATTACAATCAAGGTCCCGAGTATTCCTATTTCGAGGGCTGCTCGACTGGCGGGCGTCAGGGTTTGATGGAAGCCCAGCGTTACCCGAATGATTTTGATGGCATCATCGCCGGAGCACCGGTAAATTTCTACCAGGCCATGAATGCCGCCGGTGTCTGGCATTTGCAACAAATGTTCCAGAACAACATGTCAGGCAACCTGGCGGTAGACACTGACGCTGACGGCAGTCGCGACAGTGTACGTCTGGTTGAGATTCTTAATGATGCAGTACTCAACAAGTGCGATGCCAGCGATGGCGTCCGCGACGGCGTGATCGACGACCCATTCAGCTGTAACTTTGATCCACAAGTCGACCTCGCGGACAGTCTTTGCCCTGCGGGCGGCGGCAGCGACAGCTGTTTTACCGACCAGCAGATTCAGACTATCAGTGACTACTATACTGGACCCTACGACAGCGCTGGCACAGTGATCTACCCAGGCAAATTGTTCGGTTCGGAGCCGGACTGGGTAGGGCTCTTTGTTCCCGGCGCCCATAACAACAACATGCCCGGCATGTTAAGGGGCCCGGCGGGAGACCATGTGAACTATCTGTTTTTCGAGCAGGACCCGGGCGTTGCTGTTCCGGTCCTGAACAACATCGATTACCAGCCGCGCAAGACCGGCATGAATCCTGAATACCACTGGATGGAATTCAGCGTTGACGAGTTCACGGCAGGTAATGCGCAACTGATGAGTTCGATCATGGACGCTACGGATCCGGACCTCAGCAGCTTTCTACAAGAGCGGGGCGGCAAGCTGATCGTCTATCATGGTTTGACCGATGCGTTGTCGATAGCAGAGGCAACGGTGAATTACTTTACCGACATGGTGGACACAACTTTTGACGGCAGTTTCGCCGCGGCAGGTGACAACGCTCGTCTGTTCCTGGCGCCGGGAATGGGCCACTGCGGCGGTGGCGCAGGTCCGAACAGCTGGGACAAACTGCCTGCGCTGGTGGACTGGGTGGAGAATGGAATTACACCTGACTCTATCATTGCCACACACAGCAGCAATGGCCGGGTGGACAATGAAAGACCCTTGTGCCCGTACCCGCAGCGAGCTCGCTACACCGGGCCAGCGGGTGGTGCAAATGATCCAGGCAATTGGGTAGCGCGAAATTTCACTTGCCAATAACTATCGGAGTTTAACCCCTTATGGAAAACCCTGTTGTTGCCGCCAACACCCCAGTCAAGGTCGAATTGGAAAAGGACCAGGAATACTATTTCTGCGTTTGCGGCCGTTCTGCCAGGCAACCCTACTGCGATGGCAGCCATGCTGGTACCGGATTCAAGCCCATGCCCTTCACGGCAGAGGAAGATGGCGAAGCCTACCTGTGCCGTTGCAAACACACGGCCAATTCACCCTACTGTGACGGCAGCCACAAGCAGTTCAGCGCTGCACAGGTTGGCAAACCCGGGCCGGGAATTTCCAGCTCCGTTGATGACGACAGTACACCGATAGCACGGGCAACAGCGGAAGAGCCGACAGTAGAACTGATCCATCAGCTGGCCCGGGAAGGCCTGGAGAAAATGGGTCACCATGGTCCGATGACTGCCATGGGTGTTCCCAGGCACAAACTTCCACAGTGGGATGATATTCAAATCATGACCGCGCAAATGGCTTTCAAGCCGTTAATGGAAGATGAATCAGTAGCTACTGAAACGGTGATCGGACCGGACGCCAGGAAACCGTTGTCTCTGAAAATTCCTCTGTTCGTGTCCGACATGAGTTTTGGCGCTTTGTCCGAGGAAGCCAAGATTGCCCTGGCCCGGGGTGCGGAACGGGCAGGCACCGGGATCTGTTCGGGCGAAGGGGGTATGTTGCCAGAGGAACAGACAGAGAACAGCCGCTACCTTTATGAGTTGGCCAGTGCCATGTTTGGGTATAAAGAATCCCTGCTCGGCAAGGTTCAGGCTTTCCACTTCAAAGGCGGTCAGGGCGCCAAGACCGGAACTGGGGGGCACCTGCCCGGCAACAAGAACACCGGCAAGATTTCCGCAGTTCGCGGGATCCCTGAGGGCCAGCCCGCGGTGTCGCCACCGACTTTTGCTGAACTGGCTTCGGTCAAAGACTTTTGCCAATTCTCCGATCGAGTCCGCGAAATCACCGGAGGCATTCCGATCGGCTTCAAGCTCAGCGCCAACCATATCGAGAAGGACATCGGTTTTGCCCTGGAGGCCGGTGCCGACTACATTATTCTCGACGGACGCGGCGGCGGAACCGGTGCTGCACCGGAGATATTTCGCGATCATATCAGCGTGCCAACTATCCCCGCCCTGGCGCGAGCCCGGGAATTCCTGGACCGACAAGGCGCTACCGGGAGGGTTTCATTGATCATCACTGGCGGATTGCGACTACCCATGGATTTTGTCAAAGCGCTGGCGATGGGGGCTGATGCGATAGCGCTTTCCAATAGCGCTCTACAGGCAATTGGCTGCGTCGCAGCCCGTATGTGCAATACCAACAACTGCCCTGCCGGCATCGCAACACAAAAACCGGAACTGCGGCGGCGACTGAAACCGGATCAGTCGGCCGACAACCTGGCCCGATTCCTGGACTCCTCGATTCAATTGATGCAGGTAATGGCTCGCGCCTGCGGCCACAACAATCTCCACCAATTCTGCCATGAAGACATTGCGACCTGGGACCGGGATATGGCTTTGCTGAGCGGAATTCGCTACGCTGGTGTGGGCAATCCGTAGGAAACTTTCGTTAGAATCTGCAGTTTCCCTGCCATCGCGCATCAAGATTGGCTAATCCACCACATTGCGTATAATGGCCGGAGAACCACCTTGTAAATCCTGAACAGAGAATAAAAATGAGAATCCCAAACACCTTTGCAGCCCTGCTGGCCGCCTGTTTTCTGGTGGCTTCCCTTACCCACGCACAATCTACCCTTTTCCGGGCACGACTCTCTGAAGTGCCGGTGACACCGCAGACCTATCGCACCACCACCGGAGTCGGGGAAGTTTTCGCTACCCTGAACGGCTCGACTCTCAGCCTGACCGGAACCTACCAAGGCATGAGTTCAGCTGCTACTGCAGCTCACGTGCACAATGCACCTAAAGCCATGAACGGCCCACCTATCGGCGCCATAGAAGTGACACCTGCTCCGTCAGGAGAAGTAAGCGGCAGCCTCGAGCTGACCGACGGGCAGCTGACAGCACTGCAGAACGAAGAGTTGTATATCGTAATTCACAGCGAAAACAATCCAGGCGGCGAAGTTCGCGGGTGGTTGTTACCGAGAGATATGTAGAGGATGAGCGCAATGAAGAATAATTACACCAGGTATGCTGCCCTTACGGTTTTCTCAGGTATTTTTCTGGCTGCGTGTTCTGAACAGGCCACGGAAGTGACTGTCGATACCGGCCCCCGAACTTACACTGCGGCCCAGGCCGCCACTGGTGCAGAACTCTACGGCGCTAACTGCGCAGCCTGCCACGGCGCCAGCCTGCAGGGATCACCACTGGGTCCGCTGTTGTCCGGTGATGACTTTCTTGCTAAATGGGGTACCCAGACAGCAGGTGCATTGATCGCCAATATTAAGGCCAATATGCCACCCGGCGGCAATGAAAATCTGGGTGACGTGGAATACTCCAGCATCACCGCCCATATCCTGGCATCCAATGGCATGATCCGCGGGCAGACCGAACTGACCGCCAGTTCCAATATCGAGATTGCCGCTTATGTATCAGCGCAAGCAGCCACGCCTGCAAATCAACAGCGCCAGCAGCCCGCAGCACCTCAGGGCCTGGTAATCTCCGGCACCGTGGAGAATTTCGTGCCGGTCACCGATGCCATGCTGACCAACCCGGATCCGGCAGACTGGCCGATGATGCGACGCAATCACTTCAACCACAGCTACAGTCCGCTGGACCAGGTTAACCGAGGTAACGTCGATGAGCTGAGGCTGGAATGGGTCTGGAGCATGAAAGACGGGGATTCCGAACCGGCTCCGATCGTTTATAACGGCGTCATTTACCTGATCAATCCCAGCAATATCATTCAAGCCCTTGATGCCGCCAGCGGCGAGTTGATCTGGGAGCACCACGCGGGTCCAGCAAATCGCCAGGACATGCGGAACATTGCGATTTACAACGACAAAGTCATCCAGGCTACCACCGACTCGCGACTTGTGGCACTCGATGCACGCACCGGTGAGCTGGCCTGGGAAACTGTGGTGGCTGACGTGAGCAAGGGTTTCGTTAATTCCAGCGGCCCCATTATCGCGGACGGCAAAATCATCCAGGGGCAGGCGGGCTGCGCACGCTATATCGTGGAAAACTGCTACGTTACCGCCCACGATGCCAACACCGGCGAGCGACTGTGGGAATTCAACACTATCGCCCAGTCCGAAGACCCGGTGGGTGGCGATACCTGGGGCGGCCTGGACGATATTTTTCGGGCCGGCGGCGAGACCTGGATTACCGGCAGTTATGACCCGGAGCTCAAGCGTACCTACTGGGGTACTGCCCAGCAAAAGCCCTGGGCACCACCCAGTCGCCACATGACGATCAACGACGTAGGTCTTTACACCAATTCCACCATCGCACTGGATGTGGATACCGGCGAACTGGACTGGTTCTTCCAACACGTACCTGCCGAAGCACTGGATCTGGATGAAGTATTCGAACGCATGCTGGTAGATCGCGGCGACCAGAAACTGGTGCTGTCCCTGGGCAAGCACGGCATACTTTGGAAAAACGACCGGGTAACCGGTGAGTTCCAGGGCTATACGGAAACCGTCTTTCAAAATGCGTTTACCAACATCGATCCAGACACCGGCCTGATCACCTACCGGGAAGATATTCAGAACGCGCAACTGGACGAATGGATTCCGGTCTGCCCCAGCAGTACCGGTGGTAAAGACTGGCATTCGATGACATATCACGAGCCCACTGGCACCATCATCGCACCACTGAGTCAGACCTGCCTGGAAAACAATGCCAGGGAAGTAGCGCTGGTGGAAGGTGGAGGAGGCCTGGCTTCCAGTCGTCGCTTCTTCGAGATGCCTGGTTCCGATGGCAATATGGGTAAGCTTGGCGCTTACAACGTGGATACAATGGAAGAGGTGTGGAAATTCGAGCAACGGGCTTCGTATCACACCGGCACCGTTTCAACAGCCGGCAACCTGGTGTTCGCCGGCGATCTGGACCGCTTTTTCAGGGCCCATGACGTGGAGACAGGCGAAGTGCTCTGGGAAGTGCGACTTGGCACTTCTGTTCAGGGACATCCCATCGTGTTCGCTGTCGATGGCAAACAGTATATCGGCATAACCACGGCACTGGGCGGGTCAAGCCCACGCACGGTACCAAGGGTTATCGCCCCGGAGATCCAACACCCGGACAACGGCAACGCTCTGTACGTATTTAGTCTACCCGACTAGATTGCACCACAAACAGGGCCTGGGAGACTGACAATGAAAACACCAAGAAGTCTTTTAGCAGTAAACCTGGTCATACTCCTCGCGGCCTGCAGTAGCGAAGAGGAGTTGCAGTTCAGTGACCAGGTCATTAATGGCGCACTGGCCTACTCCAATAGCTGTGCCACCTGTCATGGCAACAGTCTGGAGGGTACTGCATTGGGTCCGATCCTGAGCGGGCCCGGCTTTGCCGGTCGCTGGGGAATGCAGTCACCGGCAGATCTCTACAATTACCTGCAGGCCAATATGCCTCCTGGTGGTAATGCCGGCATTACCGAAGCAGACTACTTGAATATTGTTGCCCATATCATGGTCCGCAACGGCGTGGCCAACACCAATCCGACACTCTCTGCCAGTTCCAGTTATCCGCTGACCAGCAATGCGCCTTCCACTCCAGCGGCCGTGGCGCAGCAGACAAATCCTGAAGCGGAACAACCGGTCGGTGTTATCTTTCCGGGTACGGTTGATGATTTCACCCCGATAACCGATGCCATGCTGATCAATCCGGCTGCCGGCGACTGGCCGATGCTCAGGCGTAACTTCCAGGCCTGGAGCTACAGCCCCCTGAACCAGATCAACACTGACAACGTTCAGGATCTGCGACTAGAGTGGGTGTGGAGCATGCACGAGGGAGATTCGGAACCATCCCCATTGGTTTACGATGGTATTATCTACCTGATCAATCCCAGCAATATCATCCAGGCCCTTGATGGGCAAACCGGCGACCTGATCTGGGAACATCATGCAGGTCCTTTTGACAGTGAGGACATGCGTAATATTGCCATCTATGATGACAAAGTCATCCAGGCTACCACTGACGCCAGACTACTGGCCCTGGACGCCCGTACCGGCGAGCCGGTCTGGGAAACCCGGATTGCCGATGGCAGCAAGGGATTCGAGAATTCAAGCGGGCCCATCGTAGCTGATGGCAAAATCATTCAGGGCCTTGCCGGATGCTCTCGTTATATCGAAGAAGACTGTTTCATCAGCGCCCACGATGCCAGCAATGGAGAATTGCTTTGGCGGTTCAATACCATCGCCGAATCCGGTGAACCGGGCGGCGATACCTGGGGCGGCCTGGACGATCTCTACCGCGCCGGCGGTGAAACCTGGATTACCGGCACTTATGATCCCGAGCTGAAACTCACCTATTGGGGCACTGCGCAACAAAAACCCTGGATGCCGGCCAGTCGCGGCCTTTCAATTTACGATTCCGGGCTGTTTACCAATTCCACCGTGGCTATCGACGTGGATTCAGGTGAGTTGGACTGGTACTTCCAGCATGTCCCCGCCGAGGCGCTGGATCTGGATGAGGTCTTTGAGAGGGTCCTGATCGATCGCGGTGACGAACAGCTGGTTTTTTCCATCGGCAAGCACGGCATACTGTGGAAACACAACAGAGTCAGCGGCGAGTTTATCAGCCACGTGGAGACCGTGTTCCAGAACGCATTCACTGATATCGACCCGGAAACTGGTGCGGTCACCTACCGTGACGACATCGCCAATGCCCAGATTGACCAGTGGATCAGTGTCTGTCCAAGTACCGCTGGCGGTAAAGACTGGCATTCTATGACCTATCACGAACCCACCGCCAACCTGATCATGCCGCTCAGCCAGTCCTGCCTGGAAATATCCGCTCGCGAGGTCCCGCTGGTGGAAGGTGCCGGTGGCACTGCAGCCAATCGACGCTGGTTTGAAATGCCAGGCTCTGACGGAAATCTGGGCAAACTGGCCGCTTACAATGTGGATCGCATGGAAGAAGTCTGGAGTTACGAGCAGCGAGCCGCGTTCCTGACCGGTACCATATCGACCGCTGGCAACCTGGTGTTTGTTGGTGACCTGGATCGACGCTTTCGAGCCTTTGACGCCAGCAGTGGAGAGATCCTCTGGGAAACTCGACTGGGAACCTCGGTACAGGGGCACCCGGTCAGTTTTGCCATCGATGGCAAACAGTACATTGCAGTTACTACAGCTATGGGTGCCAGAGGCGTGAGCCCCCGGACAGTTCCCCGGGTTGTATCTCCAGATATCCGCCACCCGGCCAGTGGCAACGCGCTGTATGTGTTCAGCTTGCCAGATTAACTGATCGGCAGTCGTTTCCTGCCAAACACGGTATTTCAATTCCACTCGTTTGATCTATCTCAAACAATGGCTTCATAGCAGCAAGTGCTTGTTGTTGCGGCAATTCCGCTTCAACTAAGATTGGTCCAATTGGCCAGCTTGGCTTCAATGTGCGGTCACTAACCAGAATATTAAGCGCTCCGCCTTTCATCAGCTACAGCGGTACCGAAAAAGGCCTGTAAATCCAGCATTGACTGGAATCCAGTTTAGAAATTGAGAGGACTCCCATGAATAAACTCAACTCACTACTTGTTGGTGCAGCAGCGCTAATAGCTGCAAGCTTCTCTGTATCAGCTATGGCCCAGGAAGTAACCTTCCACAAGGACATCGAACCAATCCTGCAACGCAGTTGCCAGAACTGCCACCGGGAAGGCGGCGTGGCACCGATGCCGCTGGTTTCCTACGAACAGGTAGCACCCTTTGCCGGCTTGATCGAGTACAAGACTGGTATTCGTGATCGGGCGGGCTCCATGCCACCCTGGTATGCAGAAAAAGACATTGGAATTCAGCAGTACAAGAATGATCCATCATTGACGGACCAGGAAATCGAAGCCATCTCCCAGTGGGCGCGAACTGGTGCACAACAGGGCAGCCCTGCAGATGCACCGGCACCATTGGTGTTCGACGACAACGTCAAGTGGACGCTCGGTGAGCCAGACTTGATTATTGATACCGAGGACTTTTTCATGGAAGCGGGCCGACCGGACTGGTGGGGTGAAATCCCCCGAGTTCCCAGCGGTCTGACCGAAGACCGCTATGTGAAGTCCGTGGAAATCGTTGAAGTCAACGACGTGCCGAGAGCCGGCAACGGACGGGAGACCGTAGGCGGACGTTTTATCTTCCACCACATGATCTGGCGTACTGAAGTTCATGACGAAGAAGGAAATCCTATCGAAGGTCAGAACACCAACTGGCCAGTTCATGAAGTAGGCCGAAATCCGGACATCTTCGATGAAGACGCGGGTCGCCTGCTGCGCGCCGGCTCTGTGTTTGCTACCGACTCTGTGCACATGCACTCCAATGGTCGTGATACCACGGGCCACCTGCAAATCGGTTTTCGCTTCCACCCGGAAGGTTATGAGCCCAAATACAAGCCAGCCTTCCTCAGCCTTGGTAACGGTGTCGACATCAGCATTACCGGCAACGAAAAAGACCAGGAACTGCATGCCTACACGGTGCTGCAGGAACATACCAAGGTGATCACCTTCGAGCCTCACCTGCACGCACCAGGCGAGCGTATGTGCCTGGAAGCTATCTGGGGCTATACAGTAGAGACGCTGTCCTGTGTGGGCTATGATCACAACTGGGTGCGCGGATACCCTTTCGAAGACGATTATGCACCGCTGCTTCCCAAGGGCACCATCCTGCACATCGTCGGTTACATGAACAACACCGAGGACAACCCCAACGTTCCTGATCCACGTAACTGGCAGGGCTCCGGTAACCGCTCTGTTACCAATATGTTTATCGATCTGGGGATCCGTGTTACTTTGACCGAGGATCAGTTCTTTGAAGCCATGGAAGAACGGCGACAGAACCTGAATCTGGGACCCAATGATCATGTCATCGGTTGTCCACTCTGTCTTGCGCCGCTGGTTGCCCCAGTACCACAGACTTCGGACAGTGACGCTGATCTCAGCGATGACGTAGCACAGGTGAACTAAGAATGAGAATAACAAACTCTAATGCAGGCAAGACTCTGGCTTTGTGCCTTGCTCTACTCTTACTGTCTGCGGGCTTCAGCACGCAGGCTTCCGCCCAGCTCAGCTACCGAAAGGGGCAGCATGTGGAGCCCGCCTATGAGGGCTGGTGGCCCAATGATGATGGCACTATCAGCCTTGTCTTTGGTTACTTCAACGAAAACTGGGAGGAAACTCCTGACATTCCGGTGGGCGAGAACAACTACTTCTCTCCAGGTGGAATCGACCGCGGGCAGCCGACTCATTTTCTCCCGCGCCGCAATCGTTTCACCTTCGAAATAGTAGTGCCCGGAGATTTTGGCGACGATGAGATAATCTGGACACTTACCTCACCGAATGGTGTGACCAAGAAAGCGTACGCGACGCTGATGACCGACTACAAGATCGACAATATCATCATCGCTTCTGAAACGGGCTCACTGGGGGCCGGCACCAGCAGCCCGGAATCGCGGGCCAATGTAGCACCGACTACCGAGATAATCGGCGACCTGGTGCGCACCGTCAGAGCGGGTGAGCCACTGACAGTGCAGACCCGGGTGACCGACGACGGCATACCCAAACCGGGTCGCGTCGGCAGTACCGGTGTGTTTTCGCCAGACGATCATGAAGAGTGGGTCGAGGGCATTATGCGTCGGCCGCGCCGAACCACTGTCGGTAAAGTGAACGGCCTGTACCTGTCCTGGAACAAGTTCCGAGGCCCTGGTGAGGTGACCTTCGATCCGCCCCAGGTCAAGGCATGGGAGGACACTCGATCCTCAGCCAATTCACCCTGGGGTTACCTGTGGACTCCACCGGAACTTCCCGAAGATGGTATCCACGAAGTGGAAATCACCTTCAGCGAGCCAGGGCAGTACCTGCTTTGGGGACGAGCTGATGACGGCGGACTCTACACGGATCAGTACCTCGAGGTAACTGTTCTCCCCTGACCAATAGGTCAGAAACCAACTAACAATAAAAACAAAAGACCTCAGGCGGCTGGCATAAAAACCAGCCGTTTTTTTATCTCAACGTTTTCCTCCCGGCCAGCACTTTCCCAGTAGTTTGGTAGCAATTACAGAATCATGGCAACCCCATCGATGTGACGGGCTGTCAGAGGCATTCCACGGCTTGCGTTATTTGCGAGCGCGGCCCTGATAATCGCACTGTTTTAGTGCACATGGTCTTCTCATCGATCTGAAAAATAGCCTCCAGAAATGGCTGCAACCTTTGTATTTCAGGCCTTTGAAGGTTTTGGCTCAGTTCTTGCTCAAGGGTGTAGAAGTGGGCATGCACTGCCTTTTTTATAAACCATTCAAGGGATAAGACTAGATATGAAAACTCGCATTATTACCTTAGCTGCTGCCGGATTGCTGGCAACTGCTGGCACCGTACAAGCCCAGGAGTGGAGCGCCAACGTTGGCCTCAGCAACAACTATATCTGGCGCGGACTGACGCAATCGATTAACGATCCGGCAATTTCCGGCGGAATTGATGTGGCCTTTGACAGCGGGTTCTACGCTGGCACCTGGGCGTCAAACGTGAGCTATGCAGCGGACGATGTTTTCTCCTATGAGCACGACCTGTATGCCGGTTTTGGCGGTGAATCAGGCGGCGTTGCCTGGGACGTAGGCTTTCTGTACTACAACTATGACGACGAAGCCCAATTCGACTTCAGTGAAGTTTACGGCTCGATCGGTATAGGCGGTTTTACGCTGGGTGCTTACATCCTTGCGGATACCGAAGCTGACGAAGGACCCGGCCAGGACTTCGGTTTTGGTGAAGCCACCTACGTCTACGCTGATTACGCAGTCGAAATCAGGGAAGGTCTGGAACTGGGCTTCCACGTCGGCCGCCACGAAGGTGACTTCAACGAAGCGTTCAACGGAGTTCCGGGTGATTATGTCGACTACAACATCTCTCTGTCCAAGGACGGCTTTAGCTTCATGATAACTGACACTGATCTGGATGATGCCGGCCCTGATGCGCTGGATAACGACGAAATCAAATTTGTGGTCAGTTACTCCATGGATTTCGAACTGTAACAAATCAGTTCACCTATTCCTCTCCCTATGCCGGGTCAAGCACAGTGCTTGTCCCGGCTTTTTTATGCAGCCACGCCAGTCGACTCTAGCACCCCTCTACTGACCTCCCCTCTTTTTTACTATCTATTATAAAATTAAAGCTATTGTAGTACTGTAAGGTTTTTTGCCTGTTCGTTCAGGAATTATTCAGCTCTGCGTGCTGAAAATGAGCTAATCCTGCAGCCAGACGATCAACAATTATATGAACTGAAGTAATAACCAAAACAAGAGGGCAGGAGTATGACGAACAAGGGAGCCCCTGAATTATTATACAAATGCTCTGCGGGAGTCTGTCAGCCCGAAGGGGCAGGTAGTGGCCAACCGTGAGCAGGCTTCGTCAATTTCAGTGATCTGACTGTGTCAAAGCGGGTCGACACTTTCTCGGCGGATCTATTCTATGCAGTTGCGACTGGCGAGTCGCTCTGATGATGTCACGATTATCTTAAAAAAAGCCGGTGAGACGAAAGGAGAGATCCCGACAGAATTCTTTGCTTCAAAGCTGCTCGGCGTATCGGTTGTCCGGTTATACACAACCACAGACGACAAGGATTCAGGCGTGCTCGAACAGATTACTTTTGATTGTCGCAAGATCCATACTTTCTACCAGCCAACAAAAGACGGTACCAAGGGTGCAATTAAAGAATTTTGTTACGATGTGCAGGCAAATATCGATTGTTAAACTTGGCCGTTAAAAATCCTGGACTGCCATTTACCTGACATCATCTGTTATAGAGAGCAGCACATTGCCAGTCTTGCATCCCGAGTCCAGGTAACGATGTGCCTCGACTATCTGCTTCATGGTGTAGCTGCGTTCTATAACAGTCTTTATGGCGCCGCCGCCCAGCAGCTTGGCCAGATAGTCCAGGTCTTCCTTGCGATAGCTGGCCAATGCAACTCTAACATGCCTGTCGGTTGTCAGCGGGCTCCAGAGACGGCGAATCATCTGCACAGTCGGTGCATTGCCAAGCACCAGGTAACCACCGGGTTTCAATGCATAAAGGCAGCCAGGGTAGGACGCGCGACCAACGATATCAATGATTGCGTCGTAAGCGGATTCCCGGGTAGTGAAGTCATCGAGCTGATAGTCCAGCACGTGATCCGCACCTAGCCACATCAGGGTATCCAGTTTTCTGGCATGATCGACAACAGTCACTTCAGCGCCCATGATCTTTGCCAACTGGATCGCAAGAGTACCGATGCCACCGCCCGCTCCATTTAACAGCACTTTGTCTCCAGGACTCACCTTCGCCGTACGAAGGAAATGCAAGGCGTTGATTCCGCCGACCGAGACACAGGCGGCATCGCCAAAGCTCACGCCCTCGGGTATTCGGGTCAACAACTTTGTCTTCTGACAGAGATATTCAGCATAAGCGCCACCGATACCGGTTGGGGCAAAAACCCGATCTCCTGGTGCAAAGTCTCGCACTCCGTCGCCAACCGCCTCTACGGTACCCGCAAATTCCTGGCCAAGGATCTTAATTCGCGGCCTGAAAACACCAACCGCAAGTCGGATTGGGAGCCAGAAAAGCGCATTCATCTGGAATCGCCGTAGCTCCGCATCACCGGCAAACAAGTTAGCGATGGAGTTACGGATCAAGACTTCTCCGGCCTGGGGTTGGGGCTTCTCTATCTCACGTAAGACCAGCGATTCTGGTGATCCATAGCGGGTCCAGATTATTGCTTTCAATGAGATTTCCCGTTGTCAGATAATCTATTCAACACAGTTCCGGTTCCAGACACGATCGGTTATGTTAGGCATGATCGTACAACAAAAAACCTTGCTCCAACTACTGAGGCCACACTGAGGAGTCTTCAACAATGAGTATTCCGACAGTTCCAGGAAACACCCTGATTGCCAGGCTCACTTTGTCAGTACTGCTGGCGCTGAGCGGCCTGCTTACCAATTCCGCATTGTCAGCCCAATCCTTATACTTTCCTCCGGCCATCGGTCATTGGGAAGAGATAGATCCCTCCTCTGCAGGCTGGAATGCCGAGCGGCTGTCTGCGGCGCTTGATATTGCTGGCGAACGCAACTCCAGTGGAGTGCTCGTCCTCTACAACGGTCGCATTATGGCCGAAAGATACTGGGAATTGGAAAATCCCTCCAGGCGCTATCGAAACTTCCTGCAGGGTCGGGACGACCACGGTCGTGCCATCGAGGATGTGGCTTCTGCACAAAAAAGCATCGTGGCCGTGCTGACCGGCATGGCGCAGGAACGCGGTCTGATCAACATCAATGATCCGGTCAGCGAGTACCTGGGTGAGGGCTGGAGTCAGGCAACCTCGGCACAGGAAAACGCTGTTACCATCCGTCACCTGTTGAGTATGAGCAGCGGCCTGGCAACCGATTTGAGTTACTCTGCCAGCGCGGGGGAGGAATGGCTGTACAACACACCAGCCTATCACTTCGTAATGCGCATTCTCGAAGAGGTAACGGGGAAGGATCGAAATCAGTTGACTTCTCAGTGGATCACCAGACCCTTGGCAATGGCAAATTCTGCCTGGACGCCTCGCCCCTGGGCCGATGCCGCCATCGGCTCCGGATTTTCCACGACCGCTCGAGAGCTTGGACGTTTTGGACTGATGATTCAGGCCGGAGGTCGCTGGCAGGACCAGGTAATTATAGCAGACACAGGTTACCTGGAATCGATGCTGTCACCCAGCCAGAACTTAAACCCGGCATACGGATTTTTATGGTGGCTCAATGGCCAGGATTTTTCCCTGGCTGCCGGTGCCCAGGCACGAAAAACTAACGATCCGCTGATCCCATTCGCGCCCGACGACCTGATTGCCATGCAGGGTGCTCTCGATCGCAAGCTTTACCTGGTGCCCAGCCTTAACCTGTTGGTGGTGCGACTGGGCGCTGCTGGAGGTGCTGATGGCATTAGCTTCAACAATGCCTTCTGGAAGGCCTTAATGGCAGCCAGGACAACTATTTAACAATATAGAAGCATTATAGATGCGTTGCGCAAATAAACCAGGACAGGTTGCCGAATCCGTTCGGCAATTATGATCAAATGTCGATCCGTTTGAATCCCAATCCGCCGTCAAAATTACTGACTGCCCAACTCAATCAGCTCGGTAGTTGCAATAAGATTATCTTCTGCATCGTAGGTTTCACTTTTCACCGGAACCCCGGAATCCATATCGATCCATTGCACTGATGTCCCCTCATCCGAAGATGTGGTGGTGGTCAACTTAAAGGTGCTGAAGGTTCCGGCTTCCACCGCTACGCCCACACCGACGTCATTTAGCACGGCCGTAAAGTCCTGCGTATCAGACACAATAGTCTGTTCGGAAGGTACTCCCGGCAGGGGTGTCTGAAACGTAGTCGTTGCCGTGTTCTGAACGGGAGCGGAATACCACTCGGCACCATTGCAGGCTTCGTTCGGAGTAATGAACTGACCCGAATCGGCGTAAATGATTACGGTAGTTGACAGTTGCTGCTGGTTGAAACCCGGAATCACGATCGTGGTATCGGTCGTGCTGTCAGACCGTGTCTGATACCAGAGTCCATCGAGCAACTGACGGGTGCTCGTGACTTCAATAATAGTGTTTTGCTGCCCCCCTCCGGCAAAGATTGACTGCGAAGTGCGGGTAGTGGTCTGTGTGGTTGTGGAGGCTACCCATAACAGGGTTTGCTCAAATTCCGTAAACATGCTCGTAGGCTGGTTGTTATCGTCATATTCCACAGCTCTGATGCGCGTCGTTGCCTGGGTGCCTGCGGGAGTAACGACATACTGGACACAGGAACCGCTGCCATTTTTTATAATTCGGCTCTCGCCCGTGTTACCTTCACCTGTACCACCATCACCACCATCGCCTCCGTCGCCACCATCACCGCCGTCACCTCCGTCGTCATTACCTTGAAGGGCAAGCGCCTGAATCAACAGATCACTAAGGGTTCCGAAGTAGAGTATTTCGTTGCCAAACGGACCACCGACTGCGTAGACACCGCCCTGGGTAAACTCAGCTCCACCGGAGACATTGACGGCTATAGCAGCACCGGAGCCTGAACAGACAACCAGAAAACAGTAATCCCGAGCAAACCAGGTCGATCCCACAGCCTCGACCGTCTGGGTCATCATCGGCGGATTGAATTCGGTTGGAAACAAGAGTTCTGCAATAGTCATCAACGCATCAAAATTTGCCTGCGTAGGCTCCTGTGCGGCCGCGGGCTGCGTAAGCAGTAATAAGGAAAGCAGTGCGCTGAATACGAGTTGGTTTTTCATAGAGACACCTATTTTTAACCTTTCTTGCTGGTAAAACTGATGGATTGATTAGTACATGCCAGCAATATAGCACGTCCGGCAGTTGCTTCAAATTTGTCAGGAGAAAATTGGTGCATACCTGCTGAAATCATTGTGCAGATTGCTCAGCTCAAAACACACTATGAAATTTGACATCGCGAGAATTTGAAATGCTATATTTGTCCCAGCCTCACAACTTATAGGCAAATGCGAGAATAATGTCATCCAGGGGTTCCACATTGGAAATTACTCTCCTGTCTGTTTGCGTTGGAATTTTCTGCCCTGCCTTGCTGGAAGCTGAGGGCAATCTGCGCGAAGATGACTTTTTAAAGACCCCATGGCGCTATGACGACCAGGCCTATGCCGACATTGACGGTAACTGGATGAAGCAGGTTTTGTTAGAACTGAATAGCATAAGCCTGGATAACAAGGCGTCAGGTCGCCTATTCTGGGGAAGAAACCTAGGCACCCAGGCAAACGAGACAGTGTTATCAACCAGGAGCACGTGGTGCTCGTACGCACCAGGTACTGGGGACCAAACTTGCGCAGGACTAACGCAGCATCTCCCAAGCGCTGTTGCGCATCGGAAGAAATCGGCAGGATTGACCCGGATATTCAAACGCTGCAGGTAATAACCTTCTCGGAGATCAAACACGCAATGCAGGATACGCCAGAATGGGAGCCGACAGTTGTGCTCGAACAAATTGGTCGGGGTTTAGCACGCATCATCGATCAGGTGAATCAGCTTGGCCGAGAACAGCTGCTACCTGCTTTATAATCGAACAGACGGAGTTAACGACTATCATGAATTGGGATGCTATTGGAGCTGTTGCCGAACTGTTCGGTGCTATCGGCGTAATCGGCTCACTCGTCTATCTGGGCACCCAGGTTAGATCCAGCAACCTGGCTTCACAGGTCGATTCCAAATTGCGAACAACGGAATTTCTGGTAAATTTCCAGGATCTGCTGCTACACAATCCAGCCCTGAACGAAATCATGATGCGTGGCAGAAAAGGCATCGAAAACCTGAGCAAGGAAGAATACCTGCAGTTCTCCAACATGGCCCAGAAAGCGTTCTGGTACTTTTCCGCCTCCTATTTTCAGAAACGTAAGCACACGGTCGAAGAGGCAGACTGGTTTGAGGTCAACTCCATCATCATGTACTGGACTTCGGCCAAAGGCACTTATCAGTGGTGGACCCGGATTGGCCGAAATTCATTCACCGGAGAGTTTGCAGCATTTATCGAGCAGCAGTTTGAACTTTACGGACTCAATACTCCCGAATCAGCAGAAACGGGGTCGACAACTGGATAACTCCACTGTTCGACTATAAAGTTTCTATTTCTTTTTCCAGCCGATACTGCTTGTCAGTCACGATTGATTCCAGCACCCGGACCCTATCCTCCAGGTCTCTGGTTTTCTGTTCCAGCTTTTTATTCACAGCTTCAAGTTCGGTGCCATTGCTGCTGGCTCTCGCTTTCAGCGCCTTCACACGGTAGTCCATGTAGACACAGAATGCACAAAAACCGAATATCAACCCCAGCGTCGGTACTGCTTCGAAGTCCATTACTTATCTCCTCGATATTGATTGCGCGTCAATACTCAATGTGAATGCAAATCCCGGACCAAAATTATATTATTATATTTCAATATGTTAGCTTGTTCTCGGCCAGGTTTGATAATTCATATTGCCAATGTTTGGTGAATCTCGCTACTGTTCGTAAATAATACGAAAGGGGCGGACACGTCATCGGGAAACTCAGTCATGACTGCTTTCAAACATTAAAATCTAAACACCCATTTGGAATGTACCAGAAATCCTAATATATAGAGAATCAATGTAGCTGCTCCCATCGATACCCAAGGCCTTAATCCAAATGTCTCCACAAGAAAAATGATCAAGACTAGTCCAATAAGGAACTGAGCTCCTTGTGCACTCAAAAATTTGGCGAACTCTCGATAGTTAGGATCGTCCGCTACATGAAAGGAATAAAATTTGTGAGCAAAATACGATAAGGGAACTGTGACAAAGATTGTGCATATCGACGCAAAAATGTAGTTAATGCCAACAATCGCCGTTCCCACAAACACTATTCCGATGTTCAGCAAAGCACATGCGGCACCAACCATCCCATAACGAATTACAGCGCCCAGCCATCTAGTCAGCACACTGTTCAACTCTCTCTTTCCCATAAGTCTATATATTGATAACGATTAGTTAATAATCCCAAAGGTCCTACGTGTGGCTTTGCGGGATGTATTCTCGTCTTCAAGGTAAAACCGGAATCTCTCAATGTATCATCCCAACACCAGTTTCTTTGATACATTCCGGGAGATTCTATACTGAACCTCCTGTTTCCTATTTCATCCATTAAATGCAGTATCAGTTTCCCAACGGACGCTTCATAGACATGATCTTTAATCATAATCCACCTGCAGCTGCATCTGCACATTTCCCTGATTGATTCGATCGGATGGGGACTATGATGCAAAACATCTATTGCGTATACGAGGTCGAAAAACTTTTCTGGGTAGGGGAGCGTTTTACCGTCGTATATCTCCGGCTCTACAAGAGAATTTTTCCTCTTAACAACATCGATCGGCGTGATATTGGCAAGTGAACGCTGTTGTCCAAGTTGTTCGCAGAAAAATCCATCACCGCACCCGAAATCCAGCACCTTGCCGCATATATTGTTCTCCCCAATTGTATCGATGAGATCGAGAAGTACTCTATCCCTGTAATTGGAATAGCTCATCCACCTTGATCCTCATTTCTTATGTGCCTTCACAACATAGATAGCTGCATTTTTCTCTGCTAACTCGAGTGGTGTAATAGAATCTTCCAGTTTCATGCGCAGGTAAAAAAACGAATTTGACGCCAATGCCAATGCTCGACCAATCAGTGGCACCTTAAGAAATAGATGATTGTAGGCAAGTGCTCGAAACTGACTTGTCCACGCAAGCGGACCAATAATTGCTTTAACATCATTAACAACAAATCCACGTGATTCAATCTCCCGTATCAAACCATCTCTGGTCCAACGCCTGAAATCGGTGGGATGTGGATGATAAAGCCATGTGCCATGCGTTGAAAGCAGCAAGCATCCACTATCAGAAAGGATTCTATGGGCCTCAGACAAATACCAGTCCAAATCCCAAACGTGCTCCAGTACCTGGAATGAAGTCACCAGTTGTATTGTCCCTTTTTCGACTGCCAAAGGGCTGCCAGCCTTTATGGTAATATCATGCGATCCTTCCAGGTCCGCACTTATATATTGGTAACCGACGCTTTCAAATAGCGTTTTATAGGGCATGGAACCAGCCCCAAAATCAAGTAGTATGGCGGGCTCATCGGATCTAAGAAGCTTTGCATAAGAATGCACAGCCTTATAAAGCTCACGTAGTGTATAGCCATCATGTCGCCATACACTTGCATTGGATCTGCCACTGGGATTCAAAGAACTCTCCGATATTACTTAAAAGGAAAATTGTAGTAAACGATCAGGTAGCTAGGCTATTGAGTTGACTTTGCTGCAAATCATGTAGTGGTCTATACAAAAAGCGCCGTACTCTAGTTGCGCCCGATTTGAATCTCCTGAAATTCGACTTTTCTACCATCTTCCACCCACACCATCGTGTATCCCTTTCTGCTTGGTTTGGAATTTAGAAACATTCTATTCTCGGCTTCACCTAAATCATTAACCCAAATTATGTTATCGCTCAGATCGGGTAAGGGATTATCCCGCCAGTATCGGTAATGACTTAATGGAGATATTGAACGCTGGTCAATAAACGGAACTGGCGAGAAAACAATCGCATTAGTAATACCCAATAGTTCAGCTTCGTTGTAAGGAATCGCTATATTACGCGCCATAGTTGCGACGTGGCTGAAGCGAATCAGGGAATAGCCAAGAAATATGGAGGCCACTGCCGCCACCCCTAAAGCTTTGGTTACTCTTGACAGGGTTTCAGTCTTATCTGGCATGTTTTTCTGAAACCAGGTTTGGATAGCCTGAACAAACAATACCAGAATGATACCGACCAGTGGCAACGCCTCAGACAGGTGAACAGGTCCGTAACTGTCAATACCGTTATCATACCAACGAGCATGACCCAAAACCATTAGCAAAACCGCGAAAGCCATTGGAGCGTTGTAGCGAAGCGCCCATAGGATCGCTACCGAAGGTAAAACGATACCAGGTAATCCCAAGCCGTCATGCGTCAGGCGCAACCAGCCTGCATAGGCTGAAACAACGAAACTTCTGCCGTCAAAAGCAGGAAAGAATGGAACCTCTGAAGCCTCCAAGGGCTCGGCCGAAAAATTCCACCAGGAAAATCGAAAATTATTTTCCATTGCGTAGCTGATGTAATGACTATATCCACTATTCAGTGGCGAATCATGAAGCACGTAGTTGAGCAGAAAGAAACCTGACAATAAGGCCAATCCGGGAATCAGGAGGACCATCGCGTAATTCAGGACTGCTTTCTGTTTCACAAGAATTACCAGTGTCGCAACAAAATAGGGCAGCGAAATCAGAACCCCCGTCATTGGTCGTATGTTGAACAGGATGCCTGCGGCAGCTGATGCAATAGCAATATAAAGCGACGTGGAGTTGCTGGATTTTCTTATTTGTTCATAGGAAAAGGCGAGAAACAGTGTGAAAAAGGTAGCAGAGGAATGTGTCAGGTAATTGGCGGAGTTCATTATTCCCAGAGGCGACAGGGCAAACAATGCGACTCCAACTACGCCCCAATATGAAACTGACCGATGGCTTAGAATTTTGTATATCAGTACGCAACTTCCCGCGAAAAACAGTGGATTCACCAGAAATGGAACATTGAGAACAATACCCAATGACAGAAGAAATGGCCAACCATAGAAATACTGTGGAAAGAATTGACCATCATTGATCATAAAAACCCGGTCGTAGAATATTTTCTGCTCGGGAGAATCCGTAAATAGCTGACCGCCGCCAACTAATCTCGCCGCAAATAGATAAGCACTCTCGTCATCAGTAAGATACATCGAGTTCACCAGATAGAAGCGAACTGTAAGTGAAAGAACGAGCGAAATCAGGAATATTGCTGATGTTATCGGAATCCTGGCAAGTATCCGATTAGCGTCGGCAGTGGCAGTTATGTTGTCAGCAGACAAGATTGCGAAAGTGAGCGACGCTATTAGTATCCAGCTCCATGCTTGCCACCAGTTCCACAAAGATACCAGATCGGGCGTTGGAGAATTCACGGATCCCAAATGAATACTAAACCCTGGATAGACAATGAGAGTTGCCGAGTAGTAGATAGCCAGAATCAAGCAAAAAAGAACAAAATATTTACCGGACTTCAATGGTTTTCCTCTCAATCTACCAGCATAAATGGACTGGCTCAGCGGCCGGAACAGACTTGACGAAATACCTGCTCATACTGTTTGCATATTGAGCTCCAGTTCCATTTTTCTTTCGCATATATAGCACCTTCAGCAGATGCACTACCCAGTATTTCGGAGTCACTGAGTAATTCCCGAATTTTCGCCTCCCAGTTGTTGACCGCATCTTTGGAATGGATATCCATTTGGAAAAGAAATGAACTGGCGTCAGAGCAACCTCGGCTCGTTTCGGGCGAAGTTAAAACAGGCGTACCGCTAGCTACCGCCTCTTGTATTACCAGAGGAAATCCCTCTCCAACGCTTGGCAACACCAAAAGGCTGGCCCGCCTGTACAAGCTTGAAACCCCATCATGCTCAAGGTGCTGTATAGTTGTCACATTGTTTAGATCCCAACACTTCGGATCAATAGGCCCTTGTCCAACAAATACCCATTGTATGTCATCACATTGTCGAACTAGTTCCTGCAAGAATGGCATGCCTTTTTTTTCAACGAACCTGCCAACGAACAGAACGAATGGGCTTTCCGGGATTATTCGAAAAAGGTTCGAATCTGGTTCAACAGGTGTCGTAGAGTTATTAAAGACCTTACTATCTACACCATTCGGGATATAGCGCCAGTTTGGCTTGGCACCTCCACATATGCTCGCAAAATAATCCTGAACATGATTGGCAATAAAAACTACTTTAGCCGAGTAAGCGAGCATCAACCTTCCAAGGGTGTTATTTACCAGTGTGAATGAGAGTTTGAACAGAGGATTTCTGTAAGGTACCAGCCCGATGTGCTGAGTTATGATGACAGGCTTTTTCTGTAACCTGGCAAACAACCATGAAAAGATATTCGAAAGATAGATAAAGTCATGCAAGTGGATGACATCGCTCAGTTTAACCAACTTCCACAATTTTAGAATAGACTTTGGACCAATCAGCGGATAAGGAATTCTCACTACGTTTTCGATCGAGTTACTGCCTGACAATGGACTAGTGGTTAAACCATGTACGTTTTCTGGAGCCGAATCACAATTTGTGGCGCACCAGGTAAATTTGAATCCATAGCCAACCAGCTGCCTGATTATCTGGTAAGCGACAATCTCAATTCCTCCGCCGTGCTTCGGGTAATATGCCGATACTACTAGTACCCTCAAACTAAACCTCCAGCTTCCGTCTCGACCTGATGAGCGATTCCTTAACATTGCGAAGAGCGATCTATCAGGAACTTTTTAACTCATTTTGAAGGGACAACAAGAACGAATTCAATATTGTCGAAACGCCTATAGCAATAACAGTGGTTGCGGCAAAAGCCGGATGAATTGTATCGTCCATCGGATCTGCAATATTGGAAATCCATTCCACAAAAATCAGGAAGTCAACGACAACACCTGCCACTACCAACAAAGCGCCACCCAGCAGGCCGAATTCCAGTCTAAAACTTTCAGAAAAGTACCTGATAACAGGAGTTTTCAGAATTTCGAATTTCTGCGCGACCATTGTTTTGGCGAATATCCCAATCCAGAGAGTGTTGTATCCAACAAGCGTAAGAAGGCACGCCAATGCCAGATAATGGATACCAAAGTAAACACCAAACAGTGAGATCGGCCCGAGGGAAAGCAGGGACAGTAAGATCAGTCCAATGACCAGGGCAGCAAGTCCTGGGGCAAGGAAAAGATAATCTGGGGCGTAAGTCAGTATGAATCGCAAGTGTCTCCACCCGTCCCTGAACGACCTGAGATGTGGAGCGCGGTCTCGCTTGTCAACAGCGAGAGTAGTAGGGATCTCGACAATTCGGAGTTGGTGCCTGGCCGCATTTGCCACCATTTCAGTGGCGAACTCCATACCGGTGGACTTTAAGTTCAGGGACTGAATGGCCTGCTTTCTGAAGCCCCTCATTCCGCAATGAAAGTCTCCTACCTTGGTATTGAAGGCAAATCGAGCTACAGCAGACAATACTGGATTGCCTAGATATTTGTGTAGAAAAGGCATGGCACCTGGTTCTATTCCTCCTTTGAAACGATTGCCCATAACCAGGTCATAGCCTTCTCGGACTTTATTGACAAAATCACCGATAGAGCTCCAATCATAGGTATCATCGGCGTCTGCCATGACAACGATCTCACCTCTTGCTGAGTTGATGCCATTGATCAACGCCGCACCATAGCCTTTCAAGGAGCAATGAACGACCCTCGCGCCCATACTCTTGGAAAGCGCCACAGAACCATCAGTTGATCCATTGTCGGAGACTACAACTTCGCCTTGTATACCAAGGCGCTTAAAAGCATCCTGTGCCTTCTCAATACACAGGCCTATCGTCTTCTCTTCATTCAAACAAGGAAGGACAGCGCTAACTTCAATTGGTGTGTGCTCGTTCATTCCTTTTCCTGTTAGCCCCTGCTTTGATTGTCCCTTTAAAGTCCCTGCCCCACCTTGGATGATGCTGAATTCCTGCCACTGGCCAACCTAAAAGCCTGAACGTACGATATATCATTAAAGGACGCTCCGCCAGCAAGTTGGGCCAGTCGTCGACCACAGTCAAACTGCCTCAGGAACTGTCTGTTGCCCATACAAAGTTTTGTTTGTACAGTGACGAATATAAGAAAGGCTGGTTAGCAATTGGAGAATCATGAGTTTTGTATGCGGCCTGAAAATTATTGATCCAAAATGATAAGCAGATTCTTCACAAACCAATAGATTGTTTATGCTTCAGAGCCCTTTCCAGCTATTCGCCCCGCCTACTCGCATAGCAAGCATAATTGGGTTGGCTTTTTTTACCCTGCTATTTGCCAGCAGGCTATTTGCAATTCTGGAAATCAATGACGGGCTTCTTGTCTACTCCCTGGACGATCCCTACATCCATCTAGCGTTGGCGGAGAACATACTGCGAGGACACTACGGCATCAACCTGAGCGAATACTCTGCTCCGTCTTCAAGCATTCTTTGGCCTTTTCTCCTGGCACCCTTCTCCGGGTCTTCTCTCAGTCCATTGCTGCTCAACTTCCTTTTTGGTATCGGTTTGGTATTGGTTTTCGTTAGAACAACAGACTTACTAATGCAAGGAATTCACTTTAAACGAACTGAACTCGTCAAGGCGTTACTGGTCATTCTGTTAGTCCTTTGTACCAACGTTATCGGCCTGATTTTCATCGGCATGGAACATACTTTACAGGCTTTGCTGGTTGCCCTTGTAGCCTATGGATTGCTCATTGAGAATCGCACATCAGAGATCACACGTTGGTTACCGGCTTGCATTGTGATTGCCCCCCTGGTCCGCTACGAGAACATGGCAATCTCTGCCGCGGCACTGTTTTATCTTTTTGACCGTGGACACCAAAAACGAGCCATCATTACCGGAGGCATCGCGGCTTTGTTGTTGGTCATATTTTCGCTATTCCTCGGAATGCTGGACCTTGGTTTCCTGCCTACTTCGGTGGATGCAAAACTGAATCCGAGAGGGGACGTTAGTTCCATCGCAGCCATATTCCTGACCCTTCTCCTTAATCATGGCGAACGGCAAGGACTAGTGCTGTTCATTGGCCTGTTTGGACTGGGTTATCTGCTGTATCGAACAAGAGGTGATATTTATTCAGATAAACGTGCGCTCTTAATGGCTACCGTGGTTACTGTGCTACTTCATTTTCTGTTCGGAAAAACAAACTGGTATAATCGATACGAGATCTATATTTGGATTTTTTTCTTGCTCAACACCCTGAACATCGTCATTCCAATGGTTTATGCACCGTTACAGTCAGGCTCATTATCGCCCCGGCGGGCGATGGTCATCATCGTCGGTGTTGCTGGCTTGCTGATCTACTCATCATTACCTTATCTAACCAGCCTGGCCAGTTTGCCGTACGCGTCGAACAATATTTATCAGCAACATTACCAGATGTCTCGATTTGCGACTGACTTTTATCGCGGCCCTGTTGCAGTCAATGACATTGGGTATGTTGCTTATCAGAACGATTACTATGTTCTGGATTTATTCGGGCTGGCTTCCGAACAAGCTCTGGAATCCCGAAGGTCCAGAACAGGAGCTGAATGGATGGATACCATGTTGAAAGAAAAAGGTGTCAAATTGGCGATGATATATGATCAATGGTTTCCACAGATCCCAGACAGTTGGGTACTACTGGGAAAATTAGAAATGGCAGGAGAGCGGGTTACGGCACAATACAACCAGGTTTCGTTTTACGCTACCCGGTCTGCGGATATGGATGCCATTCGTGCCGCTCTCGAGGAATTTAGTACATCACTCCCTGATGGGGCAATGTTTTTGATCAACTAGATTTTGACAAAAAGGGCCAATCCTGTGGATTTACGTTGTTTATAATAGACTCGGATGCGCCGATATATTTGACTAACCTTTGATTAACTCAGTTGCCTTTTCAAACAACTTTTTTACCCAACAATCGCCAGACTACGATGGACAGTCATCCTAACCGACTCGCACCCCAGAAATTCGAATTTTTCAGACCTGAAGTACTTCTTGTCGGGATCTGCATTTTTTCTTCTACATTAATGTCATTTTATGTGGCGATGTCCCTGGGCGATCCAGAGCAGTACTTTATAGAGAATCGTACAGACCCACTCGTATTTCGTGCGGTCGGCGAATTACTTAGGGAAGGAAAGTCTCCTTATTCACTAGAAAATCAAGTAGAAACCATCTCCTTGACGCGACTAGAGGGTGGTCAGGCTCCCTCTTTAACTTCGATTACCTTTCCTCCAGGTTCCCTGGAGTTTTTAACAAAAAACGCTATGGATCGCCTTCAAATGGAAAGCCGAGTTAGCGCTATTCCATTTTCTTACCCACCGAACTCACTACCCTTATTTCGATTGCGAGCTATCGGTGCACCTGAGTTGAACTCTGCGATCCAGATGGCTGTAGCAGTACTTCTATCACTTCTCTGCCTTGCCAAACTAGTCTACCGATACATCGAAGATTCAGTGGCACGACAGGCAGTAATGTTAACTGCAATTATCTGGAATCCCGCCTTACTTGACATGGCTTTGACACAGACGGGGCACCTGGTCGCACTACTGGTATTCACAACGTTCTTGGCTTTTGACAAGAAACCATTGATTGCCGGAATTGCACTGGGACTATTGGCGTTCAAACCGCACTACGCCATTCCACTGGGATTGGTCGCTCTATCAAGACAGAACTGGCAACTCCTTTTTTCGGCATCCTTCACGTTCCTCGCTACCTGCCTGCTTAGTGCCTTGCTGTACGGTTGGGACATGTGGCCGCAGTTTTTGGAAAACGCCAGCTCGCTGAACATTACCCTTTTCCATATGGAGAGCTGGCTCGGTGTCGCTGCAATCGCGATGCCGGATTCGATAGAGGTAATTGGTAAGCTGGGAATTCCCATTTATGGGATCAGCATGCTGCTATTGGGAATTGTTTTGTTCAAGCTTGGTAATCGACTGGATCTACTGGGTGCAACTACGCTGGCCATACTGGTGACCGTGCTATTCAGCCCCAATACACATCCTTACGATATGAATATGTTTTTTATCCCGATCATTTATTTTACCCGGTATTTTGGCATGAAGCTGTGGTTCGCAGTGTTAACGCTTCTTGTATTCGTAAGGCCTAATGTGTTGGTTGACATATCGGTTACACGCTTCTGTTTCCTGGTAATTTGTCTGCTACTTTTGCTTTGGATCATCAGCAAGGCGACGCGATCCGACCGAAACGAAGAAAACCTCGCAGGCGCTTGAGTGGCGTTCTCAACTATTGGCTGTCATGACGACCAGGATAATGACCGACTGAAGCCAGGAGGAAGATGACTTACTGGTCACTGCAATTTCTCCTGAAGACCACCGCCATATCATCGACATACTCGATCTGCCAGCAGGACGATTCTGACAATGAGTCGTTGTGTCCACCATCTGCGCGCACGATGGCCCAATCAAGTCCAGTCATTACCTGCTCCCAGCCGGGATCGCCATCGTCAACCTGAAAATAATTCCGCAGGCGAGAGTCCGGATAGTTTGCGTTCAGCGCGTGTAGATAGGTGCTTCCTATCGGTGTCGCGTAGAGCAGGTAGCCGGCAAACATGTAATCGGCAAAAAGTGGCTGTCCGTGCAGTTCGGGTTGGTCATTCACCCACGCTAGGGTTTCCTCCGGGACATTTGTCGAGTATAGCCCTACTCTAATGGCACCGGTTAAAAAAAGTACTGTCAGGCTGATAGAAACCAGTAATGGCCAGCCAACACCGTTATGCGAGCCTTCATCTTCTTCCAATCGACCGGAAGATTCCAGTACCAGTCGGGCTGCAGTTTTGTCTGAGCGTTCGAGCCACTGTTGCAGGTACTGCGCCGCGACCGGCAACATGACGATGCCAAAAAAGGGAATGTTGCGCGCCGAAGTCGCTGCGGCATAGAACAGGCCGATCAACAACAGCCATTCGCGCATTGCTACCTGACGCCATCGCAACAACATGGGAATCAGGGCAGCAATCGCTGCAATGGTCAGCACCGGCAGGGTTCCATTTGCCCAGATCGGCGGCAGAAAGTCGGTCGTGGAGGCCATTAGAAAATCGTTGCCCAGGAAGGAAACAAGATGAGCATGCAGGTGCCAGCCCCAGGGATTCACCAGTGATACCAGACTAAAAACCACCACCAGGGTCGTTGCCTGAATAAACGTCTCACTCTCTCGCTGAGTAACGATTCGGTAAGCACTTTCCAGTGCGTAAACAGACGTCAACGCCAATCCCAACAGGAATCCGCCATGCATATTGGTCCAGAACAGCATCAGCATGGCACCGGTGACTATTGTCTGGAGAAAGGAGCGTCTGCCGGAATTCCAGTCTTCCAGCAGAACTGCCAGAAAGACCACAGCCGCCCAGCTCACCATATGAGGACGGATAATCAGATGGATGCGGAGCGTGAACAGGACAAAGATCGCGTACAGCAATGCCACCCACAAACAGACACCCTGGTAGCGCATGCGCCGAAACAGACCTGCCATCAGGCTGCCCAACAACAACGCAAATACCAGCAGCGGAGCCACCAGGCCAAGCATACTGTCAAGCCAGGCAACCAGAATCTCGAACAACCATTCCTGCAGGACAGGGGCCTCTGTTACCCCGGAAAGCAAGGGATCGGTCGCGAGTAATCCTTCCTGAAGCAGGTTCCTTCCGTAAAGGATATGCAGCACGAGATCAGAATCGATACTGACCCAATGAGACGCCATCAGGCTCATCAGGAGAAAACCTGCGCACCACATCAATGAAGTAAAATTCAGTCCGAATATGCCCGCTACCATCTACCCTTTATCGACCATCTGCAGCGGGTCGAAAGTCTTCTATGAAGAATGGTGATTGCTCCGGGCTAACAGACCCAAACCCAGTGACGCCATGGCAATCGCCACAAATCCATTGAGGTAGTTAAAAAAAGCATAGGGCGCGTATTCGAGAGTAGAAACGCCGAGTGTTGCGGTGTAAAACGCGCCGGCAGTCGTCCAGGGTATCAGGCCGGTGGTGAGCGTTGCGCCTTCCTCGACACTGCGCGACAAAACCGCCTCATCGAGGGATTGATCCTGATAATGCTGCTTGAAAAGCTGGCAGTTCAGAATGATTGAAATATAGGCTTCCCCCATAGCCATGTTGCCTACTACCCCGGCACCGATGGTTGTGGCTATCAGTGCCGAGACCCTGCGTACCCGCGCAAGCAGCCCTGCCAGCAGCCGATTCAGAATGCCGCTTTCGTGCAATATACCCCCCAGCGCCAATGCCATCAAAGCCAGTATCAATGTCCAGGCCATACTGCTGATTCCACCGCGCCCCAGCAGTTCATCGAGACTGGCAATCCCGGTGCTTCCCGGCGTGTTGAGCCACAACGCATTCAACACCGTGGCGAATTCTGCTCCCTGATAAGTAACGGCAACCAAAACCGCAACCAGGATACTTGCCGACATGGTGACTTCTGCTGCTACCCTTCGGGCGCTCAGCACGACCATGGTAAGCAACGGTAGAAACGTAACGAGCGGCTGCAACCGATAATTGTTAAAAAGCGCAAGACTTATGTTTTCGACATCCTCGGTTGGCAGCGCTGCTGAACCCAACATCACACCAAATCCTGTCAGAATTGCCGCCGTCAGCAGGATAGTAGGCAGAGTGGTGTACAGCATCGATTGAATGTGACGATAAAGATTGGTCCCGGCGCTCATGGCAGCCAGGTTGGTGGTATCCGAAATAGGTGAAAGCTTATCGCCAAATGTGGCACCTGCCACTATTGTGCCAGCGACTAACGGTAAGGGAATACCCATCGCGTCCCCGATGCCGATTAGCACTACTCCCAGAGTACCGGCAGTACCCCAGGAGGTGCCGGTCGCCAGGGACATGATGCTGCAGAGAAACAAGGCAGCCACCAGGAACCAGGATGGATTGAGTAGCTGCAAGCCAAAATAAATGAGACTGGCTATGGTACCGGCTTGCATGAAGCTGGCAATAACCATTCCTATCAACAAAAAGATATAGATGGCCGGCAATGCCTGACTGATTGCCTGACCCATCATTTGCCTTATTTGAATATACTGGTATCCCAGAAATCTGGCGTGCATTCCTGCCCACAACAGGCACAGAAACATCAAACTATGAAGGTCTACCTTGAGTGCGAACAGTCCGATGGACAATAGCACCAGGACACCCGCAAAGCACGCCAGAGCCTGAGCAAAGCCGGGAACCAAAACTTTATCGGAACTGGAATTCACCACGGAGCTTAACCCAGGTCACTCGACAGCAGTGAATCGACTTCGGGATCGCCATAGCATCACCGCCAGTACCAGAAACGGTAAAGAGGCAAGAAAGCCACCCAGCATGCCCTGGCCACGATCATCCAGCACGCTCCAGACCAGCATGCCGATTGCCACCTGGCCGGCATACAGGCTGGCCCAGGGGTGCATCCAGCTTTTCATGTGCCAGAATCCTATAGTGCCGGCGCCATAGATCAGCCAATGCAGTGGCTCGGTCAGTTTCGCAGCCCAACCGGTGAGTAGAATGCCAAACCACACTTCCTGTGCTTCCGATACCGGCTTTGACAACAGGTCCCAGGGCACATAAATAAAAGTCATATAGGCACAGAACAGCAGCAGGCCATTCATCCAGAAGGACCGTTGGCGAAAATTATTTCTTAATGTTTCTAAAATGTTCAATCTGATACCTCTTCGGAGTTCTCTACCGGCTGAGGGCTCTTTGCGGGCTGAGGGCTCTTTACTCGCTGAGGGCTCTCAGCCGGCGAGCTCTCCACTATGTAGCTGCTGGCAAAGATTTCCGGCATTTTTACCGGCCTGCCATTATCAAGATTGGTACAAACGAAATCGCATTCTCCCCGTGCAAGGGTCTTACCGCTTGCCTCATTGATAATCTGAAACTGTCGGGAAGCCCGCAGTTTCCCATCCGAATTGGATATCCAGTTAGCCACCTGCAGCCTGTCCCCCTCATAGGCGGACCCTGACAAATGAACCCTGATATCGCGGACAGCCATACCACGCCCCATTTCCCGGCAGGTCGATTCCGGCAGGCCCACGGCCGCTGAATGGGCAAAGGCGCATTCAGTCATCCAGCGGATGAAATGGTAATTAGAAACATGTCCATAACCATCGACACTTTCCTCTCCAACCTCTATTGCAATGATGAAAGGATTGCTTCGATCCCATTGCAGATCCGACACGATCACCCCTTCTATGAATTCTGTAAGCCAACTCAGGAGAGTACCTGATCAACCGTCTCGAGCATAAGCGCTGTTAATCATGAAGTCCACGTGCCCACACAACTCGACTTTAAATTGCGCTTTGGTTAGCATCGGTGTTGTCACGCAATTATTTCCACAAAATCCACAAATTCCACAAAAGCAAATAAGAAAAAAATGAAACGCAGAACTTTTCTCACCGCCAGCCTGGCCACTTCGCTTTTCCCACGCCTGAGCCTTGGGCAACCCGAGTTACCCCCTTACCAGCCTCGAGACTGGTCTGGCGCCAACCCGCTACCCTACCCCGATCCGGATATCATTGCGCTGGAGCCACGATTTCGCCCCTATGTGCTTTTTAATACCCCGATTCAGCGTCATTACACGGGCACCCTTTGGGCCGAGGGCCCGGCCTGGAACGGCGCAGGCCGTTACCTGGTGTGGAGCGACATTCCCAATAACAGGCAACTGCGCTGGCTGGAAGAGGACGGGCACGTAACAGAATTCCGCAGCCCATCAGGACATAGCAACGGTAATACATTTGACCAACAGGGCCGGCAGCTGTCCTGTGAACACAGTGGTCGCCGGGTAGTGCGTTACGAGCATTCCGGCGAAGTCACGGTCATTGCAGACAGCTTTGACGGTAAGCCCCTGAATTCTCCCAACGACGTGGTGGTCCACCCGGATGGCAGCATCTGGTTTACCGATCCACCCTATGGTATTCGCGGCAACTACGAAGGTAACCGTGCCGACGCTGAGCTGCCGTTTGCAGTCTACCGGGTCGATGGCAACAACGGCCAGATAACCCGGGTAACCGACGATATCGATGCACCGAACGGCCTGTGCTTTTCGCCAGATTACCAGCGCCTGTACGTAGCGGACACTGGTGCTGGTCGCGAGATCCGCGTCTGGGACGTAGCCGGATCACGCCTGCAAAACGGACGTCGACACGTACAACTGACCCGGCCCGATCAGTCCGGTACATTGTCAGGTGCTGACGGCATGCGTTGCGATGTGGACGGTAATATCTGGGCGGGCGCCATGCCAGGCGTACAGATCATTGCCCCAAATGGCGACACCATCGGTGTTATTCGACTGCCTGAACGCTGCGCCAACGTTTGCTTTGGCGGCAGCCGCAGAAACCGCCTGTTCATGACGGCCAGCCAGTCGCTTTATTCAGTTTACGTGGGCGTATCGGGAGCCGGCTTCGGCTGAGCAGGCGTCTACAAGTTTAAAACTGACCGGCTAAAACCCGATTTTTGACCGCTTTAGAGCTTGATTTAATTGAACATCTGGTAAAGGATTACTATATCTGCTGCCACTTCCCAGACAGATCCAAAGAGCAGGTCTGAAAAGCAGATCTAAAGTATCTAAAGAGTAGACCCAAAGAGTAGACCCAAAGAATAGATCCAAGGAGTAAATCCAAGGAGTAACACCATGAAAAAAACAACTATCATCTGCAGCTCTCTGTTCGTGCTTGCTCAGGTATTCGGCCAGGCATTCGCCCAGGACGAAGAATGGGTTATGCCAAGAACCACAGACGGCCACCCGGACCTGCAGGGTGTTTGGGAAAACAACACCATTACCCCGGTCGAACGCCCGGAAGTTTTCGGTGATAAAGAATTTCTGACCGATGAAGACGTGGTATTCCTGCAGCAACGTCTTAGGGAAATCTACGCCGCTGGTGAAGATGCGTTGTTTGGCGAAGGTGTACTCGCCGCAGCGTTCAGTGGCGAAATCGTGTCCTACGATCCCAGTACCGGCAACTATGACTCCCAGTGGATGGTGGAACGGAAGATTCACCGCCGTACGTCGCAGATCATTGATCCACCAGACGGCCAGTATCCACCGCGAACTGAACAGTCCATCGCCGCCGCCAGGGAATTGAGAGAATGGCGCGAGACCCATCCGGCCGACTCCTGGGTGGACCGTCCTCTGGGCGAGCGCTGTGTAAGTTTCGGTGCGCCACGACTGGGTTCCGGTTACAACAGCTACTGGCAGATCGTGCAGTCCCAGGATCACGTGGTCATCTATCAGGAAATGGCTCACGATGCCCGCATTATTCCCTTGGTCGACAAGCCTCATATCGATGATGACATCAAATTGTGGCACGGTGATTCCCGCGGCTGGTGGGAAGGCGATACGCTGGTGATAGAAACCACCAATTACTCAGAAAAAAGCAGCCCGGCGCCGAACACTGAACAGAAGAGAAACATAGAACGACTGACTCGAATTGGCCCTGACTCGCTGCAGTACCAGCTTACTTCCTATGATCCGGGCACCTACACTGCGCCTTATACCAGGGAGATAATCTGGGACTACACGCAAGACGACATCTACGAGTATGCCTGCCACGAAGGGAATTACGGCATGATGAACATCCTGTCCGGACACCGGGCCGAGGAGCGCATGGCAGCCGAAGAGGCTTCCAACAACTGATTTCACTACCGTCAGCAGCGATGCAAAAAGAGTGTCGAGAGGGAATCACGGGAACGTACATGAAGGTAGTGGTAGAAAAGCTATAAAAAAGCTACACAAAGCTAAAAAAGGAAGCTGCGGTAAAGTGGTAAACCTTCGTTGTTCAACCTGCGCCATATCGCTGGCACTGCTATTTGGTAGTGCTGGCGCTATTGCTCAACCAACCCCCATCGATCCAGTTAATGACCGCCAGCTGCGCGAGCCTGATACTGGTGAATGGCTGCACTGGCGTGGTACCCAGGATGCCTGGGGCTACAGTCCGCTGAATCAAATCAATCAGGACAATGTGCACCAGCTGCAACTGGTCTGGTCCTGGGCCATGGATGACACCGGAGCCGGGGAAGCGGCCCCGCTGGTGCGAAATGGAATCATGTACCTGCCAGGTCCGCGCGGCGTAATCCAGGCTCTGGATGGCGCCAGCGGCGACCTGATCTGGGAATACCGCCCTGGACTGACTGGTATTGCCGAAGGCTCCAACGCCGTTCCCCTGGGACCGGAACAGCTGGGCGACGCCGCTATGCCTTCGACCGCCTTTGCGGGTGTCGGGCGCGGCGTGCAAAAGAACATTGCCATCTATGGTGACAGGATTTTTGCTGCCACTGAGAACGCCAGCATCGTCGCCATCGACGCCAACAGCGGTCTGCTGGTCTGGGAATCTTCTACTGCCGACCCTGCCCTGGGTTACCACTATGTGGCTGGCCCCATCGTCGCCAACGGCACACTGGTTACAGGGATTACCGGTTGTGAACGGTACAAGGAAGACGTCTGTTTTATAACCGGCCACGACCCTGACAGCGGGGAAGAATTGTGGCGCACCTCGATCATCGCGCAGCCTGGCGAGCCTGGGGGTGATACCTGGGGTGACCTGCCGCTGCGATTCCGAGCCGGTGGCGATGCCTGGATTGCTGGCAGCTACGATCCTGAGCTGAATCTCGTGTACTGGGGAACTGCCCAGGCCAAGCCGTGGGCACGGGCGGTCCGAGGTACCGATGGCGATGCACTGTATACCAATTCCACTCTGGCACTGAACCCGGACACCGGTGAGATCGTCTGGTATTACCAGCATCTGCCGGGCGAAACCCATGATATGGATGAGGTGTTTGAGAACGTACTGGTCGATGTAGACGGCCACCCGTCACTGTTCAAGATGGGCAAACTGGGCATCCTCTGGCAACTGGACCGATCCAGCGGTGAAATTATCAAGGCCACCGACATCGGTTATCAGACTATCGTCAATGTGGACCCGATAAGCGGGGCCGTCAGTTACAAAGATGGCTTACTGCCCCGCATTGGCCAGCAGATTGACATGTGCCCCAGCACATCCGGCTTCAAAAGCTGGCGGGCCATGGCTTATTCACCTCAGACCAGCGCGCTTTATATTCCAATCACTCTGAATTGCGAGTTTGCTACTTTTGGCCCCACCGAACAGGTGCTTGGTGGCGGCGGAACCGGGCCGGTAAGACGCATCAATTACCCCCATCCCGATGCCGATGACAACCTGGGCGAGCTATTGGTGCTCGATATTCCCAGCGGCGAAGTGAAATGGCGTTATCGCTCCAGAGCACCAGTCAATTCGGCGGCGTTAACGACAGCCGGTGGCCTGGTTTTTATTGGGGACTGGGACCGACGGGTTTTCGCCATGAATGCCGAAAACGGCGAAGTTCTCTGGCAAACCCGGGTCAATACCTCGGTGCAGGGTTTTCCCATCAGCTATATGGTTAACGGAGTGCAATACATAGCGGTTCCTGCTGCCACCGGCGGAGCCAGCTGGTCTGCCATGCTGCCCAGGGAACTGGCGCCGGAGCTGCGGCGTCCCCGGGGCGGCAATTCCATTCATATTTTTGCTTTGCCTGACCATGCTCGCTAACAGATTCACCGTTGTCACTTCACTATGTCTGCTGCTGGTTGCGGGGATAACGCTGCAGCCCCCCAGCAGCGCCCAGAGCCCAGTTTCGATCTGGGATGGCATCTATAGTGAAGATCAGGCTCAACGCGGAGCCGAGCAATACCGGGCACGCTGCGCCTCCTGTCACTCCGCTGATTTGCGTGGCAACAGCAATTCACCCAGCCTGCTGGGCATGAGTTTCATGTTTGTCTGGGAAGGCCGCAATCTGGGCGAGCTATTTGAGAAAATGCGAACAGAAATGCCCACTGACCAGCCCGGTAGCCTTTCCGCCCAGGCATACGTGGACGTACTGGCCTTTATACTGGCATCCAATCAGTTTCCAGCCGGCGACGGTGAACTGGCGGCAGATCAATCTCTACTCAACGGGATCAGCATTAGCTCACAATGATCCCGACGGTAGCTCTTCCCACAGTGGCTAGGGCAGCCGATACGCTACCAGATCGTTAGTTGCAGCAATCACCAGGTACTGCCTCCCATCGCTGCCAAGGAAGGTCATGGGATTGGCATTGCCCCGCGCACCAAGTTCGGTTTCCCATAGCTGTCGTCCAGTGTTCGCTTCCAGAGCGCGAAATCGATTATCGTCCGTAGCCGCTATAAACAGCAGATTGCTGGCGGTCACCAGGGCACCGGCCCGTCCAGGCCTGCCGGTGTTCTGACGGCCAGCGGGCAACGACTCGCTGACACCCAGGGCCTGCTGCCAGACCAACTCTCCCGTTTCCGTATCGACCGCGCTTAACTGACCCCAGGGTGGTTTCTGACAGGGCAGGCTTTGGCCATTAAGCGACACCTGAAAACTGCCCGGTCGAGGTCCGCCGCGTCGAAACGGTAGCGGTGTATCGTCCGGTGCATCTTCCACCCAACCGAAAGTTCCCACATTGGCGGCGAAAACAAATGCCAGACGGGAGGCTGGATCATAGGTCACCCCACCCCAGTTCGGTCCGCCAGCCAGACCAGGAAACAACAAGGTGGTTCGAGGTGACGAGCTGGCCGCTCTGTATACCCAGGGCGTATAGGGACCGTCATTGACAATGCTGCCGCTGCTGTTGACCAGTTCCTCGCAGGCTGCCGCATGATCAGCAGAGGTGTCACCGGCTGATACCAGGTCGGTGGAGGTATAGCTTACTTTCGCCATAGGCGGCGTAACGGCTGGAATGGGTTGAGTCGGAAACGCCTGTTCACCGGGCACGTCACTGACCGGAACCGGTCTTTCTTCAACGCTATAGAGCGGCTCTCCATTTTCACGGTTGAGAAAAAACAGGTAACCCGACTTGGTGGTCACCGCAAGGGCCGGAACAATGCCATCGGCACCATCGACCTCAAACAAGGTCGGGGGCGCCGGCGGATCATGGTCCCATAGGTCATGATGAATGGTCTGGAAGTGCCAGACATACTCACCTGTACGAATGTTGACCGCAACAATCGAGTTGGCGAACAGATTGGCTCCGGCCCGATCGCCACCATAGGCGAACGGTATAGGTGACGCCAATGGCAGGTAAAGGTGCTCAAGTTCCTGGTCCATGGTGAAGTAAAACGGCCAGGCATTGGCTCCAAGCCGGTTCTCCCAACTGTCACCTTCCCAGGTTTCGTGGCCAATCTCTCCGGGCTGGGGAACCGAGCTGAATTCCCACAGCTTCTCGCCGGTACGGGCATCGAAAGCACGTGGATTTCCGATTCCGCCGGGTGCGCCAGGCGGCGTGTTCGCGCCAACTACCACGATGTGGTCATATATCAGCGGTACCGACAGATAAGGAATCCCCAGGGCCACAGCCCCATCATCGCCGAAGCCGGCAACCGGTTCACCGTTTGCGGCATCAAGCGCCATCAGCCTGCCCCCGGTCGTAAAAAGAATACGGGGAGCAAGGGTCTGGTCACCGGGCCAATAAGCCACTCCACGACGGGAAGGTCGGCCTTCACTCACTGTATGGCGCCAGATTTCTGTTCCGTTGAGCGGATCAAGAGCCACAACCCGATCCACGGCAGGCAGGTACATCACCCCATTTATCACTATAGGCGTTGCCTGGGAATTTGGCGCAGCAGGACGGCTACCAGCGTCACTTACGCCGGTTGCGGCAAGTGAATAACTCCAGACAGAATCAAGTTGCGAGACGTTATTCGGTGTAATTTCGTTGAGAATTGAATAGCTGGTCCCAGTCAGGCTACCGCGATACATCGGCCAGTCACTTGCTGTACCGGTATCGACCGGCTGTGAATACGCAGGAGCGAGAAAGAAGAGTAACGAAATGCCAGATGCAACGGCCAGTTTATGCATGCCAAGAGAACCCTCGAGTTTTACCCGCGATGGAGAGGTTTGTGAGTGTCAACGGCGCTTTTTTCGTTGATTGGGAGCCGCCATATCGAGACCCAATGATTTCATAGCATCTTTTAAAGGTCCAGCCATGACCCAGTGGCGAGTTTCGCTGACTGCACAGGCATGATATCTTTCGGGAAATCCAGGAACGGCGCATTTACTAGATTACAATTCATGGACATGGAGAATAGAATGAATTTGAAAATTTCGCTTACTGCAACATTGCTAACCCTGCTGGCTGTCAACGTGTACGCCGGCCCGCCTGCAACCATCGATCAGCTTAACTGGATGACTGGCAACTGGGCAGGTCAGCTAGGTCCCAATCAACTGGAGGAAAACTGGATCAAGGTGGAAGGTTCCTCTATTGCCGCCATGGTCAGAATGACCGGCAACGATGCCACCAGTATGTTCGAGATGATCACCATTGAAGAAGTGGACGGTTCACTGGTTCTCAATATCCAGCAGTTCGATCCAGGCTTTGTGGCACGAACTCCCGCTCCACAGACCATGGAACTGTCAGAAATTACCGAAAACAGTGTCCGTTTCGTCGCTGTGTCTGAAGGAGGCATGGCATCGCTGGGTTACAGCAACCCGGATCCGGAATCCTTTATTATCCATGTAGGACAAGCTTCCGGCAATACACTGGACATCCCGCTGCAGAAACGATCGATCTGGGAATAGCCGCTACGGTTAACAACAAAACGGGGATTCATTTTTGAATCCCCGTTTTTTTATTCTGAAGATGGGAAGGTGGGAAGATAGAAGGTTCCTTAACTGGTGTCAGTAACTGCGTGGCAAACCCAATACGTGTTCAGCGACATAATTGAGTATCATTTCCTGGGAGATTGGTGCCAGTTTCATCAGCCTGGCTTCCCGCCAGTAGCGTTCGACATGGAATTCCCTGGCATAACCAAAGCCACCGTGAGTTTGGACCGCGGTGTCGGCGGCAAAGAATCCCGCCTCTGCGGCCAGCCATTTAGCCATGTTGGCTTCCCGACCACAGGGCTGGCCATTGTCCAGTAGCCAGGCAGCTTTTCGTACCATCAATTCGGCCGCATCCAGCTGCGTGGCCGCCTGGGCCAAGGGAAACGCTATACCCTGATTTTTACCGATGGGCCGATCAAAAACCACGCGCTCGTTGGCATAATTGACAGCACGCCGCAGCGCCGCCCGCCCTATCCCGACGCTTTCAGCGGCGATGAGAATTCGTTCGGCATTCAGACCATCCAGCAGGTAGCGGAAACCCTTGCCCTCTTCGCCAACCCTATCGCTGACTTTCACCTCCAGGTTGTCATACACCACTTCGCAGGTACGCACCGCATTGCGACCCAGTTTGGCAATTGGTGAAATGGCCACTTGCGGTTTTTGTAACTCGGCGAGTAATAATGTCATGCCGTCGGTCCGTCGCTCAACCTGGTCCTTTGGAGTAGTGCGAACCAGTAATAACACGCGCTCAGCTTCCAGTGCCTTAGTTGTCCAGATCTTACGACCTTTGACGAGATAGCGATCACCTTCTCTGCGGGCAAAAGTTTCTATCGAAGTTGTGTCGCTGCCGGCATTGGGTTCCGTCACGCCAAAAGCTACATGCAGATCACCACGGGCAACCGCTGGCAGGTATTTCTCGCGCATTTCCTGGCTGCCGTGTTTGACCACCGGGTGCATACCGAAGATAGACAGATGTACAGGGGTCGCGCCATTCATCGCCGCACCGGAAGCCGCGACCTGTTCCAGCACAATGGCTGCTTCCTGAATTCCTTTGCCGGCGCCGCCATACTGTTCCGGTATGGCGATACCTATCCAGCCAGCATCAGCCATCGCACGGTAGAAATCCTGGGGAAATTTCTCTTCCCTGTCGTGTTGCTCCCAATAGTGGTCGTCGAAGTCTGCGCACAGCCTGGTGACTGACTCCCGGATCAGGCATTGTTCTTCTGTTTGCTGAAAATCCATGTGCTTTGCTGCCCCGGACTACCCTGGAAAAAGGTGGCTACATGTCCTTATAGTTAGATGTATTATTAATCTTTTATGTCCTTGGCCAGGCTGGCTCGCGCAACGATACTTCGAGCCTTTTTCAGATGGGGAACGTCCACCATCTCGCCATTGAAGGTAAATGCCATTCGCCCTTCCTGCCGACTTTTCTCGAAAGCAGCCAGCAATTCCTCAGCCCGTTCCACTTCTTCATCAGAGGGCAGAAAAGCCTCGTTGACCACATCAATCTGTGACGGGTGAATCGTCAATTTACCGGTAAATCCCATACTGCCCGTCAGCATGCATTCACGCTTTAACCCTTCGCTATCCTTGATATCAACGAACGGCGCGTCGATCGGCTGCACCTCAGCTGCAACTGCAGCAAGCAGGCAAAATGCACGTGCAACGGAAAAAACTTCCAGGTAATTCCCGTCGCTGTCCCTCTTTGCACGTGCACCCAGCTCAGCTGCCAGATCTTCGGCGCCCCAGGCCGCACCGTTGATACGTTGATGCTGCATCATCTGCGACAGGTTCAGAACAGCAGCAGGTGTTTCTGTCGCAATAATAAGCAGGGCGATGCTACCCGGCGCCAAACCCTGTTCCAGCTCCCGTTTCGTTATTACATCGTCAATCGCTGCAACGTCTCCGAGTTCGGTGACTTTCGGTACCACAATAGTATCTGGTGAACACTGCACAACAGCTTCCAGGTCGTCCCGACCCCAGGGCGAGTCCAATGGATTGATACGTACCAGCTTCTCCCGCCCATTGAAATCCGCCTCTTTTAACCAGTCGCAAACCTGGCTCCTGGCCTGTGGTTTGAGTTCCGGGCTCACTGAATCCTCCAGATCCAGGATCAAAGCATCAGCCGCCAGCGACAGCGATTTATTAAACATCCGTTCATTAATTCCAGGAACAAAGTGAAGACTACGGCGCAAACGACTCATATCTCTGTTTCCGGTTTCCTCAGCATCATGCCTTTACGCACACATTCGCAGACGATTTCATCACGTTGATTGATAGCGATATGCTCGAACCAGACGATGCCCCGATCAGGTTTCGACTTTGATTCCCGTCGGTCCAGGATGCGGGTTCTGACCTTCAGCGTATCGCCGATAAAAACCGGATTGGGGAATTCCACTTGCTCCATACCCAAATTTCCAATAGTCGTTCCAACCGTAGTCTCACCTACTGAAATTCCTACCACTAGCGCCAGGGTAAAATAACTGTTCACAAGTATCTGGCCATACTGTGTCTGGCGGGCAAACTCCATATCCAGGTGCAAGGGCTGAGGATTATGGGTCATGGTGGAAAACAACAGATTGTCGGTCTCAGTTACTGTCCGCCGAATCTCGTGGTCAAACTCACGCCCAACTTCCAGTTCTTCGAAATACAGTCCGGTCACAGGTGCACTCCATGGATTCTGCACAAACATTCGAGGCTATCATATCAGCTGCCTCGGCGTGTTGCTTTCCCGGTGAATGGAAAGTAATTTTGATAAACCTCAGACTAATTATTGAAATACTATGGCCTCCTGCAGAGCATTTCCATAATTAATCAGAGGTCCCTCAAACAGAGGTTCCTTAAACCAATTCGACTGCCTGGAGAGCATTGATGACCCTCGAACAAAAATCACTGCAACAATGGATTGGGAAAAGTCAGCAGGAGCGGGATCTGATTACTCTGGCCCCTCTGCGCGGCATGACCGCCCTGCTGGACCGTGACCCGGGAGACATTGCTGACGGCACACCTTTACCGCCCTTGTGGCACTGGCTCTATTTCCTGCCGCACGCCAGACAGTCTGAACTGTCTGAAGACGGTCATCCCCATCGTGGCGGCTTTCTGCCTCCAGTGCCGCTGCCTCGACGCATGTGGGCAGGGGGTCGCCTGGAATTCCACCATCAGCTGCGGGCTGGTGACGAAGTATCGCGCAATTCTGTAATCAAGCGGGTAGAAGTTAAAGAGGGCCGAAGCGGCCAACTGGCATTTGTCTGTGTGGGTCATGAAATTGCCAGTTCTGCGGGCGTGGCAATCTATGAAGAACACGATATCGTGTACCGGGAAAAGCCTGCGGTTACTGCAACGCAGCCCGCTCAAAACTCCGGAAAACCCGCTCCGACATCATGTGATTTCAGCAGGCAGCACCTTGTCGACCCGGTATCGTTATTTCGTTACTCGGCGCTGACCTTTAATGGTCACCGCATTCACTATGACCGCGACTATGTGACCAGGCAGGAAGGTTACCCCGGCCTGATAGTACACGGCCCACTGCTGGCTACTTTGCTGGTCGAACTTTGTCGGGAGCATCAGCCTGACAGGCGTCTGCAGAAATTTGAATTTCGAGCACTGCACCCGGTGATTGACAGCCAGTCATTCACTGCGTGTGGGCGAATGATCAGTTCCAAACTGACTGAACTGTGGATCGCCAATTCTGAGAATACACTGTGTATGCAGGCGACTGCTGAGTTTCAATAGTCTGTTTAGTTAGCGCGGGGCAGTGGCCACTGGAAGAACGCAGCGGACCAGGGAAACCTGATCCTCCGCTAGTTGCACCCCACCGAGGCTCCCTCGGTCAATCGGTGCTGCGTATTGACGCTCCGTCATCAGGTCCCGCTGCTTTCAGTTCTTCCTGCGCTTTGCATAAGGATTGGTCCCCGAACCACAAAATGGCTGAGTAAGTAGAAGACGCCATTCTTCACTACTCTCGAAGTTGGAAACATTTACGTTGCCTCTGATTCAAGGCAGTGAATGGCGGGTATTGGTGTGGCTGCGTAAAAAGACCAGCGCCGAGCGCAGAAAAATGACCGCTTTTCAGGGCATTTTTCGGAGCGAGGGAACCCGGGACGGGCGCGGTCAGCAGCAATGCCAATATCCGCCAGTCGCTGCCGATCGAAGCCTCAGCAACTCACGCGGCACTACCTGGCAACTGATATTGCCCAAATGAGCAGACTAGTAAGATCGAGGCATCCCCAACACATGCTCGCTGATGTAAGAAAGGATCAGGTTGGTGGATATAGGCGCTACCTGGTAAAGCCGGGTTTCCCGCAGCTTGCGCTCGATATCGAATTCCCGGGCAAATCCGTAGCCACCGTGGGTCTGGACACAGACATCTCCCGCCTGCCAGGAGGCTTCCGATGCCAACAGTTTGGCCATGTTGGCCTCTGCACCGCATGACTCGCCAGTGTCGAAAAGTTCCGCGGCTTTCTGGGTCATCAGTTCTGCTGCCCGCATATTGGCGTACGCCCGTGCAATAGGAAACTGAACGCCCTGATTCTTGCCAATCGGGCGCCCGAAGACCTCCCGGTTGCTGGCATAATCGCTGGCCCGCTCGATGAAGAACTTGCAATCGCCGATGCATTCATAAGCGATCAGAATCCGTTCGGCATTCATGCCATCCAGAATGTAACGAAAACCCCGGTGTTCCTCACCAACCAGAGAATCTGCCGGTATTTTCATGTCGTCGAAAAACAGTTCAGTGGTGTGGTGGTTCATCATGGTTTCGATCGGCCTGATGGTCAGTCCCTGGCCGATAACTTCCCGCATATCCACCAGAAACACACTCAGGCCTTCAGTTTTGCGGGTAACTTCCTGCTGTGGACGTGTGCGGGCTAACAACAGCAACAGGTCTGAATGAGCCGCGCGGCTGATCCAGATCTTTTGCCCGTTCACCAGGTAATGGTCTCCCTTGCGCTCGGCAAAGGTATTGATAGAGGTGGTGTCAGTACCTGCCGCCGGCTCGGTGACGCCAAATGCCTGTAAGCGCAAACGGCCACTGGCGATATCGGGTAGATATTTCTGTTTCTGTCGTTCTGAACCGTGGCGCAGCAAAGTTCCCATGGTATACATCTGAGCGTGGAAGGCCCCGGGGTGCCCACCAGAGCGAGAGATTTCCTCCAGAATGACTCCAGCCACACTCACTCCCATGCCAGCTCCACCATACTGCTCGGGAATCAGTACCGAGAGAAAGCCTTTTTCAGTCAAGATCTTGATAAAGTCGTCCGGGTAGCTCTTATCTCGATCAAGTTCGCGCCAGTATTCATTGGGGAAGCTTTCGCATAACTTGATCAGGCTGTTGCGAATTTCCTGAAGTTCATCCATGAGTAGCACACCCTGTATAGTTGGATTGGAAACCTTGCAATCGACTTCCCACATCCAGATTGATCATTGGAGCTACTACATAATACCTGCCCTGAATCCAGCGGTCACGAAGCGAGAGGCACGCTGAACAGTTTGCAATAGCGTGCTCCCTCCGGCAGGGTTTCTGACTCAAACAGATGCACGGAATCAACCTTGATAGCTCCCCAGTCCCGATCGCCATAGCTTGTCTGCAGCTCCGAGACTTTCAGCCTGGCATTGGGACGCAGCCGTGCGACAGTGAGATGGGGCCTGAAAGGTTTCTGCTCCCTGGCCACACCGACAACGGCCAGCGCCTGATTAATAGCTGCAGCCAGCTCCTGCAGCTCCTCGCTGTCCTTGATACCTAGCCACAGAGCCTGTTTGAAACAGCCAAAGCCGCGAACCTGCAGCGTCAAGGGCAAGTGCCGGGACACGGTCTGCTGCATGACCTGACAAATCATGGCGATATCCGATTCCGGGATCATGCCGAGAAACTTGAGGGTTATGTGCAGGTTCTCCTCAACAACCGGGCGCAGGCCTGCGCCCGGTTCTTCGGCTCTCGATCGAAGTTCGGTGAGGACCTCTTTCACCGGTTCTCCGGGCTGATAAGCGATACCGATGAACAATCGCTTGCGCTTTTCTGTATTCATGTTTGAATCCGGAAGCAGACAGATGGCAATATGGCCATTATTCAGCGAACATTAGACAAAGTCTAAGGAACCTACGATTAATTATGAACAGACTCCCGCAGAGCATGTCCATAATTAATCAGAGGTTCCCTAGGCGAGACTCGGGTAAAAACCCTAGAGATTAACAGGTACATTTCGATGCAGAAGTTCAGTATTTATTTACCGTTCATAGTGTTGCTGTCTGGATTTACCATGTCCACCAGCCTGGCGCAGACGAACGCACGGGAGGATACAATAATGAATAATCAAATCGCCCTGGAAGGTATCAGCTTCAGCTTCGTCGAAAGCAACGGGATACGTATGCGGGTTGCCGAAATGGGTGACACAGGACCTCTGGTGATCCTGGCGCATGGCTGGCCGGAATCATGGTACTCCTGGCGCCATCAGATACCAGCGATTGCCGCTGCCGGTTATCGGGTGGTGGCACCGGACATGCGTGGCTATGGCCAGACTGATGCGCCAGTCGCGGTCGAGGACTACGACATCGAACACCTGGCGAACGATATGGTCGGCCTGATCGACGCCTACGGAGAGCAGCAGGCCATTATTGTCGGCCACGACTGGGGATCGATTGTGGCCTGGAACAGCGTGCTTCTGCATCCTGACCGGTTCAGCGCCCTGATCGCCATGAGCGTTCCGTACACTGGCCGACCGACTCGCTCGCCTGTCGAGAGCTGGCAGGAATCCTTCGGCGACAACTTTTATTATATTCTCTACCACCAGGAGCCGGGTGTGGCTGAAGCCGAATACGATGCCGATCCCGAGGGCTTGCTGAGCCGCCTTTACCTGTCACCGGATTCACCGCGAGAAGCGCCGGAAGTAACGGACCGACACCGCTCTGCAGGTGGCTGGATACCTCGACTTGGAGCACCACAAGGCTTACCGGACTGGTTGAACCGGGAAGATCTGGATTATTACGTTTCTCAGTTTGAGCATGCCGGATTCCGGGGTGGCGTAAACTACTACCGCAACTTCCATCGCAATTGGGAAATCACGCCACAGCTAAGCGGCGCCAGGATCGACATTCCCGTCCTGTTTATCGCTGGTGAACAGGACGTGGTAATTGCCGGTGCGAGCAAGGAGCAGCTGACTGGGGGTATGAGCCGGGTCGCCAACGACTTGCGAAACGTCGTGTTATTACCAGCAGCGGGACACTGGATTCAGCAGGAACTGCCGGAGCAGACCAATGAGGCAATCCTCGATTTTCTGCGCGGTCTGTAGAAAATTGCCTTGACGTGCCGCCGGCAATGCACCTCGGCAGTGAACTCGTCTAGAGGCCGGAGTATTTCCATAATTAATCAGAGGTTTCTTGATCTGCTTGCTATTTTGCCGGTAGACCGGTTTCGTTGAAACGAGCCAGATTGATCGGATTGTAAAATTTACTGACACCAGAATAGTTGCCCAAGTGGCCCGTTCTCCAATGATCCGAAGCAGGGCGGCTGATTGCGCGCTGTCATCACGCTGTCTGCCACTGGTAAATTTCCTGACACATGGAAAGGGTGCCCGCAGGACTCACAACCGGCATTGCAGCAATGGGATTTGCCACTTCAAGCGTAGGCGGTCAGGTATTCCCGTTTCAGCTGCGCAACAAAATTAGCTAACAGATTATTATCCGATTGAGACAGGTCCGTAATGCGACCGCCAATAAGCGTAGCGTGGGAATCTGAAGAGACTGCGTATACGTTGCGAATCTCCATCTTGCAGGAGATTTCCTTGCCCCGATCCAGCTCGATATTACAACCCACGGTCTGATTGTCGCCGAGGAAATACTGATTCAGAAATCGAGGCCATTCCGACTCAGTCTTCATGCCCACCCCCAGCTGTGAAATATCCCGGACCGTACCATTGATCTGCTGGTTCTCGGGCCCCTGCAGGGTAATCCTGACACGATTCCGTATCTCGTCAAGCAACACTCGAAACGCCTGCCGAGGCGTCTCCGTGCCTATTCTGTCGGGGATTGTGACCTGATAACCAAGACTGAAATCCGCGACCAGCGGCTCGATAAAGCGACTTTCAAAAATCAGTTCACGACCGGCCTTCTGAGCTTTGATAGTGACTGGATTATCTTTGACCAATGCTGCCTGTGAAGCCGGAATCGAATCCCTGATTGTCATGACGTGGTGGCGCGAAGAAACCGCAGTGACGATGCTGGGATAGAAATTATTGTCGCCAGCAAACCCCACAGCTATTTCGCTTTGGTTGTCACGAAGACTGGTCAACACTTCAATTACTTCTGCATAGGATTCCGACATGGAATCTCTCCCAACCAACTTCTGTATCAAATCAAGCATACCGCTCATGCCGACCACCGTGAATTGCTATTTTCGGGCTGTTCAATTCTGCCCGACAATTTCCGTGCATTTGGGTGGCAAAAGAGCACAAACGACAATAATCGACTGCCATCAGTGAAATCATGCAATTTTAGGGCCATTCTCTCCACAACTATCTCCACCAGACTCCACCAGAGCTATTGGTTTCTTGTTGTTATTCAATGCCGGCCAGGTTGTTGGCTGCTTTTCTATAGTAGTTGGGTTGCAATTCCAGAGCCATTGTCAGGTATTTCCTCGCCGAAGGCAGGTCATCCCTCAGCATCGCGGCATACCCTACATTGTTGGCAGCTACCGGTCTGTCATAGCGGTCTTCGTACAGAATCATCGCTTGTTCATATCGGCCCTGCAGAGCAATACAAAATGCCAGATTGCTTTGCGTAGTCAGCGAATCGGGTGCGATTTCCAGCGACTCGCGCAATAACGATTCAGCCTCTTCATAGTCTTCATCAAGCAGCCTGGACCAGCCAAGGTTGGCCAGCACCTTGGGATGTCCGGGCACAATCTCCAAAGCACGCTTGAAGCTGGTCTGCGCCTCGTCAAAACGAGAGTTTGCATCGGCGACAATACCCAGCCCGTTCCATGCCATCCAACGTAGTGGCTCCATGGCAGTCGCCAGCGTCAGGTAGTTCTCTGCACTTTCCAGGTTACCCACGGACAACCTGAGCAGGCCCATCTGTTCAAGTCCATAGGCATTGGAGGGGTCGATAGTCAGAATCTGCTGTATAACATCAAGTAACGCACTGTCATGCTCGGATAACGTGAGCATTCTGGCCGCCAGTGCCAGTGTCTGCAGGTCCTGGGACCGGTGTGCCTGCAAGTCGTTCAGACCCGTCATCGCTGTCGCCAGATCGCCTTCATTCAGCGATTGTTCGATTTGTTCCAGAGAAGTTACCTGCCGCGGCTCGACGCGGGTAGACGAGGCGCAGCCAGCAAGGAAGATCGCTGCAGTAAACAGCCAGACTGTTGCCCGCATAAGTCTTGTTATCGATAATGGGTTCTTCACGACCACTTGGTAGAAATCAGCTTAGTTCATAACCAGGTTGTCATAAGGTAGAAAATCTCTACCAATGACCAGTCGGGCATCGGTTTTCGGTCGTAACCTGTCAGTTTCAATCAGTCTAATTCCTGGCAACGGCAACCTTCCGGCCAGGCCTTCCGCAGCAATTCGCGTACCATTGCGGTAATACAGCAGAGATTCCTGGTAGTCGAAATTTTCAGCATCAGAGATTCTTATGACATTACTGCCCTTGCCTCGCAGATATTCTCTGACTCGTGCGGCCATGCCATTAACACCATTGCCGTTGGCAACTTCGAGCCTCAAGGTTGATGCCAGGTAATAACTGTTGGGATTGGATTCAAAAGACAAGCCGCCATTCTGCACACTCACCTGGCTGGCAAAATCATGACCCAATACTACCTGGACATCTGCCCCTTCAGCCAGTTGATCACTGGGCAACAGTTCACAGGACAGGTTCAGGCTGGCGGCAATTTCCTGCGCATAGGGAAACAGCTCCGGACGGTAATAAATCACAGTCTGCGCGTAGTCGAAATGTTCGGCGTCACCTACACGCCTGATATCCAGTTTCTCTCCTGCTAACAAGTTCGACGTGGCACGAGCAATTCCGCGTACGCCGTTGCCGTTCTCGATGATCAGGTTGAGTGGTTCGGACAGGCTGGCAATGGTAGGTGGCATGTCGCTGATACGCGCCGAATCCAGCTCTGGTGCATCAACAATCGTCAGGGTCAGTTGTGGATATTCCGGTTCGGCTTCATTGGCGTCTTCAGTATCAACTTCCTCACGAGCGACAGGCTCCAGCGTAGGAACTACCACCGCAGCCTGCTCTGTAATCAGCGCTATCGAAGCGGACCCGCCCTCAGGGGCTGGTGACAACGAAGCAGGGCTTGCGCTGGATAACTGTTCCTCTTGCGCGTCGGCTTCAATTACCTCGGCCAACAGTTCGCTGGTTTGTTCAGCAGGCTGGAGCGCCTCAACCTCTTCGACTACCGGAGTGCTTAAGGCCTCTTCAGCCAGCTGGTACTCAGTCTCCACCGCTTGACTATTTGATAGATCCTCATTTTGAGTGTCAACTGCGGTTGTCTCCTCGAAGGATTCCCGCAGTCTGATAATCGTTGATGAGCCAGCACTGGCAGTTGACACGGTGGCAACGGATTCGGTGCTGCTGTCTCGGGAATCAGCCACAGCGGCAACGCCTGTTCCCGCCCCACCCTCTGATCCCGCCAGGGTTGAACCGGACGTTCTGCCCGCATCCTGTATCAAGGTCAGCAGACTGAGGAAATCGGTCTCATCGATCTGACTTCCGTTATTGCTTGAACTGGTAACCTGGACAGGCGACGCATTGTCAACCAGACCGGACTTGGCCAGTTCAAGATTGTTTGCCGCCACCTGATTGCCATCATTCTTTTGCAGCGCCAGCTCCAGAATGGCGACTGCTTCACGATTGCGGCCCTGTTGAAGATAAGAATAGCCAATATTGCTCAGAGTCTGTGAAGACTCAGGAGCCAGGTCTAACGCTCTGAAGTAATATCGCTGCGCCACTTCATAGCGACCCAGCTGATCGTAGCATGCGCCGAGACCATTAAGCGCAGCTACCGACGCAGGCTTCTGCGCAAGCTCTTTTTCCAGGTACTGGATGGCATTGCCATAATTACCTCGACTGAATTCCGAACGGGCGATATCAAGATTCGACAGCACGCCCTGGCTGGCAGCAGGAAGAGCCGCCTGAGATCTTGATTGAGGGGCATCATTAAGCGGGCTACTGGCACAACCCGCTACGACAATAACGATGGAGGCAGAGAGTATGTTATGTAACATTCGTTTGCTTGCCTTCATATTACTTTCCCTACTGTAGCGTGTTCTGAAAAACCTCAGAAAAAGTTTTCCATCAAATCGGATAACTGGATAACCGCCGGACCGAGCACCACGAGAAACATCGCTGGAAAAATGAAAAACGCAATTGGAAATACCAGCTTTACCGGTAGTTTTGCAGCTTTTTCCCGCGCGCGCTGAATTCTTTCGACACGCATCTCCTCGGAATAGGCCCGCAGCGCGGATCCAATGCTGGTGCCGAACTGTTCTGCCTGCAAAAGCAAAGTTACTAGGCTGACTACCTGGTCGACTCCTGTCCTGTCAGCAAAGCCCTGTAAGGCTTCGCGACGAGACTTGCCGGCCCTGACTTCGATTGGAATCAATGCCAGCTCACCGGACAGATGTGGATGACTGATAGCGGTTTCCAGGGCGACCCGCTGAATTGCGCTATCCAGACCCAAACCGGCTTCCACACAGACCACCAGAAGATCAAGCGCGTCCGGAAATCCTTCTACAAAGTCAAGCCGCCTGACATTGGTTCGATGCCGCAGATACAGATCAGGCAGAAAGTAGCCCACACCAATCCCGAGAATCATCGCCGCAATCGCCGTTGGTGTGACCAGCAGGAAAAAATTTCCGCTCAGCATGTAACCAAGAAAAACAGCAGAAAAACCGATCACGGCCATGGCCAGCTTGGCTCCAAGGTAAATGAAGACGGCAGCCGGGCGTCGATATCCTGCTTTGACAAGTGCCTTTTTAATTTCCGAGCGTCGCCATTCATCACTGGGGGCGATAACTTCGCCCACTGGTTTCAGCCAGTGAACCTGAAATCCTTCTTCCTGAACACTGGTTTTACCGGCACTGGGAATTTCGAAGTTCTGGATACTGCTCAGACGCTTGCGGAGCTGATCAGCCCGATACATGGTAAGAAGATAGATCGCATAGGCAGCCAAGACGACAGCAAAGAACGTGGCCCAAATGGCTACCTGCGGGCCTATTGATGCAAGAGAAGCTAGAAGTGTATCGATCATGATTCCTACCTCACACCCTGAAAGAAACCATTCGGTTAGTAATGTAGTAACCTATTGCCATCAGGACTATCTGCACAATGACTATGTTCTGACCTGTATCAGATTCCAGCATGACCGGAAAATAACTGGGATTGACTATTTGCAACATGCCCGCAACCAGAAACGGCAGGAATACCAGTACACGAGCTGTAGTGCGCATTTCCGCAGCCTGAATTTTGATTTCGCCGAACGCAGCAATCCGATCCCGCAGCAACTTGGCCAGTCGGTTTAACAACTCCGCCAGATTACCGCCCGTGTTCTTTTGCACCAGCACGGCGGTGACAAACAGGCGAATCTCTTCTGCATCGACACGTACCGCCAGGTTGTGGAGAGCTTCGTCCAGACTCAGGCCAAAATTCAATTCGTCGAAGGTCACTTCCAGCTCACCGGATATAGGCTGCGGCAATTCCTCCGAGGCAATCTTGATGGCACCGCTGAACGGCGTGCCAGCCCGCAAACTACGAGCAAAAAAATCCAGCGTGTCCGGTATCTGCTTGATGAGCCTCTCTTTTCGCTTGGAACGCTTGATGGACAAGATTGACCAGGGAATGAAACAACCCAGCAGGAAACCAAATATCAGGGGAAAGGTGGCAACTGTTCTGACAAATAGGACAGCCAGCACCGCACCGGTCAGTCCCGCCAGCAGGCAGACGAAAATGTAAGTCGCTGGGCCAAATTGCACACCACTTTGTTCCAGGAATCGATCCAGATTGTGGAGACGCGGCATGCGTAACAGGAAAGAATCGAGGCCAGACAATCCTTCCTGCTTGGCCAGTGAAACATATCTGTTGGCTTCAGATTCCTCGACCGCAGCAGCAGACAGTCGTCGAATCCGGTTCTTGATTTTTTCCGAACCTGACTGTCGCGATTCAACCCAGACCAGGTACAGTCCAACCAAAAACAACACACTGGTGAGAAACACCAGGAATGGAATCAGGTTCTGTATTAGCGTGTCCATTTATTTACGTAATCCTTATCTTGAGCCTTGCCTATTCGTAAACCTTGTTAGGATCGAACATGTCTGGACTCAGATCAACGCCGTTTTCATTGATATGCCGGATGATCTTGGGTCGGATTCCAGTGGGGCGGAAATGGCCGACAACTTTACCAAGCTGATCGACACTCCGTTTCTCGTAGGTGAAGATCTCCTGCAATTCCACCACGTCACCTTCCATACCGGTAATTTCCTGAATACTGGTAACTACCCTTCTTCCATCCACCAGTCTCTCGATGTCCACCAGCAGATGGAGCGCCGCGGCAATCTGTTGCCTTACAACCAGGGTCGGGATTGGTACACCGCTCATGCCGACCATGTGTTCGAGACGGGTCATGGCATCCCGGGGTGAGTTGGCGTGGATGGTGGTCATGGAGCCGTCGTGGCCCGTGTTCATGGCCTGCAGCATGTCCAATGCTTCAGCACCCCGTACCTCACCAACGATGATGCGATCCGGTCGCATACGCAGTGCGTTACGCACCAGGTCGCGCTGAGTAATCTGCCCTTCACCCTCTATGTTTGGCGGTCTGGTCTCCAGTCGAACTACATGCGCCTGTTGCAGCTGAAGTTCCGCTGAGTCCTCGATGGTCACTACCCGTTCGTCTTCCGGAATAAATCCCGACAGAGCATTGAGCAATGTGGTCTTACCGGAACCGGTACCACCAGACAGCAGAATGTTTATCCTGGATTGAACTGCCGCTCTCAGGAATTCAGCCATCGGCGGTGTCAGAGATTTCAGCCCTACCAGATCGTCCATAACGAACGGATCGACACTGAATTTACGAATGGACAGAATGGGGCCGTCCACCGAAGCCGGTGGAATAATCACGTTAACCCGCGAGCCGTCCTCCAGGCGAGCATCCACCATGGGTGCAGACTCATCTACCCGGCGCCCTACGGCACTGGCAATCTTGTCGATCACCCGCATCAGGTGGCTGTCATTCTGGAATTGCACATCGGTCTCTTCCAGTTTGCCGTGGCGTTCCACGTAAACCTGTCGCCAGGTGTTAACCAGGATATCCGAAACAGTCGGGTCAGCCAGCAATGGCTCAATGGGACCAAGGCCCATTACCTCGTCCTGGATCTGCTTGATCACCTGCTCACGTTCGCGGCTGTTTAACCGTACCTGTCGCTCGTCCATGATGGCCCGCGACGCGTCCGCTATCTGTACGTTAACCTGATCACGACTCAGCTGGTCGATGAATTCAAGATCTAAGCGATTTAGCAGTTCCCGGTGAGTCTGATCCTTAACTGCACGCAGGATATTGCGAGATTCAGAGCCTGCTGTCTCTTCGTCAGTAGCTGCCCGCGGGCTCATATTCATGTCAGAATCTCCTTAAACTCGGCTCAGGAAAACCAGCGCCGTTTGACGTGCTTGTCGTCAGACTGGTATTCCGGGTCGTAACTCAGCACATGCTGAGCGATCGATCTTATGTCTTTTACAAGTCCAGCTCTGCCATCCAGTTCACAGGCTGCCTTGCCTTCATTCTCGGCCTTCATAACCAGCTTGAAATCACTGCGTACGCGGTGCAGAGGCAGATCGCGGATCAACTTATCCAGATCGACATTCTTGATATCCTTTTCACCGGAACCGGCGCGGTTGAATACGATCTCCATGTTCTGTAATGGTATGCCGCGCTTGGGCAATCGATGCAGAACCATGTTGAGGTTACGCAGCATCGAAATGGTGCCTTGTGTTACCAGAAAAACCGGATTGGAAAGTGCCAAAGACTGTTCCGTTACATCATTGAGCAACACCGGCAGGTTAATGACGACATGATCATATTTCTGCAACAGCACCGAAACCAGACGGGACAGCGCGCGAGGAGAGAGGCCATCCCATGAGGTCAAGTCGGCCGGAGACGCCAGTACATCGACACCGCTGGTATGACGTGACATCAGCGCGTCAACAAAGACGCTGTCTATTCGACCGGGGCTTCGAAGTGCTTCCACGACGCCGCCGTCAGACTTGATATCAAAGTCGTAGGCTACCGTACCAAACTGAATATCCAGATCGATCAGTGCCACCTTGCGCTCGAACTCATACTGTAACGAATAAGCCAGGCTGGCCGCCACAAAGGGACCACCGGCGCCACTACGGCAATTCAGGAACGAGATGACCGAACCCTTTTTGTCCCGCGCCCGGGTCAGTGTCTTTCGGTGTCGGGCCAGTGAGTTCGATAGCGCAACAACAAGGTCCTGATGACTTAGAGGTAACGGCAAGACATCGCGGACACCACTGCGCATCAGCGCCGGCATGATGTCCAGTTTGGACCTGGAGAAGGTGGCAAATACTTCGGTCTGTTGCCCATATTCTTCGACAAACCGACGAATATCATCCAGGGCTTCCTCATGGTGACCGTCCAGTTCCAGTATAATGACATCAGGCACCTCCGGACTGCTTTCGCCCAATATATCACGCAGCGGCGTGGCGGATTCAGACTGCTGTATTCTGTATTGCAACGACTGTATTCGACCCAGCGCCTGCTCCAGGTCGGACACTGCTTCGTCGGTCAGCGCCAGCACCAGTACATTGAGCTGAATCTGTACCGATTCATCACTAAAGTCGTCGTGACTTCCCGTATTCACATCTACCCCTCTGTATACAGATCCTCGCCAATACGAGTAACCTCAAATGCCGGAAAGCCGAATCCCGTACTCAGCCCCAGGAACGATCCAACAATAAATGGTCTACTAAAATTCTGTAATCTCACCGTCACCAATGGAATAGGTAACGGGCGAACCACAGTGCCTGCATTCGAACAGTTATAGGACACCTGGATATTGCTTGCCTGTACCGCAGGCAAGAAATCCTGTGCCAATTCAAGCATGCGATATCCTGTCGGCCCACGATCAGGTGGTGTCGGCGTTGACGTATCAACCTGACTAAGGTCAACCGTGACTGCTGAACCACTGGGGCAAGTCAGCGTGGCAGCCCCGCTGCCACTACAACCGGAACCCGCACCCCAGATATCGCACACCGGGTCTGCGGTGATCGCCAGGCGACTCAGCTGTCGTGTCATCTCGTTGGCCCGCGACATATCAAATATCAGTAACACAAACTCCATAATTGCCAGCGTTAACAGCAAGAACAGGGAGACGGTCATGGCGAACTCAACCATAGTCGAACCGTACTGGCGTCTTAACCCTTTTTTCAGGTTACTCACCAATGAAACGTTCCTCTGCCTGTGCTCTTAATGTTATCGGCCCAACCTGGAAGAACGGTACCAGGGAGCCACCGGACAATGCGCCAAAAGGCGCTTCCGCGAGCACGGTAATAACACAGACGTCAATCGAGCTGGACCCTCCGTAGCTGACTGATTGGGTACTATTGCTGAAAGTGATGGCGCCTGCGTTGTCCAGCCCAGGTAAAATCACACTTCCAGTTCCTGCATCGTCATTTTCAATCAACAACTCACCTTGGGCGATTGCCGTCGCCCAAGTGGCCCCCTGTGAACAGTTTGACGGATCAATCGCATTAGGTACTCTTGCCACATAGCGTGCGCCGGCGGTTACTGCCTTGGTCAGAGTGTTTATCTGCAATAGCGCCCTGCCGAACTCCACCAGCCCAAACACCAGGATTACCAGCAGCGGCATCAATACCGCCATTTCCAGAAGTGCCGCGCCATCTTGTTTTAACTTCATTACGCGTGCATCGCTCCTACTCATACAACTGGACATCGACATGGACGTTGGAATCCCCGCCTGGCGCTGCCCATTCGATGTACTCGCCAATTATCTCTCGGTTGGGTGGCCCCAAAGCCTGCTCCGTCAAAAAAATCTTGGCAAATCCTTCCTGCCCGAAAATGGTGAACGTCTGACGGCCTGATATGCCCTGCGCTACACAATTGGCGACAGCTACGTTAAATACTCGACGCTCTGGGGTTTGACCTGATGGATTGTGAGTAGGATCCGGTATGCCATCGCACCGGGTTGAAGTCGTATCACAGGATCCCAGACCGGGATCTCTAACAGGGGGATGCGAATTATCAATTTCCCACTGGTACATCTCATAGCGCGTAGTCGGATCTATCAGATCATTATAGTCAGGCGGTTTACCGTAACCAGGGCTTCTCCAGCCATGGTAAGTGTTCCAATACAAATCTCTGTCCCAATCACCATTTCCGAAACGCGGATCACCCGCTCGGTAGGTCAGGTCTCTGGGATAATCGATGACATTGGATGCCGGAGGATAACTGTTCCACGCGCCTGCAAAACCCGGATTACTATAGAGGTCAAACCGCGTATCGATAGCATTTTCCGTCCGCTGGGTCATCTGGCCAGGTTCGGTAGTGATAATCGGGGGCGTACAGCCCACGACGCCTTCATCCGCCAGGTAATCGGCAGCGGCCTCCGCGCCAGTCGTCCCTAACAATGCCAGAAATGCAAAGTTACCCGGTGTCCAGGAGCTGGATGGTCCCTGATCAGCCAGAATAATCGTTTCGCCTTCGTTCATGGCATCCTGGAAATTCTGCGGTGGAGAATTGTCCTCAAATGGATTGCACAACATCATCGGCGGATATTCGCAATAGAAGTAATTGCGACCTGCCATAGCCCTGGCCTGAAGGAAACTCTGGGTGTCAGTAGACATGCCGAACAGATTGAGAACCGGCAGGAAAAACAGCGGGATGGAATAGGCATCACTGGTGACCGACTGGTCCATGGTGACGCGTACATAATGAGAATCCGCATCGCCGACTGCAGGCCATCGGGTAATACCATTCTCAACCACTGGCGTGGCGGTACAGTAGTTCCCGGTTACAACCGGATCGGAAGGGTCAGCTGCCGAACCAATAGCGCAGAAAAACTCCAGTGAGATATTAGCACCGAGCAATTCCGACACTTCGGAGATGCCGCTTGCATAATCCAGGGCATTACGGGCTGCGGTGTCGGCCCGGGCCTGGGCCCCACCACTGCGGCTAAGCTCAGCAGCGGCAGACAAGGCAGCAGAATCGACCCCGTTCTGCATCTGCGAACGCAGCACAAACAGGCGACCAACATCCAGCGCAAGCGCACCAATGCCCACCAGTACCACCATAACGACTGATGCGACAATTAAGTAAGCGCCTGTCTGCGATCTCCTTTGACTGTGCATTCGCGGATTTCCACTCCCTAGTTTACATCCTGGATCAGAGTCGCATCCTGGGCCTGGTTAGTTCGATTACGCATGCGTTGTACTGCCTGGTCTACCTGCAGGCCATTGAGGGACCCGGAATCATCGGGGCCCCCGGCATCAGGATTCAGCGTTTGCACCGCGACGTTGGCTCTTACAGAATTGCCAAAATCCTCGTCGATTCGCGGATCCATACCGCTCTGGCACCCGGCCAGCAGCATCACGATCGACCCCATAACAGAAAAGTGTTTCAACATGATGCGTTCCTCTTAAAATTGGTGGCCCTGGGCGCCATCGAGACCCTGCTCTTCTGTTGCCTGTTCAGCCGCTTCTTCAGGTTCCGGGGCTTCGCTACGGCCTTGTAAAATCTGATCGTACGCGCTGGGCGGGCGGAAGTTGTCGGTTGGCAACGAGATCGAGTTACGGTCTACTGAAGTCACCAGACGTGGTGTTACCACAATGACCAGTTCGGTCTCGTCCCGGGTAAATTCAGTGCTGCGGAACAGGGCACCAATAATCGGGATGGAACCCAGTCCTGGAAACTCGTTGATCAGCGACGCAATGTCATTCTGCAACAATCCGGCAATAGCGAAGCTGTTGCCATCGCCCAGCTCAATAGAGGTGGAAACCCGGCGGGTGCGAATACCTGGCACATTGGTCCCCAGCACACTGGTTCCCGAAGTAATATCCAGGTCCGACACTTCAGTCGTCAATTGCAGGTTGATACGGTCTGAAGAAAGCACTGTGGGGATAAACTCAAGTCCTACCCCGAATTCGCGGTATTGAATGGTAATAGCGCCGGCAAACCCACCACCTTGGGCAATGGGAATAGGGAATTCACCACCAGCCAGAAAGCTGGCCTGCTGACCAGACATGGCAACAATATTTGGCTCAGCCAGTACCTGCGCTGCACCCTCCTGCACCAGAGCGGTCAGGGCAACATTCAGATTTTCGGAGATACTGGTATTGTTGAGAACCAAACCACCGAAGGCATTCTGCAAAACGTCACCAGTTATCAGTTCGAAACTGGTTTCCGACCCGGACCCACCAATAATGTCTGTCGTAACACCGAGATCGCGCAGGCGCGTTCGATTCACTTCCGCGATGCGTGCCTCCAACATGACCTGCTGACCGCCGCCCACTTCAAGCAGGTTGACGATCGCATCACCGGTAAAGGTATTGGTCACTGCCAGGATGGCATCCTGTGCCATGGCGCTGGAAACCTGTCCACTGATCACGACTCGACCATTTGAGGATGTGACCTGCACTCCCTGCTCTTCGGGAAGAATTTCATCCAGCTGACGTCTAATTGCCACCAGGTCGTAACCCACCACCAGATCCAGGATGGCAACCACTCGTTCGTCTTCATCCTTAAAAGCAAGGTTGGTAATTCCCGGCGCCTGACCCACTACCAGGAACTGGTTTTCATTCAGAAGCTGTACATTGGCAACGCCAGGGTTGCCTACGATTACCTGGGACAACGGCTGGTCCGATTCGATAATCTGCGACTTACCCACCGGCAGTGAAAATTCTTCCACGTCGGCACTGCCATTCAGCCCAAGCGTGTAAGATTGCTGAGCCTGCGCTGTTACTGCACTCATCAGCAGCAATACCAAGAATCCACAGCGGCAGATTGCCAGCGAATATTTCAAGTTCGAGAACATTTGCATCTCCTTGGTGTGGAATCAGTTTTGCCCATTGGAACCTGACGCCGTGCCAGCCTCGACCAGCTGGTCACTGACTTCCAATCCCCGGATAACCTGGACCTCCCGCTGATTGGGAGGAAGCTGACCAGCTGCACTGGATCCTGATCCACCGCCACCCGATGAAGCGGGTGTCGCTCTGGGCATAAAATCTTCGGGACCGTAGTCCCAGAGGTCGTCAAGGGCTATAGTCGCTGACTCGTCATCATCCCCATCCCCTTCATTTCGCAGCATCAGGGTCAGGTCTCCGACCCGCTGGGCAAGGGTTAGCGTTTTTGCTTCTTCCGGGTCGGCAAGCAAGGTCACCACATTGACGACGATAGGATCTTCTGTTGCCTCTGAACTGACTTGATCAACACCCAAAACCAGCATGTCCTGCAGCAGGCTACGGGTAACCAGTCCGCCGTCCCGTCTGCCGATCGTGGTGGTATGCAGCACATCGACGCGGTCACCCGGCAGCACGAATCCGCCAACTCCGCTTACCACATTGACTGGGATGGAGACGGCACGTGAACCGTCAGGAATTCTGGTAGTAAGACCCCGCAATGCAACCCCGGTCGATAATTTGTCAGGTAGGACAACTTCGCCGGCACGCATACTTACCAGTACGATGGGCGTTTCAGCGGCCAGGATATCCTCGACAGTCTGATAGGAACCAACTGGAACTGCTTCTTCAGGCAGTTCGACAACGCGCAAATGGATATCCTCCAGCCCCAGCCCCACTGACAGGTCCGTCACCGCAACTACGGTGGGAATTCCGACCGTTTGGTCAACTGTGAGTGGCTGCGAGACCTGCTGTGTCACAATGTTGTTGACCAGATACGCCGCTAACGACCCCAGCACAATGGCCAAAAGCAGGAGAAGCAGTGCTCTGTAACGCATGACATTACCCCTTGATAGTAAAACCTTCCGTGGCTGATGAAGAGTGTTACCGGCTATTGTTCCGGATGCAGTTTGCGCACCCTTTGCCGGCTAGCAGTTTTCTTCGGAATCCAGCCTGGCTGCCAGGTAATCCGGATTTCTTGGCGACGACCCGAATTCCAAGGCTTTCATACTCGCGGATCACTCGCGAGCAGCAAAAATACGATCACGCCAGCCAGCCTGACCCGGTTCGGAGTTTCATGCTGGTCTGGCGTGCAGCTGGCGGGATCCAGCCTTTCGCCAACCCGTTGTTCATATCGACAACGCAGTAGCGGGAAAACGCTGGAGTCCAGCCCGCATGCAAGGTCTTTCAGATCAGCTACTGAATCGCGTTATTCAGCGTCTGATTGATGGTTGTGAACACACCGTTGATCTGATTACCCAGAATGCCAACCACCACGATAACGGCCAGCGCAATCAGTGCCACCAGAATGGCGTATTCCACCAATGAAGCACCCTTTTCCTTTTTTGATTTCAAGAAAGACAGCAATTTCATGATTGATACCTACCTGTTTGTTTACTCTTTAATTGAACCTCGACCCTGCCACAGGACTGAGAGCTGGAAAATTTATAACATAAACAATGCCTTTAATCGGCTTGTTAAACCAATCATTTACCCTAAACTTGAACTGGTTCGCAATTTCCACCTTTGGCTAGCAGTATTACGGCAGCGCCCAGATATTCCTTAGCCTCCATTCACGTCGTTGTCTAACTGGATTGGCGGATGACATGGTTGTCTTAGCCAGTTCCAGCGAACTAATTTCAATAACAAACAATGACAATCGGTTTGATTTAGCCCATGAATCCTGCAAATTGCTAGGTTAAAGTAAGCCACAGAGCCATAATGCTCAAACCTTTGGAGATGGATATGCAACAAGTCATGCTGGTTGTTACCAGGCTGACTGCCTCTTTGTGCGGAATTGCGGCATTGGCAGCCTGCAACAGCTACTACAATCCCCTGGACGATTACCAGCAGCTTGATCCAGCCACCATTCTGGCCGCTCCGGATCCCGATCCCGGCAGTTACCCGACAGAGTCAGTAGATCGCGGCCAATACATGGTGGGTTTACTGGGTTGTGGCAGCTGTCATACCGACGGCGCACTGGTTGGTGCCCCGGTTCCCGGGCGGGAACTGGCCGGTTCGTCGATTGGAATCGCCTATTCCAATCCCATGGCTGTCACACGACCCGGCGTGCTCTATGCCTCCAACCTGACTCCGGATACAGAAACCGGAATCGGCTCCCGCAGTCTGGCTGACCTGGTAAGAATGATCCGACTGGGAGTAAACGAACATGGCAGTCAAACCATCCCTGTCATGCCCTGGCCTGCCTACGCGAATATCACCGAGCAAGATGCCCAGGCAATTGCCATGTATCTGAAGAGCCTGCCGCCGGTTAACCATCAGGTACCGGGGAACGTGCGACCGGGACAAAGAGCCACCGCCCCCTTTGTTCACTTTGGTGTTTATCAAACCAGGGAGTGAATGATAGCGATACAACGCTGTTCGAATTCCGGCCAACCTAAACGAAAAAGGCAGCATGTGCTACATGCTGCCCTTTTTCTACAGGCTTCTTGTTGCTGAATCCGGGCTTTTTTGCCGGCGTCCTGCTCTTAAATCGGACAACAATCCATAGAACCGAAACAGCCTATTTATAGAGTATTTCCCGCATTGCAGCGTGTACCTGCAAAGAATAAAAAATGTCATCGTTCTGGATCATCCCGACAAAAACGATATTTTCTACCGGATCAATCCAGAACCATGAGCCGGCAATTCCCCACCACCAGTGAGTTCCTTGGGATGCACCATTGAACAGCTCGGGCTGGTCGACGATGGCAAAATCCACCCCGAAAACATTGCCAGGATAAAGCTGCCCGATATTTGGCACGCCTTCCGGCAGATGATTTGTGCGCATGATCTGTACTGCCTGTTCTGAAAGAATGCGGGTACCGTTCAGCTCGCCGCCATTGAGATGCATCTGGGCAAATTTCATGTAATCCGCCGCCGTGGAAGTCAGGCCTCCGCCTCCAGACAGAAACTTGGGAGGCTGCAGAAAGGAACCGTTGTCGGTGCGGCGCAAGCCATTATCGGTCGGAGCGTACTGCCGAGCCAGGCGCCCGGCCTTTTCCTCGGATACATAAAATCCGGTGTCGAGCATACCCAGCGGATCGAATATTCGTTGCTTGAGAAACTGATCGAATGTCTGGCCAGACAGGATTTCCACCAGGTAACCCTGAACGTCCACAGAGATACTGTAAACCCACTGGCTGCCCGGCTGATAACCCAGGGGGATGTCACCGAGGGCTGGAATCGTTTCCGCCAGCGTATAGGCTGGCAGGTTCATAATTCCCGCCCTCGCATAGGCTTCTGCTATGGGTCCGCGGGAAAGTGGCGGTGTATAAAGCAGACCACCGGTATGACTCATCAGCTCGCGGATCGTCATTGGATGATCCGCCGGTTCGGTGACAAAACTACCGTCCTCGTTCTGGGAAACAAACACATCGACGCCAGCCAGCTCGGGCAGGTATTTCTCAACCGGATCATCCAATTGAAATTTACCTTCATCGTGAAGAATCATAAGTGCCGTTCCGGTAACCGGCTTGGTCATGGAAAAGATTCGGAATATCGTATCGTTGCGCATGGGCACCTGGTCTTCCACATTCTGAAAACCAAACGACTGGTGCATCTGAATTTCACCGTCCTGGGCAATCATCGCTACCACTCCGGACAATCTGCTTTCATCGATACGGGCCTGCAGATCAGTGGCGATGGCGTCCAGCCGCCCTTTCTCAATATCGGCAATACCTGGAACTGAGACCAGCGCCAGCAGGCCGACAGACAGCATGACTGTCATCTGGCGAATTGTATTCTTCAACTGCATAAAAACCTCTTTTCAGATTGAATTTGATACTTGCAAGGCGCCGTATTAGATCATCAAACAGCGGTTGCCACCAGTGCCCGGGGCTTACCCGTCGGGGCACTGATCGAATCTTGTCTCCAGGTGCGGGTCACCGCTCTGAATTGGGCCTGCCCATGACGATCAGGTTATACTTGCCGCCCCGTACCCAATCGTATCCGCCAGCAGTCAAGCAGGAGTATCTGTAACTATGAGTGAGACCAGTGCACACAATGTGGATGTGCTATTCCAACCATTTCCGTTCGGCAAAATCACCTTGCCAAACCGGATAGTAATGGCCCCGATGACCCGCAGCAAATCGCCAGGAAATGTGCCGGGCGAAGAAGTGGCCGCCTATTATCGGCGCCGCGCCGAAGGCGGGGTGGGCCTGATAGTCACCGAGGGAACGCATCCTGATTTTACCGGTGCTCATGGCTATCCGGATGTACCTGACTTCCATGGTGAACAGGCACTGGCGGGATGGCGACGGGTTGTCGACGAAGTGCATGATGCCGGAGGGTTCATCATTCCTCAGATCTGGCACGTGGGCAGTATCCGCAAAAAAGGTCTGGGGCCCGATCCCGATGAGGCAATTGTCGGGCCCTCGCCCATCATGCATCCCTTTCATCTTTCCCAGGGCGAACCACCGGAAGGCGCTGAGGTCCCCAAGGCTATGAGCCAGGAAGATATCGATCGTTGTGTCGCCGCCTATGGCAAAGCAGCCAGGGATGCCTATGAAACCGGCTTCGACGGTGTCGAAATCCATGGTGCCCACAGCTACCTGATCGACCAGTTTTTCTGGGCCGCTACCAACCACCGCTTCGACAAGTACGGTGGCAACCTGGCACAGCGTACCCGCTTTGCAGTAGAAATCATTTCAACGATGCGGGCGGCGGTACCGGAAGATTTCCCTATTGTGTTTCGATTCTCCCAGTGGAAAAGCGGCGACTACAACCACAAGATGGCCGCCAGCCCGGAGGAACTGGAATCCTTCCTCAAGCCCCTGAGCGAGGCCGGAGTCGACATCTTTCACTGCAGTACGCGACGCTTCAATGATCCGGAATTCGAGGGATCAGAGCTGAACCTGGCGGGCTGGACCAAAAAGTTGATCGCTAAACCATCCATCACAGTCGGTAGCGTCGGCCTTGAAAATGATTTTCTACGCACCTTTGGTGGACAGGAAACCGGCAAAGCGGATATCAGCGCGCTGATTCAGAGAATGGGCAACGGGGAATTTGATCTGGTGGCTGTCGGACGGGCGCTGCTTTCCGATCCCGCCTGGGCCAACAAGATCAAGGCCGGACAAGAACAGGAAATCGTCGAATTCACCCGGGACTACATGCAGAAACTGGCTTGATGAAATCTTCGTTGCGGTGGGCAGTGGTATCGATTTCGCTGGTCAGCTGCGCCGGCCAGGCGGGCCGCGACGACAGTCTGCCTGCTGGCTTCGTATCACTGAGCGACGTTAGCGGATCTATCCAGCTGGATATACGCTATCACACCAGCAACAATTTCGTAGGCCGACCAATTAGCGGATATGTCGCAGCAAACTGTATCCTGACCGAGCCTGCAGCTGCTGCCCTGGCCACTGCTCAGGAACTGGCGGCGGCACAGGGTTATGCGTTGAAAGTGTATGACTGTTACCGGCCGCAACAGGCGGTGAACGACTTCGTCAACTGGGCAGCCGATGCCAACGATGTTTTTCAGCAACATCGCTTTTACCCGGCGGTGCCCAAAAACGAGTTGTTCTCCCAGGTGTATATTGCCGAACGCTCTGGACACAGCCGAGGCAGCACAGTTGATCTGACCCTGGTGCCGGCCAACAGTCGGCAGCTCGCGGTTGACCCGTTCGTCAATCGCTACGACTGCCGACAGGCCAAGCCACTGCGCTACCCCGATAACAGCCTGGAGATGGGCACCGGCTACGACTGTTTCGATGAGCTATCCCACACTGACAACAGTCAGATCAGCAACGAAGCCAAACAAAACCGGCAACTGCTACGCTCGATCATGGAAACAGCAGGTTTTTCAAACTATCCACAGGAATGGTGGCACTACACCCTCAGCAATGAGCCTTTTTCAGATCGCTATTTTGACTTTTCAGTCCAATAGCAGGCGCAGGTAACCCCTGATTAATTAACTGGTAACAGCCGATGAATTCCAATCTGATATTTGTTCCCGTTCTGATACAGGTGTTACTGACCCTGTTTGTTTTTATCCGCCTGGGTCAGGTAAAAGAACAGGCGGTCAAACGCGGAGAGGTGGATCAGACAAGGCGCGCACTCCATGACGACGCCTGGCCCGACTACGTGCTGAAGGTGAACAACAACATACGCAATCAGTTTGAAACACCGGTACTTTTTTATGTACTGGTAATCAACCTGTGGTTGCTGGAAGCCGTCACTTTGACCGCACAACTGGTAGCACTGATTTATGCATTGCTGCGACTGGCCCACGCGTCGGTGCACCTGGGCAGCAACATCGTTAAAATCCGCAAGCGTTTGTTCCAGGCCAGCATTGTTACGCTGTTGGTGCTTTGCGGCCTTTTTCTGCTGGCCGTTCTTGGTACTCCGCTATAACCTGCAATACTTTACTGCTTTAATCTTTCTATCTTTCTATCTTTCTTACTATTTTTCTATCTTTCAATTCTTCAATCCCTCAATCCCTCAATCCCTCAATCTTTCCTTATAGAAGTTTGGTCTTTTAATGATTCAGACCTCTGGTTTGCTAAAACTTTTAGTACCTGCAACGCTTCTGAAACTTTTCGGCCAGGATTTAAGACGCAAGTACCGGCAGCAGTAATTTCACCCGACCGCAATGACTGGCAAACGCAATTGCCGCGAATCGTCGCTACAAAGAAGCCAGCCAGGCGTCATCGGATTCCTCTGTAATGTCGGCAAACAGAGGCGACGACAGATAGCGTTCGCCTGTGTCCGGCAACATCACGACAAAGTTACTGCCAGCCGGTGCGTTCTCAGCTACCTTGAGGGCTGCGGCCATGGTTCCGCCAGCTGAAATACCACAGAATATTCCCTCTTCTGCAGCCAGCCTTCTGGCGGTGGCAATGGATTCGTCGTCGGATACCAGAACCAGTTCGTCAGCCACTGAAGGATCCAGTACCTTGGGCACGAAATCAGGTGTCCAGCCCTGTATTTTGTGTGGCTGCCACTCGTTGCCAGTCAGCAATGCGGCGCCCTCCGGTTCGGTGATGATAATCCTGGTTTCCGGCCTTGCCAGCTTGATCATCTGGCTGACGCCAGTCATGGTCCCGCCGGTTCCCCAGCCTGAAACGAAATAATCCAGGTCCCGTCCGGCGAAATCCCGCAGGATCTCCGGGCCGGTTGTGTTGCGATGATAGGCTGGATTGGCTGGATTTTCGAATTGCCGAGCCAGAAACCAGCCGTGCTGCTCTGCCAGTTCTTCAGCACGCCTGACCATGCCACTGCCACGCTCCGCGGCGGGGGTCAGAATCACCCTGGCTCCCAGTGCCTTCATGATCTTGCGACGCTCAATGGAAAAAGTCTCGACCATGGTTGCCACGAACGGATAGCCCTTGGCAGCGCAAACCATGGCCAGAGCGATTCCGGTATTGCCGGATGTCGCCTCGACAACGGTCTGACCTGGCTTCAGTTCACCGCTCTTTTCAGCATCTTCAATGATGGCTATTGCCAGACGGTCTTTGACCGACGAAAGAGGATTGAACGCCTCCAGTTTGGCGTAGATGTTCTGGTCAGCAGGTCCGATCCGCTGCAGCTTGACCACCGGAGTGTTGCCGATGGTCTGGAGAATGTTGTCGTAGATCATGGCGCTTTTACCTTCGATTTATATGCCGGGAGAGACCCGCATTATCTGGAAAGCGCTGGCCACAATCAACAGCAGTCAAGGCAACCTCTGATCGGCTCCCTAACTTGCCAGTCTGCCTGCCTTGTAATCGCCAATAGCCTGGTCGATCTCTTCCTGGCTGTTCATCACGAAAGGTCCGTGGTGCACTATCGGTTCACCGAACGGTTTACCTGTGATCAGCAGCAGACGGCTGTCGCCAGCGGCCGTCAGTCTCACCTCGCCGGTTCTAGACAGCCTGGCCAGTTGCCGGGCGGATATCGGGGTTTGCCGCGCACCCGCTCCAGCACTGCCTTCGTACACATACAACAACGCCGTATGCCCGTCTGGAACCTGAACGCACAGATCAAACGGATCCTTTCCAACCTGAATATCCAGGTAAGCCGGCTCGCTGCTGCGATCGGTTACCGCTCCGGTCAGCTGCTCGCCGTTCACTGTCAGCACGCCGGCGATAGCTTTAATCTGCGCACCAGCCAATGATAAAGTAGGGATATTTTCAGACGTGATGTCATCATAGGTAGCAGGTGTCATTTTTTCAGCAGCAGGGAGATTGACCCACAACTGAAAGCCTCGCATGCGTCCATGATCCTGCCTGGGCATCTCGGAATGAATCACACCAGCCCCGGCTTTCATCCACTGCACATCGCCCGGCTCAAGCAATCCCACGTTGTCCATATGGTCACGGTGTTCCATCTTGCCTTCCAGCATATAAGTGACCGTTTCAAATCCACGATGGGGATGTGGCGGAAATCCACCGATATAGTCCCGGGCTTCGTAGGATCCAAACTCGTCAAGCATAAGAAAAGGATCAAAGCGCGCGAGATTGTTGCCCCCAAACACCCTTAGCAGACGAACCCCGTCGCCATCAGATGCCGGGGTCGCTTGAATAACTTCTTCGACATGGCGTTGTGTTGTCCCGTCTGTAGTCATGCTGCCTCCCTGGAACTGTCCAGCTTCGCCAGCTCTGTGCTTACTCGATCCGCAACAGCGATCAGACGTTCCTGGGCTTCCCGCAAACTTCGCTGCCGCGGCTCTTCGCCCAGATTGAGACCACTAGCTGTGACAAACTCCACATTGCCAAGCCCTAAAAAGTTAAGCATGGTTTTCAAATATGGCCGCAGGTGATCCGTCTCGTCGGGCTGGTGCACACCACCCATAGTGGCAAATACCACGACCTGCTTATTGTCCAGCAATCCCACCGGACCCTGATCGGTGTATTTGAATGTGACACCAGCTCTGGCGACATGATCGAGCCACACCTTTAACCCCGCAGGTACTGTAAAGTTGTACATCGGCGCACCGACCAACACCAGGTCTGCCTGCTGCAATTCCTCAATCAACCTGTCCGAATACTCCACCTTGACCTGTTGGTTCTGGCTCCGTGCGGACGAATCGGTAGCCAGAGCGCTGAGCCGTGCTGCATCCAGCTGCGGAAGCAGGTCACTGCCCAGGTCGCGAACTACTACCTTTGATGTAGATTCCACGGCCTGTAACTGGGCAATAAACTGCTCCATCAGGCTGTTGGATACACTGTTGTCACCCAGGATACTGGACTTCAATACCAATATGTTACTCATCTAAAGCACTCCTCTATAAACCTTGCTAATGACTGTATGCTGATTACTGTATATCTTATAATTTGATCTATAGACGCATAATTTCGTGCTAACCAATCAGATATTTAGATATATTAATGAAAATACCGCGCATTGCCCTGGAACAGTGGCTGGCCTTTAAAACGGTGGTTGATTGTGGGTCCTATTCACTGGCCGCCGAAGCGCTCAATAAGAGCCAGTCATCCGTCAGTTACGCTGTCGGTCGGCTGAACGATCAACTGCCCCGACCTGTTCTGGAGATCAGAGGTCGCAAAGCTGAACTGACGGCTGAAGGCGAGGTGCTCTACAGGCACGCCAGCCAGCTGATCCGCCAGGCTCAGACCATGGAAGAACTGGCTCGATCAATGGCTCTGGAATTCGAAGCTGAAGTAACCGTCGCCCTGGATGTTCTGCTGGAAATCAGCCAGCTGAACTGCTCACTGGAAACATTTTCCCAACGCTTTCCTCATACGCGAGTTCGTATTCTCGAAACCAGCCTGTCCGGTACCCAGGAAGCCTTACTGGAGCGGCGGGCAGACCTGGTTATAGGCGCATCTGTGCCGGTCGGTTTCGGTGGCCAGCAGATTCGCAGCATCTGCATGATTCCCGTGGCGTCACCGAAGCACCCAATTTTCGAACATGACACAATCAGCGAGCTGGAACTCAGATCTTATCGACAGGTAGTTCTAAGGGACTCGGGTCAGCGTACCCAGCAGGACTCCGGCTGGCTGGAAGCCGAGCAACGTTGGACAGTCAGTCATTTTTCCAGCAGCATCAGCGTCATCAAGGCCGGGCTGGCTTTCGGCTTTCTGCCATTCAACTGGATTCAACACGCACTGAACCAGGGCAGCCTGAAAGAGATTGAAATAAAAGGCGGCTACAGCCGGATCATCCCACTTTATCTCATGTATGCAAACCGCGACCTTGCCGGACCAGCCACTCGTACCCTGGGTGAAATTCTGCAGCAGGATTTAAGGACCCTCTGACTAATTATGGAAATGATCTGGCCTCCAGACGAGTACACTGACGAGGCGCATTGCCGCCGGCATGCGTCGGCCTGTCAAGGCAAGGCAATAAAGGCAGTGGGCTCTTCTGGAGGCCCCTTTGGGCGGGGCCTCCAGAAGAGCATATCCATAATCAATCAGAGGCTCGTTAAGCAGCTGAGCGGTCGAGAGCATCGAAACTGTCGATACCTTCGATACCTTCAGCACCTTCAGCACCTTCAGCACCTTCGGTACTATCGATACCATCAAACCTGCGATAACACCGTTCAGCTTTTGTTCATGCTCGCCCGGTAAACTGCTAATTGTGGAAATGGGCTTTAGCAGCAAGCGTACAAAAATTTTTCAGGAGCAGCACATGAAATACCTAGTCCTTAGCGCAACCGTTATGGCTCTGCTGATTCTTTCTCCTGTCGCCAGTGCAGACGGTCGTAACTGGCGCGGCTATGACCGACACTATGATCGGTACTATGGCCGTAACTATAACCGGAACTACGACTACCGATATTACGGACGAGATCGCTACCGAGGGTCTGGTTATTACCGGAACCGGCAGCCGGCCCGTTATCGAAATTATTACAGGCCCGGTGGCTCTTACTGGAATTTTTCTTTCGGCCGTGGCTATCGTCACGATCACTTTGACGGTGGCGCTTTGCTCGGCGGTATTGTGCTGGGCTCGGTGTTGGGCCGCAGCGTGGCTTCTTCGCGTTACGAAAGATCCACTGTTCCCACCTCGTCGAGAGTCAGAGTCATCAGCCGTACCCCGGTGATCAACCAAACGACCACACCGCAACGCAGATTATTGCGTGACCTGTCGGGGCGCTGTTACGAAATCGTGCTGGACAGTGCCGGTACTGAAACCCGGGTGGAGCTGGATCCCTCAGCCTGTAATTTCTAGAGATTCTCCGGGGAACCTCGCAATGGGAATATTGCGGCTGCCAGATAGATTGTGGAGGCGGATTGACGGCGGGGAAAATGTTCGTAACATAGACCGCTCGTTTCACTGATCGGCAAAACCCCGAAAATCGAACCCATGTACAGAAGCAGGAAAATATCTTTCACCGTTATTCTAATAATTGTGCTGGCTGGCTGTACCAGTTCACCCACTGACAGACGTCAGATGGTGCTTTTCTCCGAAGACTACATGTCGAACCAGGGCGTCGCTACTTACCAGCAGATACAGGACGAACTGCCCGTTTCCAGTAACAGTCGTCAGAACAACTATGCTGTATGCGTTACCAGTTATATCATCAACGCGCTTGCTCCCGAGCAACGTAGAGACAACGACTGGGAAGTTACCGTATTCGACAATGAGCAGGCCAATGCCTTTGCGCTACCTGGTGGAAAAATGGGGGTGTTTACCGGCCTGCTTGAGGTCGCTGCCAACCAACACCAGCTGGCCGCAGTAATGGCTCACGAAGTAGGTCACGTCCTGGCCCGGCACAGTAACGAACGGGCCAGCCAGACTGCCCTGCGCAATATCGGTATCGCGGCTGCCCAGCAGGCTGGCGTATCCGACAGCACCTTGCAACTGATCGACTTCGGGGCCAACCTGGGATTCTTCCTGCCATTCAATCGAACCCAGGAAAGCGAAGCTGACGAGGTCGGCATCATGCTGATGGCCAGGGCAGGTTTCGATCCACAGGAAAGCATCAACCTGTGGAACAATATGGCGGCTGCCAGCGGTGACCGACCGCCGGAGTTCATGTCCACACACCCCTCTCCGAGTACGCGAATCAGCGATTTGAAACGACTGCTACCCGAGGCCGAGAGCCTCTGGCTGGCCGCCAGGAATCAGGGTCGGCTCCCGGACTGCATAGCACCCGACTAACGCGAATTGACCGCTCACAGTCTTTCACGGCACAACCAGAGAAATCGCAGCGACGCGAGGAACACTCCAACTGCCATGGCAAAGAGCTGGCCATCATCGCGATTACCGGCTTTATCGATGATCACTCTGTCACCCAAAGATGTGAACAGGTGAAAGCGCTTCTGCACTGCAATGACTTGAAGAAACACCGTGGGAAGTGGATTAGTTGCCGCTTTTAACTGGCTATATTGTTTTGGCAAAGTGTCTTGAATCTTACAATATATAGTGGTATTGTCTTTCTTACTGTACCAGATAGGGGATTTCGGGTAATAGGTAACTGTATAGAAATGTACGGCAATATCTGCCTTAAGTCTGTATATCAGTACAGTATGCTCCTTGAATAATCTTGTCCCCCAAGAATCTCTAAGCTCACTCGCGGGGGGCAAGATTTTCTTTTCAGTCCGCTTGACCGAGCAAGGCGTTCCAATCTTTTCTACCCGCCCACCCGCTTACTCTTATAAACTGATCAGTAGAAGCAGAAATGCCTGGACGAGATGCCTTAACCCGCTACATTTATGTCCGATCCAATCGACCAGACAAAGACCGAGATTCCAGTTCTGGATAGACAGGAGTCAATAACCTGCCGTAACTGTGGCGAATCGCTGCATGGCGAATATTGTGCCAATTGCGGCCAACGAGATACGACGGTAATTCGTTTCTTTCCCACTCTGCTGCTGGAAGCCTTCGAAGGTCTGTTTGCTTTCGACTCAAAAACCTATCGTAGCCTCTGGTTGTTATTTACCAGACCCGCCTTTCTGACCAAGGAATACCTGGCTGGACGGAGAGTTCGCTATCTGGCACCAATGCGGCTGTTCATCATTTTTCTACTAGCCTTCCTGTTCACTATCTCTATAAACCTGTTCCTCGATTCTATCGGTGTCGGGATCGGTCAGGACAATAGCGAAACCGAGCAACCTGTTCTCGAGCAACTTGAAACCGAATTGAGTACCGCTATTGATGATTTGGCAATTGATCAGGATGCCGCCACTGATCCGGAATCAACCAACGGCCAGTTCCGCCTTGAACAAACCAGCGATCTCGGAGAATTCGAATCCGGAATGGCCGAACTGTTGGCCGAGCTGCGTATACCGTTTCTCTCTGAAGAAAATAATCAGCAGTTCACAGCATTGTTACAGGAGCGCGCCACGAACAATATTGATGCAATTGCCAGCGATCCACGTGACTTTTTCAACGGCCTGCTGGAAAATCTGCCAGCACTTCTCTTATTGATGATGCCTCTGTTAGCACTGCTGCAAAAGCTGTTTTACTTCACCTCTGGCAAGTACTATGTGGAACACCTGGTACTTACTATCCACAATCATAGCTTTCTGTTTATGGTCTTTATCCTGCGGTTCCTGTTGGACCTGCTGGTATGGTCAGACTTCGGCGTGCTGCCCGCGACAGCAGGATTTCTCGAATCCTTGCTCTCTTTGTGGACTGTCATCTATTTGTACCTGAGCCTGCGTCTGTTTTTTGGTCAGGGATACTTTATTACCGGGTTCAAATTTGTGACCATCAGTATCAGCTATAGCGCATTGCTGATCATCGGGATATTGCTGTTCATGCTGGTGGGTTTTTTCGTTTATTAAAAAAGGGCGGCCGGCCTCGCGGCCAACCGCCCAATGCGCAATTTATACCTAACGCACAAGATCTGAGTGCAAGACGGCACGCTTCATCGCCCAGCTCCCATTGAACCGGGCGCGGTATCGCCGTGACAATACTGCGATAGCGATACTGCCGATCACACCCGGAGCCATCCATAGAATCAGGCTGGCATTGTCGAACAGTCCGGACAGCAGGCGGCTGCCACCAAAAACGAAGAACGCGGTATACGCACCTATACCCGAACCGATCAGGCCATTAAGATGTTCGATCCACCACTCTTTGGTTTCCAGCTCCGCCTTCAAGTTGTAACGCAGACGACCAATGCCTGAGACAATTTCAAGTACCGCGAACACCATGAACAAGATGCTGTTGAACATGAATCCGGTGATAAACAGGCCTGCTCCTGCTGCGATCAACAGTCCGCAGAGGCCAAGGTGGAATGGATGCTGCAATGGCTGTCGATCGGCTTTGTGCACGATGGCCAGCCAGCCCTGTCGCGTGTTGGTGAAAACCAGAATGCTGAGAGATAACAGGAACATTGCCGACGCCCTGACCTGGCCTGCTGTGACGGTAACTTCCGGATTCGCAGCGTTCATAGCAGCAGCATGCATGGCCAGTGGCAGTATTAAATCCAGGCAAGCCATTGTTGCACCGGACAACGATACCATGTACATGGACGATGTGAAGATCCGACCGAACCGTTTGTGATCGGTATTACCCTTTCGAGTAAAAACCGGCACCCAGAATAACAGTAAGGCGCAAGCTCCGAAGGCTACATGCAGGTAGAACGCAAATTGGTGGATAAAGGTCATTGTAATTCCTCCGTCTGAACTAAAGCTCGTTGCAAGTTACTGAATTCCTCCCAGCAACTCTTACAACGCTATCCTAAGCGAACTAAACCTGGCCAATAAGTGCAGGAAGTCATTACAGTAAGTGTGACTTTTGGCCTATAGTGACCGACGAAATGACTGTGTCATAATCTCCCCATTAAGGTTTGAAACATGCATTTAAGAGATTCTGCCAATAGCGAGTACGCCCTCCACCTATCCGGTATTCTGGTAATTGTAGTGGTGGGTGGATTATTGACATTCATCGCCTCAGTTCAGGACACTCTTCCTGTACTGGTCGCGTTTCTTTCGATTGCACATCTCACTACCTTTCTGGTTTTTATTAGCGAATGGTCGGCCCAAACAAAGTCACGCAGGCAGGCTTTGCTTTGGACAGAAGCAGTGATCATAGTAACGTTGTACCTGCTTTTCGATAACGCAGGCGTCGCGATTCTCAGCATTGTCTGGATAGTCCAGGCAACAGAAATTTATTCGCCTCGTACCGCCGTACTGCTGCTGGTGGCGACAATACTTACTTTCGCCGCCACCCAGTTATTCCATAATTATCCAGACAATATGCTTTCCGTGTTTTCCAGTTCGATTACTCTCGGTCTATTCCATGCCTTCGCCCTGAGCGCCACACGCCGAACCATCCGGGAGCGGGAGCTGCGGGAACAGACTGCTGTGCTTAACCGGGAGCTGATAGCCGCCCGCGACCTGCTGTCTCAAAGTGCCCGACAAAGCGAACGGATTCGAATTGCCCGCGAGTTGCACGATTTGCTGGGGCACCACATGACGGCGCTGATTCTGAACCTGGAAGTGGCCGCGCACTATAGTGACGGGGAGGCAAAAGAAAAAGTGGAACAGTCACAATCACTGGCAAAGCTGCTGCTCAGTGATCTGCGCACTGCGGTCAGCGAATTGAGAGAGGACGACACCATCAATCTGGAACAGGCTGTCGATAAGCTGATTGCTGACATACCAGGCCTGCGCTTTGAAGTGGATTTCAGCGCCGCACCCAAGATCAAAGACGTGGAACAGGCTGAAACCTTGCTACGCTGCATCCAGGAATCGGTAACCAATGTACTGAAACACAGCACTGCAGATCTCTGTCAGATCCGCCTGACTGGAACCGAGGAAGAGTGTACGCTGAAAGTTTCCGATAACGGCAAAGCAGTTGAAGAAGTGCTTCCTGGCAACGGCCTGAAGGGTATGGATGAGCGGGTCAGTGCCAGTGGCGGCAGACTTTCCTGGCGACAGGGTTCAGACGGATTCAGCCTGCAGGTTCAACTCCCGGCAGTGAGCGGATGATGCCTATCAAAGTTATGCTCGCAGAGGACCAGAATCTGGTGCGACAGGGGATCTGCAACCTGCTTGGTCTCACTGACAAGATCGAGGTTGTCGGTCAGGTTGAAGACGGATCAGAAGTTCTCGACGGCATCCAGCGCTATCAACCCGACGTATTGCTGCTGGATATCAGGATGCCAAAGATGACTGGTATCCAGGCCCTGCACGCAATGGCAAAAGCGGAGGTAAAGATCCCTGCAATAATCCTCACGACCTTCGACGATCACCAGTTAGTGCTGGAGGGCATGCAGGCCGGGGCCAGAGGATTTCTTTTGAAAGATGTATCGCTTGAAAGCCTGGTCAACGCCATCGAACGGGTACACCAGGGTGAGACGCTGGTGCAGCCGGCAATCACCGAACGAATCCTGAAAGGATTGTCTACACTGGATTCGGGATTTAAATCGAATATGCCGATAGAAGAATTGTCGACCAAAGAACTTGAAGTGTTGCGCCTGATGGCTGGTGGCTACAGTAACCGGGAAATTTCCCTGGCTATTCATAAATCAGAAGGAACGGTAAAAAACCAGGTTTCATCTATTCTGGATAAGCTTGGAGTCAGGGACCGTACCCAGGCGGTACTTAGAGCCATCAATCTCGGTCTGTTTTAGTGGTCTGCTTTAAGAGTCTACTTTAAGGAACAGCTGACTAGCAATCAGAACTCGAATTCGAAATCAAATTCATCGACTGGCCCTTCGGTAACTACCTGCTGGCTCTCACTGCAACCGGCAACTCTAGGCAAAAAACTGACATAGCTCATCATCAGGCTGCCTCTGATGTCGCTACGTTCCAGGTAAGTAGTATCTTCAGATATGTAGAAAAGGCGTGAGGTGTTGCGCAGTATTTCTTCGTTCATTGGCTGGGCGCAACGGTGCATGGACAAATCCCCAGGCAATTTACTTTCCGAACCATCCTGATACAGAAACACTTCACTGGTGTCGGTAAAAAATACCAGTTCCACCTCGCCATCCTGATCCAGATCCTGTGCACACATGTCATAGATCAGGAAATTGTCGCAGTAAAAATCTGATACCGGGCGACTCATGTCCAGGCTGGACGAGCAGCTGGCCAGCAACAACAGCGGCAGCAGTACTATGAAAAGCTTATGTCGGGTCATTCGCAGCGGTTCCAATTAACCGGGTAACAGTATAAGACCTAGATCATGACGAAAAAGTGACACAGGTCTAGGGAATCTCTGATTAATTATGGAAATACTCTGACAGACGAGCCTGTCTCAGCATTTTCTTCTACACTGATATCTGTCTACAACGAGTTAAGAAATGCCAGCAGATTCTCCTGATCGGAGGCACCAAGACCGGCGAAAGTTTCTGGCATCAAAGATTCATCTGCGTCGGAAATGGATTTTACCCGTTCCTTGAAATAAGTTACCCAGCGAGAACCATCAGCACTTTGTATCTGCACCGCCAGTTCGGAATCGTTACGAAAACGACCACGAACAACTGAGCCATCCTGTTGCTCTACAACTTTGGCCTGGTAACCTGTTGCGATGGTTGCAGATGGGTTACCTAATGCCTGTAGCAGACCATCGTTACCCAGCCTGGCTGCGACGCCATCCAGGGCCGGGCCCACGTTTCCGCCCTGATCCCGGTAGCTGTGGCAGCTCACGCAACCGGCTGAGCCATTGAATAACTGCTCACCGGCCAGCACAGCCGGATCGTCACTGACCGTGGCATTCTCATCCATGGTGCTGAGCCCGGTACCGCCCTGCAATACACGGACATAGCTGGCAACGTCGAGAATTTCCTGTTCACTGAAAGACGAGCCCCAGGCTGCCATTCCGGTACCGGAACGACCACCGGTAATCACCGCAATCAATTCTTCATCGGTTAGATTCCTGGAAACATTGTCATTCAACGGCTTGCCCATGGTTTGACCTTCTCCAAGACCACCATGACAAATCTGGCAATAGGCATCGTATAACTCCTGCCCTTCACTCACACCTGCATGGCTTGCCGTAGAACCCAGACAAAGCAACAGGGCGCCCAGTAGTGACTGTTTCATTTTCATCTTCCTAGCATCCTTTTTCAATATCCTGCTTCTCAAATTATCCTGCTTTTCGAAGCAAACTATCCTTGCATCGTTTTCCCTGCATCCTTATTCCCTGCATCCTTATTCCCGACATCCTTATTCCCGGCACACCTGTTCCCAGCGCCTTTCACAGGTTGGTTATAAACTGAAAAGTATATAATTCCCTGGCGATATGCCGGTAGCCACACCGGCTCTGGTTGAAGGATCACGGGTACCGGACGCGATGCCAATATACTGTTTGCCATCGATAGTAAAACTGGTGGGTGGCGCATAGATGCCACTGCCAGTCTGAAACTCCCAGAGTGTTTCACCAGTTTCGTCATTGAAGGCGCGCAGATAACCATCAGCGCTTCCCGAAAACACCAGGCCGCCTCCGGTGGCCAGGGTGCCTGACCAGTTAAAGGATCCTGCCATTTCCCGCTGCCATTGGATTTCACCGGTTCGCAGGTTATAGGCAACCAGTTGTTCCTTGCCCTGGGAGTCAAACCTGGGTATGCCGCCAAGGTCCATCGTGCCCGGCCGTCCTTCGCCTTCGCGTCGAATAAACTCAGTGCCCCACTCGCTGGAGGGGATATAAATCAGATGGGTATCAGGACTATAGGAAGACGGTGGCCAGTTCTTGCCACCATACAGACCTGGAAAAATCATTGTGCCCGCAGGGTCATACAGCTCTTCTTTGAGGACTGGTTTACCGGTTTCGTCGCGGTCAGCCCAGTTGACCCGTGTGTATTCCTCGGCATAGAGAAAATCACCATTTTCGCGGTCCAACACGTAGACATGGCCATTGCGCGCAACCTGCACAATGAGTTTACGCATCTCACCGTTGATCATTTCGTCGATCACCATCGGCTCACTGGTGGAGTCATGATCGAATTCGTCACGCGGTGAAGTCTGGAAATACCAGCGCAGTTGACCATTGTCCGCATCCAGTGCAAGCACGGAGTTTGTGTACAGGTTGTCGCCGCTGCGAACGTTGTTGTTGATATCCGGCCAGGGATTACCAGTGCCCCAGAACACAAAATCGGTGTCTGGATCGTAGGTGCCGGTCACCCAGGTTGGGCCTCCACCAGTGCGCCAGGAGTCCCCTTCCCAGGTTTCGTTACCAGGTTCACCGGGTCCTGGTGTGGTGTAAAACCGCCAGCGTCTTTCGCCGGTATTGACGTCGTAAGCATCAATATAGCCACGGATGCCGAATTCGCCGCCACCGACACCGATCAGTACCATGTCTTTGACAATCAACGGTGCGCCAGTGATGGAAAACGATTCCCGGTGATCACCCACTTCCACATCCCAGAGCTGAATTCCTGTAGCCGCATCAAATGCCATCAGGTGAGCATCCAGGGTACCCCAGAAAACCTTTTCTTCATAAAGCGCCACACCACGATTGTGTGGACCGCAGCACAGGTCAACGTTGTCGAACTCGTGGTCATAGCGCCACAGCTCTGCACCAGTCAGGGGGTCCACCACAATCAGGTGGCTGTTGGCTGTCGTCAGGTACATGCGTCCGTCGTTGACCAGGGCGGAAACTTCGAATGCACCACCGGTCACCCCAGTCTGTTTGATCCAGACTGGCCTGAGGTTAGCCACCGTGTCCCGGTTGATCTGGTCATCGGGCATGTAGCGCCAGGCGCCGTAGTTACGTCCGTAGGTGACCCAGCGGTCAGAATAATCCTGCGCATTCTCCAGGATCTCGGTAGTCACGTTCTGGCCTGTGGCCAGGCTGGAAAATAAGGTCAGACTGAGAGCAACGACAGCGGTGCCAAGCTTGTGATGTGCGAATTTCAAGGTGATTCCCCCAGATTTCCGGTTTGCAGTAGATTTTAAGACGCTCAGGGTCCACTCCCAAGCCCCCGGGAGCGTAATTAAGCTATAAACAGCCCCTACAAGTCAAACCAGCGTAGCGAACGAGAAAGAGGAAAAACAGGGTTTTGCGACGAACAGCCACACGGCGTTCCAAATTGCGTAAAACCGGTGTCCATCATATCATCCATCGCAAATAACAAGAGGAATTCGCATGATCATATACGGCGTCGCGTTGCTGTCAGTATGCCTGGTACTCGGTATGCTGGTAGGTGAATATCTGGGTGTAGTGATTGGCGTGGAAGCCAATGTCGGCGGCGTGGGTATTGCCATGTTACTTCTGGTACTGGCATGTAACATGGAACGCTTCAAGCCCATGGTCGAAGGTCTGGCCGGAGATGGCATCAAGTTCTGGAGTGCCATGTATATCCCCATCGTAGTAGCGATGGCTGCCCGTCAGAACGTGGTTGCCGCCGTAGATGGTGGCCTGCTGGCGCTGGTTGCAGGCGTTGCTGCCGTAGTGGTCAGCTTCGCGCTGGTCCCGGTACTAAGCAGGATCGGATCAGCTCGAGAAACAGTTCAGCGCCAGGATGGAGGTGCTGAATAATGGAAGTATTGGAAACCACATTTACCCGCAACGGCCTGGTGGTGGCTTTCGCCGCAGTAGGCCTCACGGTCTGGTTCTCTTACTGGTTGTCTGACAAGCTCACGGCCGGTCGCATTCACGGATCGGCGATAGCCATTACCCTGGGGCTGGTGGCAGCTTATATTGGCGGTCTGATTACCGGCGGCGGCACTGGCGTGGCAGATATTACCATCCTGGCCGGTGTTGGCGTGATGGGTGGCGGCATGTTTCGCGACTTTGCCATCGTAGCCACGGCGTTTGGCGTGCATCTCAGTGAGCTGAAGAAGGCCGGGCTGGCCGGGGTCATTTCCATCTTCGCCGGGGTGTTGGTCTCATTCATAGTTGGCGCACTGGTAGCTGTGCTGTTCGGCTACACCGATCCGGTTGCTATCACCACTATCGGTGCCGGTGCTGTCACTTACATTGTTGGTCCGGTGACCGGCGCTGCTATTGGCGCCAGCTCTGAACTGATTGCCCTCAGCGTGGCAGCAGGGCTGGTAAAATCCATCCTGGTCATGATCGGCACTCCCATGGTGGCCCGTTATATCGGCCTCAACAATCCCCAGTCGGCGATGGTATTTGGTGGCCTGATGGGCACCACCAGCGGTGTGGCTGGAGGTCTGGCGGCAACTGACCCCAAACTTGTGCCCTATGGCGCCATGACTGCTACTTTTTATACCGGCGTTGGTTGCCTGATGGGACCTTCGGTGCTGTTCCTGACGGTCAATGCTATTTTTTAGAAGTTCAGTCTGCAAATGGCAAGTGGTGTTGGTCCGTCAATTCGACCTTAAATACATTGAGAGTCATTGCCACAAGGGCGTAGTACCCCAGGATGCCCACCAGTTCCACCACCGCCGACTCGCCCAAAGCCACCACTGCCGCCTGGTAGGCTTCATCACTCACTCGCCGGGTTTCATACAGTTGCTGGGCCAGCTGGTAAACAGCTCGCTCATCCGCAAGCTCGAAAGGCGGCTCCTCACCGGCCTGCAGAGCAGAAATCACTTTATCGCTCAGCCCCTCACGCCTGGCAATCGGTGCATGTATCTGCCACTCAACATTAGCTCGCCATTGGTTGGCAGTTATTAAGATCGCCAACTCCGACAGCCGTGCTGGAAGACTGGTTAGGTAGCGACAAAATTCACCCAGACTTTGTGCCCGGTCCGCCAATACCGGCGAACGCAACCAGGCTGCGAACGGTCCGGCAATACTGCCTCCACGACTCGCTACTATATCGTCATAAATTTGCCGCTGCTCCGTACTCAGCTGGTGCGTATCCAGTTCGGGTAACCTTTCCATAGCTGTCTATGCCAGCCTTGTTATCCTTATTACTCGAATACTTCCCGATTGGCGCGTGCGATTTCCATGTACGCTTCTTTGAACTCCGGCAACAAGTAACGCTCCTCAATCAGCCTATCCGTAGCCGCCTCATATTTCGATAGATAATCGTCAAAAGAACTGTACAAATCATCGACGGTATTTCGGGAATCTGACGCTCCGGCTCTAAGGCGGTTAAATGGAATATAGCCACCTGCCAGACGCGCAAGCTCTGTTTCCGCACCGGTAGCAGGATTGCGCAAATTCCACGGTGTAAATGTTGCAAGTGGCACCTGTGTCAACGGAGGCAGAATCGTGCTCTGTGGAAAATCATTGTTGTTACTGTCCACTGCGGGGACCAGAACACCATACAGACTGTCAGAGGATCGTGGGTGGATGGAGATAACACGATCTTCATCCCATTGATCACCATACTCGGCGTAAGCGACTCGATACATGTCCTTGGGGTGATTGATACCCGGCAGCGGGTTCCAGGCTTTGGGATTGATCTCGCCACTGGCAAGGTGGGAAGGAACCAGGGTGCCATCGGCCACGGATGGATAACGGCTGGCTGGTGGCGCCTTGCCATCCGCCAGCCACTCATGCATAGCGACTTGCAGTGAGGTACTGAACGGTGCCCACATGTTCGGGTTTGGCGGTAACTGTCCAGATGTTGCAGCTCTGGGCCTGCCGTTACCGGAGCCATGCTGGGAACCGCCAATTGAATAGAAGCGTACGTTATCCGGGATATCCGCGTCAGCAGTACCCAGCGGATCAGTATGCGGCAGTGATCCCCCACGAATCCAATATTCGTTGGAGGTTTGAATATGCATTACCTTGGGTACTGTATTGGTCTCCATGGCGCGACGAAGAATACCGTCCACACGCTTTGTGTAGGGATCCAGGCTGAGTCCGTAACTGAAAGGAAAGAAGTCATTGGGGAACAGTTCATTCTCGTGTTGCCCGTTGGTCCGGGTTGGCATGGCGAATCGATTGTTAAACATGCCATATCCGGCACCGGCAATGACTGGAATGACGCCGTCAAACACCTGCTGACCATCAAGGTCCGAATTGAAACCGTCATACAGGAACAACCGCAACAAGCGCCCGCTCTGCGAGTTGCCCAGGGCAATTGTGTTCTCGATGGCAGGCAGATCCAGGTCTTCCAACTGGGCTGCCAGACCAGTGTTGTCAGTACCATGCCGAATCAGCGCCACACTGTCCCGAATACCTGCCATACCGGCACCGGCCAGCACTGGATTCTTCGCCTCGTAGATGAGCTCGTAGATATGACCTGGCTGCAGGCCAGCATCGACACCAAGAGTAACCAGAGGCTGATTACGACCCTCCGGCCAGGCGACAGCAAGATCGAATTGCGACCGTTCTATGGGAAGCCGGGTATCCAGTTGATTGACTCGGTGCGTCAGCGTGGCGTTGGCAAATCCCAGCGCGGTGGGTTCGTAGGCCAGGTGGCCACCACCGGCTATGTTTTCGCTCTCGGTTTGTCGTCCGACAATTACTTCGTAGCGCACTTCACCTGTTATGGGTTGTGCCTCCGATCCAACCAACGGCGCGTTTAGCAACAGCCGTCCATTACCCGCCTCCAACTCGTTGATCCAGCCGGTCAATAGATAGGTGAATCCCCTGGCATACATGGGATCGTCAGGGAATGCGCCAGGCCCACCTGAAGGGCGTCCCCGGTTGTTGACGATGTACATCAATGAGCCATTGGCGATGTTGTCGGAAGGGACCATCACCTGAAAATCAGCACTGAACTCGATCAGTCCGGCACCGTTGCGCGGTGCATACTGGATATCTGCAACAGCCCCGTTTCCCTGCGCGTTGGGATCCAGTGCAAAGTGCATGATTCCAGTGATGACCTCATATTGATAATCAACTGCAGCGGAACTGAGAGTCTCGCGCTCGGTGATTTCGATGCGTGTAACTTCACCACTGGCTTGAGCAGTTAATACCAGGAAAAACAGACAGATGCAGCCTTGTAGGGAGCTACGAAACTTAAGGTTACTCATTGGCTTAGGGACCTTTGCTGGCTTGTTATTGATTTTATTCATCGCTGCACCTGCCGTGGCCGGTGTTAGCAGGAAGCGCATGTTTTTCAGTCGTTGAATTATCTTGAGGCTAAGGCAGTTTTCTGTTCTGGTCAACGGCTTAACGCCAGCTAATTGACCAATTTGCTCGCGGGATTGCAGACATACAGAAGACTGGGCTACGTTTTCTGCTTCGCAGAAAGGCTTGATCAGTACCTGATCCGTGCGTTCGCCAGATTGCTGTTGTGAGTCTCATGCAGGTGACTGGCGACAATATTCGCGAGCCGGTCAATCAACTCATCCGGCACCTCCTTTAATGCTGAGGGCTCGATGGTCAAACGCTCGGAGTACTCCACGATGCCGCTGCTGGACCTTACCAGGCTCAAAAACAGTTGAATCTGACGCTCAGTCTGAACGATCACTCCTCTGACCTGATAATCAGATGAGCCAACCCCTGCCCCAGACTGTCTGCTGAGCTCTGAATTCTGGGATTCGTAACCGCCCACAGGAATTATCAGTAGCTGTTCTTGTCTCGACAGCGTGGTCACCAGATTGGAATAAAGGTTCAAGGCAAACAAACTGACAGTTTGCTGATCTTCCGCCTGCAACTGAAAAGGATACACAGCCAGCACGAAAGAACGTCGGGTATCAGGTTGTGGCTCCACAATGGTGGCCAACAACAGCAGGCAGCTCAGTACTAACGCTGCACACAGCCCAATCCCTAGAGATTTGTAGTCAGTGTACTTGAATTCATGAAGCAAGACTTCAACAAATCCGGCGAGTTTTCCGTTGTCCTGCACTTTCTCAGGACTGCCCGGTAAAAGCAGAAGTTTGTAACCGCGCTTGGGAATAGTTTTGATAACGCGCTGATACCGGCCGTTGTCGCCCATAGCATAGCGTAACTCGGCAATTGCTTTGTGAACGGCATGATCGGACGCCACCGGGCTCCAAAAAGCGTCCAGTAATTCGTTACTGCTGACTATGCGATCAGAATGTTCTGCCAGGTACAACAGCACATCCATGCTGCGCGGCGTAACCTTGCGGTTGGAACCATCTCGCTCGACGGTACAACTGTCGGCATCCACTACGAATGGTCCTAACTTCTTCACGCATCCAGATTCCTGTGCATGCATGCTGCGCACCAAAAGGCGTCGTCACCAAAAGGGATAAACTGACGCTGCCCCGAACTGGAACACTGCCAGGAACTTATAAGCGCCGTGAGGCCCAAAAATGGGCGATCTGGCTACTTTTCAATAATCAGTAATGCAATTCTGATGCCATTCGCAGACAGAGGAGTATTTCTACAGCAAAAAGTAGGTTTTTAGGAGGTCGCCAGAAGGATTTTCAGTGAACTGGATCTCGATACTTCAAGTGTCAACGAAACGCCTTGAACCCACAAGACATGACACTTTTATTAACACGCATTTTTGCCTACACAATTTTCTACCTATATCGGGAGTTGATATACATGTTTAACCTGAATTTCAAATTAGCCAAAACATCTGTGCTGGCGGTAGCCATCGGTTCAGCCCTCGGTACCAGCCCAATGTTGCTTGCCCAGCCAGGCACAGCGGATGCCATTGAGGAAGTGGTAGTCACCGGTTCCCGTGGTCGACCGCGCACCGTCATCGATTCACCGGTGCCGGTGGATGTATTCGGTGAGTCCGACATCGAAGCGGTTTCCTACACCGACACCAACAATATCCTGCAAACTCTCATACCCAGCTATAACGTAACGCGCCAGGCAATTTCCGACGGTGGTACGATGATTCGCACGCCGACCCTGCGAGACCTTCCCACCGACAAGACTCTGGTGCTGGTTAATTCCAAGCGCCGCCATCGTGCCGCACTGGTGTCGATCGGCGGGTCGGGCACCCAGGGTCCGGATGTTGCCACCATTCCATCGGCCGCCATCAAGAATGTGGAAGTGTTAAGAGACGGTGCTGCCGCTCAGTACGGCTCTGATGCAATTGCCGGTGTTATAAATTTTATCCTCAAGGACAACCGCGACGGCGGTAGCCTGTCTATCGATACCGGTCAGTTTTTCGATGACGATGGTGACCAGATAACTGTCCAGGGCAATATCGGCCTGCCCCTCGGTGACACCGGATTCCTGAGCCTGTCTGGTGAGTATTGGGAATCCGACTACACCAGCCGTGGTGAGCAATACTGCACCGGCAGCTTCTGCCTGGATCCCTCTCTACCCGGGTATAATCCCGATGCGTCCTATAATGATTTTCTCAATGATCCAACCTTCATGGCTGGTGTAGGAACAGCATCGATTGGTGCCGGCGGCGGTGAGGTCGTGCAGCCATGGGGTCAGCCGGAAAACGAAGCCATCCGCATGTTCTTCAACTCGGGCATCGAGCTGAGCTCTAGCTCGGAGCTATACGCCTACGGCAATTATTCAGACAGCAGCACCAATGGCAACTTTTTCTATCGCTATCCAAATAATGGGACGATCGAAGACCTGCGGGAGCCGGATGGCTCTATCTACTCACCGTTAGAGAAATTTCCCGGTGGTTTTACTCCGCAGTTTTTTGGGGACATCACCGACTATTCACTGGCGACCGGGATCCGTGGAGAATGGGACAACGGATTCACCTATGATTTCAGTGCCCGCCACGGTGACAACAGTATTGATTACACGTTGAAGAACACAATCAATCCTTCCATGGGACCGGACTCGCCCATTTCATTCAGACCTGGTGACCTGACTAACACGGAAACCCAGGTGCAGGCTGATTTCACCTACGAATTCGATGTGGATTTACCCACTCCATTACTTCTGGCTTTTGGAACCTCCTGGATGGATGAATCATACGAAATTGGCGGTGGCAGCCTAAATTCTTACTTTAACGGCCCATACTCTCTAGCCGATCCCTGGGGTTTCTGTAACGGTGACGGCACGGCAACTGCTGCCGGGCTATCAGTTATCGCCGGTGGATCAACCCTCGACTGCGCAGATTCCGATGACCCGGTCTTCACCGCTGTAGGTGTAGGCTCGAATGGCTTCCCCGGATACTCCCCTTCATTCTCAGGAATCTATGAAAGACAGTCGTACGGGATTTATGCTGATCTCAGCGCAGACGTCACTGATAACCTGTTTCTGCAGGTGGCGACTCGCTATGAGAACTACGATGATTTCGATCCGGAACTGGTAGGCAAGCTGGCCGGCAGATACCGTTTTTCCGACGACTTCGCCATGCGTGGTTCCATTGGCACCGGCTTCAGGGCTCCGACTCCTGGTCAGCAAGGCACCACCAACGTGTCCACTCGTTTACCAGATGGATTCCCCATCGCTGTCGGTCTGTTTCCAGCCGGTGGTCCGGTCGCTCAGGCGCTTGGTGCTACACCTCTGAAGCCCGAACTATCCACCAACTATACGCTGGGACTCACCGGGTCGATTGGCGATCTGGATCTGACTCTCGATTTTTATCGCATCGATCTGGATGACCGTATGCAAGCGGTATCCACCCAGGATGTTTCTACCGATCCAACCTCAGGCGCGGCCTATGACAACTACCTGGCACTCGAAGGAGCCGGCGTGGCTGGCGCCGGCACCATCGGTGGCGTGAACTGGTTTACCAACGCTTTCGATACGCGGAATCAGGGTGTAGACCTGGTAGCTACTTTGCCGGTTGACTGGGGTGATGCGGGCATAACACGGTTCCAGTTCTCCATGAACTATAACGAGGCTGAGTACAACTCCGAAGTCGGCCCCCTGTTCAATATCGAGACCCAGTACGACTTCGAAAACTTCGATCCGAATTTCCGAGGTGTTTTCTCACTCAACCATTCCATTGGGGATTTCACTATCATCAGCCGTCTGAACTGGTTCGGTCCGTCCACAAACTCTCAGAGAGTAAGCGGAGAACTGGTATTCCAGGATATTGATGATATCTACATGTTCGACCTGGAAGGTCAATGGCAGATCAACGACATGTTCAGAGTGTCGGTGGGTGGACGCAATATCTTCGATGAGTATCCCCCTCGGGATTCCATTGGTGACTACTGCTGTGGTCGAGTCTACTCCTCCGGTACTGTTGTCCCCTGGCAAGGCGGATATTACTTCGCCAGACTTTCAGCGGACTTCAACTAAGAGAGCTTAAGGAAAAAGTAACGCGCCCACTGTGTAGCCTTCACAAGGATTTGAAGGCTACAACTTTTCAGTTAGAACACCGACTACCAAGAAGCAAGCCAGACACAAAGACAAGTCATCGCTCTGCGCTTACTCACTTTGACAGGATTGACAACTCATGAAGAAAACAATTTCCAGACGGGAAATGCTTACCCTGCTGGCCGCAACTGGCACAAGCGGTCTGGTACTCAATGCCAGCTCCGCCCTGAATCTGGTTCCCGATACGCAACTTACCCGACCGCGAATACCCCAGGTCGATCCTTCCAATCCGCCGCGCGTGGTGGTGCTGGGTGCAGGTGTTGCGGGCTTGACTGCCGCCTACGAACTGAAAAAGGCTGGCTATGAATGTGTCGTACTTGAAGCGGCTTCCAAGGCTGGAGGACGCTGCCTGACCGTACGTTCCGGCGACCTCATTGATGAGGTGGGCAACCCGCAGATCTGTGATTTTGATAACGAGCCACATATGTACTTCAATGCCGGACCAGCACGCATTCCGAGTAGCCATCGTAACCTCATGAACTACTGCAAGGAGCTGGATGTTGAGCTCGAAGTTTTTATCAATGAGAACAAGGAATGCTATTTTCAGGATGACGCCATGTTTGGCGGCAAGCCGGTCAAGAACACCGAGTTCACGACCAGCGCTCGTGGTTTCATGGCAGAGATTATGGCCAAGTGTTTCGACAATCAGCAGCTCGAAGAACCATTGAACCAATGGGAAATCGAGACACTAATGAATACCGTACGGGCATTTGGCGACCTCAGTGAAGATGACATGTTCCGCGGCAGTACCCGCGGCGGTTATGCCCATGGGGGCTATCTCGAGCACGGTGAACCGAAGGAAGTGCTGGCATTTCATGAACTTCTGAAGAGTCGTTTCCTCCGTAGTTCATTGACCGCAAATGAAGGCGAAACTGGTCCTATCCTGTTTCAACCGGTTGGCGGAATGGACAAGATCGTCACCGGTTTCGTGCGTCAATTGGAAGATCGGATCTTTTACAACGTAATGGTCAGTTCCGTTCGGCTGTCTAACAATGGTGTCAACGTCATTTATGAGCATGACGGAATCAAGTATCAGCTTGAAGCCGACTATTGTTTCAACTGTATCCCCAGCCACCTGATGGCTGGCATCGACAATAATTTTGCAACCGAATACATCAAAGCCATGCGCTTTCCGCGACGTGGTGAAGCCTATAAATCCGCGTTCCAGACCAAAGAAAGATTCTGGGAAAAAGACGATATTTATGGCGGCATTTCCTGGGTAAATGCGCCGATACGACAAGTCTGGTACCCCAGTCATGGAGTCCACAAGGAAAAAGGTGTGGTTCTTGCTGCCTATGATTTTGGTGGTGGCATGCACTTTACCAAACTAAGCCAGGAACAACGCATCGAGTCGGCAATTCTTCAGGGTGAAAAACTGCATTCGGATTACCGTCAGCAGGTAGAGAAAGGCATTACCATCGCCTGGCACCGCATGAACCACATGCTTGGCTGTGCTGCACGGTGGCAATCCACTCCCGGTGGTGAGGATACCCATGCCGAAGAATTGTTTCAGACGTTGCGACGGCCGGCCGGGGGTCGCCACTACATGATTGGTGACCAGGTCACCAAACACTCCGCCTGGCAGGAAAGCGCCATTCTATCCGCTCATTGGGCCATCAATGACATGGTAGCCAGGCAGTCAGGTGGCGCTTCCATCATGCCGGGAATCCCCCTTTCCTGAAACCAAGGACTTAAGAAAGCATCATGAAAATACTTTTGCAAACCTGTTCACTGATGACCTGGCTCCTTGCCGGTCAACTTACAGCACAGCAATACACAGAACTGGATATCAGTCATCAAAGCGTGGGCAATAAAGTGTGCTCCACGTGCCACGGTGCCTACGGTCAGGGTAATCCTGTGGTCGGCGCACCCAGTCTGGCCGGCCTGGAGCCCTGGTATTTGCGACGACAACTGGAGCAATTCCAAGCCGGCTGGCGAGGCGCTCAAACAGACTACGTTCCGGCCTACGAAATGAGGGCCGCTGTCAGCGAGATCAGCAATGCAGAAATCGATGCATTGGTCGCTGAGATAGCATCATGGCCGGCGCCTGACCCCGAAGACTTTGCGGACGGAAATGTGGCAAATGGACAACAGCTTTTTGTGGTCTGTGCCGCCTGCCATGGCAATGCGGGTGAAGGGAACGAAACACTCAAGGCGCCGGCACTGGCAGACCGTGACAGTTGGTACCTGTACAGGCAGCTGAATCTTTTCAAGTCCGGCTATAGAGGAGGTCATCCTGACGATACGCTGGGTGCCACTATGCGGACTTCTGCCCTGACCCTGCAGAATGATCAAGCGGTCAGGGATGTAGTCGCCTACATCAACACATTGAACTAAAACTTTAGTCCTGGTTCTTGGCAGGTCATCGATTTGCCGAGTCCGGAACGAATGAGGAAACAAACATGTCTGACCACTTTACAGCTGGCAAAAAACGGTTCAAGTTCTCGACAATTAAACCTTCCTGGTTTTTGTCTGCTGCGACATTTAGTGCCGTAGCGCTGGCATTCAACCTGGCCAACAACAATCCTGACAGTACAGTGTACGCACAAACGCCGACTCCGCCAGGCCAGGCCTTGTCTTCGGCGACTGGCGACACTTCCGGGTTTATCGAACGTAAGGGCGAGGGCCGGCTGTTCTACACTACTATCAAGGTTCCTCCCGGTGCGGAAACCCTGTACCTGAGTGGCACCGGTGCCCAGCGACAAGAAGACGGAACCTGTGGTGACATGGAGGATCAGACAATCAACACGTTTGACCGCTTCAAAGCCATCTTGCAAACAGAGGGCTGGTCAATGTCCGATATCATACAGGTACGAGCATTTGCGGTAGCTGGTGAATATGGACTGTTAGATTTCGACGGTTTCAATCGCGGATACACCCAGTTCTTTGGCACCGAGGAAAATTCAATGAAGCCGGTGCGTTCTTTCGTGCAGGTTGCGGACCTGGTCGTCGACTGCTGGCTGGTTGAAATCGAAATCCGCGCTGCCCGTATGCCCCCTGGCAGCTAAAATTCATCTGAATACTGACCGTTTTTTAATTCCAGCTGTGCTTGAATGGAAAGCTGTTGGTAGTGCGCCGTTCATCTCTGTGACGTACTCAGCCAGGTGCTTATGCACCTGGCATGCCGCTGGACAAACCACACCAGCACAGCTACCTTTCCCTCAATCCAACAACACAAACAAAAACTTTGGCCACTACCCTCAAAGAGAAAGTGGAAGAATTCCTGGAAAGATTCCTGGAAACCTTCCGCGACCGCCTGTCCTACCAGGATGCCCTGCCCCAACTTATCGGCCTGGGAATCGTCAGCGGTCTTTGTGCTGCGCTGCTGGTGGTGCTGTTCAGATTGCTGGTGGAGGGTTCACTGACGGCGATGCTGGGCGGCGCCGAAGATTTTGAAAGTCTCTCTCTGTTGTGGCGTTTTCTGCTGCCCTTCCTGGGCGCCCTGCTACTGGGGCTGATTCTGGTACTGATCGACACCCAGCACCATTCGGTGGGTGTCTTTCATGTCCTGGAGAGATTGCGCAACCATCAGGGTCGCCTGCCCGGCAAAAATCTGTTGCTTCAATTTTTTGGTGGCAGCATTGCCTTGATCAGCGGCCAGAGCATTGGCCGCGAAGGTCCCGGAGTTCACCTGGGAGCAGGCATCGCCTCATTGATAGGACAGTGGTTTGACCTGCCCAACAACAGCTTGCGTACACTGGTCGCCTGTGGCTCTGCGGCGGCCATCTCCGCAGCCTTCAATACTCCCATGGCCGGTGTCATCTTTGCCATGGAAGTCATTCTGATGGAATACACCATCATCGGATTCATACCGGTGATAATTGCCTCGGTACTGGGCTCGACAATCAGCCAGCTGGTTTTCGGTTCGGACAATTTGATTCAGGTACCGGCAGTTGAGTTGAACCTGTTGTGGGAAATGCCGTTTATGTTCTTCGCCGGTATGCTCTATACGGTTGCCGCTGTTTTTTTCATCCGCCTGCACCTGTTCGCCTCCCGCTGGCGACGGGCGCCGACCCTGAATCGTTATCTTGCCATAGGTCTGCTAACGGGCACAGTAGCTGTTTTTCTGCCACAGATCCTGGGAGCCGGATACGACACGATCGACGAATTAATCGCCGGCAATATATCCGTGCGCCTGTTGATTGCCATCGTTATCGCCAAGTTGATCGTAACTGCTACAGTTACCGGACTTGGCATGGTTGGCGGTTTGATCGGCCCCTTATTGATTATTGGCGGTTGCCTTGGAGGCGTGCTTGGTGTGATCGGCAATGGCCTGGTGGCAGAAGCTTCGAGCCCGGGTTTCTATGTGATACTGGGCATGGTGGCAATGATGGGTGCGGTGCTCAATGCGCCAATGGCAGCGCTGATCACTATCCTGGAACTTAGCCACAACCCTGCCATCATTTTTCCCAGTATGTTGATGGTGGTGGTGGCCTGTGTCGGTGTTCAGCAGTTCTTCAACAATCAGGGAATCTTCGCCGAGCAACTCAAACTACGGGGTATTCAAAGTTACGAAGAACCGGCACGGCAGTTTCTCAGCCGAATCGGTGTGCGCAGTGTCATGAACAGTTCCATCATCACTTCACCGGCAACAATCAACAATCAACAAGCCCTTCACATAATCAATGGATCTGCAGTATGGATAATAATTGAGCACGATGACAGGGATCCGCAGTTGATCAGTACGGCAGACCTCGCCAAGCATATGGAAGTTCTCTCACAGGAAAAGGAGCAGCATGAAAAGGATCAACGTGAAAACGAAACTGACGATAGCGAAAAGAGCACCGACTCGGTTATTGAGTTAACCGAAATTGCTGCGCGCCTGTTCGAAACAACATTACTTGATTCCAAGAGCAATCTCTATGAAGCCAGCCAGATGATCCAGCAGGACGGAATCGAGGCGCTGTGTATCACGCGCCGTTACGGGCATGGTCACGGTATAGTAGGCGTACTGACACGGGATGCTATCCAGAAGTTTTATGGAATTTAATCTTTTAATCACGCCGTCAGGAATTTGAGCTGGGCGTTAAGGGGCTACCCGTTCGTTGTGGCAGCAGAGGCACCAGCGCCACCGTTACTGAACCCAATACCAGAATTATCGCGGCAAGCAGGGAAAGCAAATTAAGGTCGTCGGTAAAGG
>Ga0209273_10000204_pt1 | contig 101646 bp, 90 predicted proteins | sample tdAd471_FD_187126 | JGI IMG/M metagenome (GOLD analysis project Ga0209273, IMG submission 187126) | Marine sediment microbial communities from the Atlantic coast under amendment with organic carbon and nitrate - tdAd47.1 (SPAdes)... | ecosystem: Environmental > Aquatic > Marine > Coastal >... | reverse complement strand
AAAGTTGATTCCTTGTTTAGGAACAACCGTTATTATAATCGACTTGATGAATTGCCTCAGTTGGCTTCCTGAAGGCTGCTAAAGCTTCTCTAGGAGCAGATTGAAAGGTTTTTGCACAGTCTGGGCCACGAGCGGACCTCCAACATACTTAATTATCAAGTGGCGTACAAGGTAAAGAGGGCAATAGCAATTAGCATGATGCGCACTATATTGTTTAAGAACGGTCTTGTTGATATACACGACACCAATCGGAGAGTCCAAGAATAGTCCTACCGATACTGCTTCAAGCATTGGTAACAACGATATCGAATCCCTGGCGAAGCATACAGGTGGCTCCCACCTGAATTTTCGATAGTTGCTCCATCGCGGTCTTCCTCATCACGCCATTCCCCATAAAATCCATAATGAGATCCAGTTGACCCGACACCGGGTAAGAAAAAGACAGGTTATACTTAAAACTGTCGCCAAGGTCAGTGTCTTGCGAGCCTTCATTGACAATCGTATGGACGGCGCTGCTGTCTAGATTGAACATCCCCAATACTTGGCTGTAAGCTACACCAACTATTGGATCGTAGGATCCTGAACCGGGTTGTTGATGAGTTTCTAGCCGATTGCCCTCATGATGATGGCCTTCCTCTTCCGCGTGCTCGTGGTGGTCTGTAATTACGCCGATATCAATCAAAGATTCAAAAATGAAGGCGTGATCTTGATGCGAAATATTGTCGCAGCAGGAAAGTTATAACCAACTATTGGATCGACGAATTTGTTGGTTGGAGAGCCTAGAAATCTTCGATTCTATGCGAAAACTCTAATGTCGCCTTTGGGTCTGACTTTAACGCCTTTGTTCAACAAGCATTGGGGTTTGGCTGGTTACCAGAAAGAAATAACTATGCAGCGGCCCCACATAAAGTTTTTAACTGTTATGTAACGGTTATAAATAGGTAATTAGGCCCCAGAAAGATTCTCCCTCCGAGTATAATGACGCCCTGCTGCGGACCAGCAGCCAAGGATTTATCGGGCCACGGATCCAGTGGCTAACCAAAGGATTAATAATGATGATTCACTCACGAGCCTTAGTACTCGCATTTACGGCGGGCCTAATTACGACAGGCAGTCTCCAGGCACAGCAGATAGAAGAAATAGTCGTTGCCGGCAATCCCATCGGAGAATTGGGTTTGGATCAGACTTCCGATGCGGGTTCCCGTCTTGGCCTGTCTCTGATGGAAACGCCGGCCTCAGTGGAGATCATCAGTAGCGAGGTGCTTCGAGCTCGAGGATATCAGAAACTCTCTGATGCAGTACAAAGCTTGCCAGGCGTGGTGTCGGGGGAATCTCCAGCGGCACCTTCCATGTTTTCCATACGCGGCTTCACGCGCTCTCAGATAACCATACTTCGTGACGGTCTCTGGGTGGGACCGGCCAATATGGTTATGCGCCCACAGAATACCTTTAACCTGGATCGGGTCGAGGTTTTGCGTGGTCCGTCTTCAGTATTGAACGGCCAGGGTGCAGTTGCTGGCACAGTCAATGCCGTCAACAAGAGCGCCGGCCCCTCCGAGCCTCAGTCTGTCGATGCCATGGCGTCCTTCGGTCGTTTCGATACCTACCAGGCGGGATTTGGAGCCGGCGGCGCCCTGAGCGATTCTGTCTGGTACCGAGCAGACATCAGTCAGTTTGGCTCAGACGGCTATGTTGACCGTATGGATCCAAAATCAACCAATGCGACCGGAAGCCTGTATTGGCAGGCCAACGAAGAGCTGGCGATAAAACTGGCCGCCGATTACTTGGATGATGACCTGGCTGATTACTGGGGGACGCCACTTGTTCCAATCTCCTCAGCGCGCTCTCCCATGACGGATGTCATTTCCACCACGTCCGGTGAAACTGTGGATGAGAGGATGCGTTTCAGAAATTACAACGTAGACGACAGCCGCGCAGAGTCGGACCAGTTGTTTTTGCGGGCAGACCTGATTTGGAACCCTGCTGAAAACCTCGAGATCAGGAACACCTTTTACAACTTCGACGCAGACAGGGAATGGTTGAACGCCGAAGGCTATGTCTATTGCACCCAGATCGTGGATGTCTGCAACCAATCTGACGAGATACAGCGCTATTACGGCTACTTCTTCGTCTTCCACGACCAGGATCTAACGGGCAACCGTTTCACCGCTCAATATGATCATGATGTCGGAAGTATGGAAAATCAGATTCTGGCCGGATTTGAAATTACCGACTTGGATTTTGTCCGCGCACGGGGTTTCAGGCGGAATGTTCCTCTGCAACCTGCTGATTCCGTTGACTCATATAACCCGATTCCCGGTTTGTATGGGCCGGAAGAACTCCGAGGAGTTAGTCCCACTGATATCGAAACCCGCGCTATTTTCACGGAAGATGCACTGACCATTAACGAGAGGATTTCGCTGGTTGGCGCGCTTCGCTACGAAGAACTGGACCTGGATAGGCTCAATTTCAACGCTGTCGGTGCCCTGGAAGCTTCAAGTTTCAATCGGGATTTTGACTGGTGGAGCTGGCGCATTGGCGGCGTTTACAGTTTCTCTGAAAATCTGGTCGCTTACGCCCAATATAGTGATGCCAAGGACCCAGTCAATGCTAATATCTTCTTGGTCAGCGCTGGCGAAAACCTCGATCTTACCGACGCAGAGCAGTGGGAGGTAGGTCTGAAAGCAATTTTCATGGATGGTCGATCCGAGGCTACTCTCGCCTATTTTGATATAGAGCGAGATGATGTGCTGGAGCAGATCGGTGTCGACAGTGCTACAAATGTCGGCGGTCGTAGTGCTCGGGGTTTGGAATTCGCCAGCACTTTGCGTGCCACTGACCAGTGGCGATTCGGTGCCAATGCCGCTTGGACTGACGCAGAATTTGATTCCTCTACGAACTTCATTACCTTCGCCGGGAACACACCACCGAATGTCCCTGAAATGACCGCTAACCTCTGGACCAGTTTCAGCAGGGTAGCAGGTCTGCCATTGAATATTGGCGGCTCCGTTCGTTATGTGGATGACCGCTTTGGCGACAATGCGAACACAGTCACTCTACATGACTACATGGTCACTGACGTTTATGCCAGCTGGTCACTTGGTAATTACAGAATAACGGGGCGGCTTTTTAACGCGACGGACGAAGAATACTCCCCCTGGTCCGATATATTCTACATGCAGCAGAACGATCCGAGTTTTATTTACGCCAATCAGGTCCTGATCGGAGCACCTCGGGCCTGGGAGATCAGCATCGAGGCTGCATTCTAGACCCACCGATACATAAAAAACCATTGGGTAGCGAGGGCGCAAGGGAAAGACTAATGACACGTTTACTGGTAGCTGTGCACCGGTGGTTGGGGATTTTTTTGTGCCTCTTTTTCGCCATGTGGTTTGCCAGTGGCATGGTGATGATGTACGTACCGTTCCCGTCGCTGTCAGAGCTGGAGCGTCTTTCCTATCTCGATCCTGTAGATACGACGCAGATTCGCATCGAACCACGAGAAACAGTATCGAATTGCCCATCGGACTACCTATCTGGACTACGACTGATCAGTATAGACAGCCGGCCGGCGTTTGTCTGTCATTACGATTCCGCCCCGGTAACCGCAGTATTTGCTGATGACGGCTCGGAAGTTTCAAGCCTCGCTCTAGCTTCTGACAACATCCATGGACCATTTTTTTATGATCAGTGGGTCGTGCATCAGCGCTTTGACCCATATCGTCCTTTTTACCGTTACGACCTGGGTGACTCTGCCGGAACGCAACTTTATCTTTCAAGCCTGACCGGTGAAGTGTTGCAACGAACAACAACACGGCAGCGTACCTGGAACTACCTCGGTGCGGTCATCCACTGGATCTATCCAACCTTTCTGCGTAAAGACTGGGCACTTTGGGACCAGACCGTTTGGTGGCTATCCTTGGCGGGTATAATCGGGGTGCTAATTGGTCTGTATCTAGGTGTTTCCGCTTTTGCGCGACTGCGTCGAACGGGAAGTCGAGGTATCAGCCAATACCGCGCTTGGCTGCGCTGGCATCATATATTGGGATTGTTTACCGGAATAGTGGTGCTCTCGTGGATATTCAGTGGCTGGCTGTCCATGGACCATGGCCGGTTGTTCTCAGTACCCGATCCAACAAGTGATCAGGTTGTAGCCCTTCGCGGTAAGAGCGTCAGGGAAATCGCCAGCGAAACCTCCATAGCCGATCTAATAAGGCCTGCTTCTGCCGTGGAAATCAGTTTTCATGCTGTAGCTGGCAACAAGATTCTGTTAAGCAAAACCAAGAACGACGATTCAAGCGTGGCATCGGTCACCGAGTTAGAATTGCGAGAAGCTATAGCATTGGCTTGGCCGGGTACCGAAATCGCGAACATCTACTTTGTACCTGAGCAGGACATCTACACGAACCTTCGCGAGGGAAATCTACCTTCTGGTACTTATCGGATTGTACTCAGTGATACAAGCGACACATGGATTCACGTGAACTCACAGAACGGTGAAATAGTTTCCGTTATAGACCGAAGCAGGCGAGTATATCGCTGGCTTTACAATGGTTTGCACAGTTTGGACTTTCCGGGCTTTGTAAATCAACGCCCTCTCTGGATAAGCACAATGACCCTGTTATTGCTGTGTGGATTGGCGTTCTCTGTTACCGGTATCGCGCTTGCCATAAAACATTTGCGCCGCATTTAGGCAATGCCGCTACTGGTCGGTTCGAGTCGGATTTCCGTTCGGAAATTGGATAAATACAGCTTTTCTCTACCGCGGCGCAGGAAAGACCGCTTCCGACCCAGGCTATGTGTGAAAACTCCATGATTGGTACAATCTGACTTTCCTTCCCTGGGAGTGTCAGATGACCGACTTTATCGAAGGCGAATCCCGCACCCAAACCACTCTGTTCCCTGATAGCCTGGATGACTATGTTGAGGTACACACTCAGAGCACAGCGCCCAACAAGAGGAAGAATTAATGGAAGTTTTTGATGTTTTGATCTTGGCAGCAGAGCTGTCGATGGCGCTGGCAGGATTTGCGGGCATTATCGCGACATTTCAGTTTCGCGATAGGGAAAATATACGCCGGGCAGATGCAGTGGGTCTTAGCATGATCGTGGTTTATTCTCTCCTGGCAGGACTGCAATGTGGCGTGGTGCTTATCTTGAGCATTATTGGATTTTCGGAGGCGGCACTTTGGGCAACCGGTAGCGTGCTCGCCGCTTTCTTCAATATCTATAATCTGTATGGCTTTTACAAAAACATGAAGGGTTCTATCAGGAACAGGCGAATGCTTGGAATGATGTGGGTGCTACAATGGATGTCTGCGGCTGTCTTTGTTATCAACATCCTTAACGCGGCAGATATCGTTTTTCACAGAACGCCCGGTCCGTTTCTAATAAACCTCGCGTGGGGATTGGGGCTTGCAGGCTGGATGTTCGCTCGCCTGTTACTCATTCCTATCTGGCGAACTATATACAAACAGGAAGCGAGAGAAAAACAGGCGATCAAGGATAGTATAGCTTCCTAAGGCTTCTCAACAGGAAAGTTGCTACCAATCAGAGACCCGATACGAAAGTAAAAGAAGATGCTCTAGAGAGGTTAATTGAGGCTGCATATTTACACATAAAAGAGAGGCTGGTGGATGTAAATGACTGCTATTGATAGGGAACCGCTAAAATTATGGATAATGAGATATTGGTTGATGGCGTAGAGAGGATAGGTCAGGAATTCGATTTTCTGGAAGAAAACTGAGTAGATTTCAATTTGGGTCTACAACTCGAATCTATTCAGGTTCTATGCTGATAGGCGCTGGAACGCCCTAATTATCTTATTTCTTAGTAGAAAGACTTGACTGGAGGAACAGATAATTCCACTTTTGCCTACTTATACCTTACAATTCCAGTATTATCCTGGTTTTTAAGCATTGTCTTTGTGCCAGACTGATGGCGTAGTCAGCGACAAACAACAAGCAGGTCAATAGAGGACAGCCTCTCTTTGCGCCGTGGGCAAAGAAATAGGTCAAGTATTGGCCAAGAACAGTCGATGATGTAGTCAGAAACGAATACGAAAACAAGCTAGCCGATTAGTCTTACCTAAGTTAGCATCCTTCGTGTAGCAGTATTACCGGTCTTACTGGATAATACTTATTCCTACCTCGAAATGGTGAACTCGAGTGTGCGGAAAATTTTATTGTTCACCATAAGTTATAGAAGGTCATATGAGTAAAGGTACTGTTAAGTGGTTCAATGCGGATAAAGGTTTCGGTTTTATAACTCCTGAGGGTGGCGGCAAAGATCTTTTTGTACATCATTCAGAAATCAAGAGCGGCGGAGGTTATGCAACACTAAATGACGGGCAAGCCGTAGAGTTTGAAGTTGGCCAGGGCCAAAAAGGGCCTTGTGCTACCAATGTTGTCCCTATCTAGTATAGGCGCACATTTACAGCAATAAGGCGGGTGCCTGCATTGCAGGCACCGTTTTCAAAGGTGATGGGTGATAATACATGCCCGTCCCCCGCCGAATGCAGGTTTGAGAAATAACTTACGTCTCATCAGATTGAGAGCTCGGTGTGTCTCAATGACAATGCGCTATGTCTTGCTATCTATCCTCAAATGAACTTGTTGTTTGACCTGGATGGCACTCTGACAGACCCAAGGCGTGGGATAGTAGGCTGCATCAGATACGCTCTAGAACAACTGCATCGAGATCCAGACGATTATTCGAATCTGGAGCGATTTATTGGTCCACCGCTGCTGGAATCGTTTGTTGAATTACTTGGTAGTGAAAAAGAAGCCCGCACTGCCATTGATCTGTACCGTGTGCGTTTTAGTACGGTGGGTTTATTCGAAAACGAGGTGTACGAGGGGATAGAAAATATTCTTTCGGACCTGGCAGCGAATGGCAATAGAATGGTAGTGGCCACCTCCAAACCAAGAGTTTTTGCCGTTAAGATCATTAATCATTTCAATATGAATGGCTATTTCGACTACGTCTACGGTAGCGAGCTTGACGGACAGTTATCCAATAAAGCTGATCTGATTTCCTTTATATTGGGGAAAGAAGGATTGGATATAGACACCACATTAATGATTGGCGACCGATCTCACGATATAGTCGGCGCGAAAAAGAATGCTCTTCGATCTGTTGGTGTTTTATGGGGATATGGATCACATGACGAGCTAACAGGTGCTGGTGCAGACATCCTGTGTGACTTACCCTCACAACTCATCGAACATGTCACATAATTTGAACCAGTCGTAATGTAGTCCGGGCTACTTGGCCCAATCCCGCAGCCTCATTTTTCCCGAACCCTTTTCACCACCCATCATAGCAAATGTCGCCACTGACCCTTTCTGCCGTATTGTTCGCTGCCCTGCTGCATGCGATATGGAACGCCATGATCAAAATCAGTGGTGACCGACTGGTTATCATGGCAGTTACTGCATTTGCAACATCAATGCTGGCCATACCTTTTGTGTTGTTACTACCCGCCCCCGCCCCTTCCAGCTGGCCTTTTCTGTTCTTTTCCATGTGTATTCACACGATCTATATGCTGGTGCTGGTACGAGCCTATGGGCATGGTGATTTTGTACAGATCTATCCGCTAGCCAGAGGCTCCGCCCCATTACTCACCGCTCTGCTAGGTTTTTTACTGTTGAGAGAAGTTCTCTCCGTCAATGAAATGGCTGGAATGGCATTAATCGTCGTCAGCATAGTCGGATTTGCCGGCGAAAAAATCGGTGGTATGCGCCAGCTTTCCGGGTCAGCATTGCTATACTCATTGCTTACCGGCTTGTGTATTACCGCGTACTCGCTGGTAGATGGTCAGGGCGCCAGGCTTTCAGGAAACAGTCATTCCTATACTGCCTGGATGTTCTTGTTGCATGGCCTTCTATTCCCGAGTATCGCCCTGGCCCGTCGTAGACAGGTCTTTTTTGCCAATGCCCGCCTGGTCTGGAAATCCGGAATTGTCGTGGCAATAATTTCGGCAATCGCCTACTGGATTATAATCTGGGCGTTCAGCCAGGAACGCATTGCGCCGGTAGCAGTGTTACGGGAAACCAGCGTGGCTTTTGCAGCGCTGATTTCTATGTTTCTTATCAAGGAGCGTTTCACTGTTACAAGAGTGATACTGATCCTGCTCATAATTGCTGGTATAGTCCTGTTAAGCAGCTGATTTTCAAAGAAAATAATAGTTGAGAAGAGAAGTGTAGAAAAAGCGAGAAGAGAAGAGAAAAGAAAGGAAAGGAAAGGAACAGAAGGGAAAGGGAAAGAAACAGAAAAGCGAAGCGAAGAAAAAAGTAAAAGCGAGGTAAAGAATGACACTGGACCCCCAAGCCCAGGCATTATTGGATAAAGTTGAGCAATCAGGCATCCCAGCTTATGAAACAATGGCTCCCGAAGTAGCCCGTAAATTTTATGACAAAGCTTGTGAAATCGCCCGGGGAGAGCCGCCTGCGCCCTTCGCCGTGGAAGATATCAGCCTGCCCGGCCCAGCCGGGGATCTGACTGCTCGCTGTTACCGATCATCAGGGCAAACTGACTTACCGATACTGATGTTTTTTCACGGTGGCGGTTACACTATAGGCTCCCTGGACAGTCACGATGCTGTCTGCCGTCACCTTTGTATCGAAGCTGATTGTCTGGTGGTCGCCATAGACTATCGACTGGCGCCGGAGCACAAGTTTCCTGCTGCTATTGAAGATGCTTATGCGGCTACCTGCTGGGTCGCCGAGCATGCCAGTGACCTCGGTGGCGACTCCTCACGCATTGCAGTGGCCGGGGACAGCGCTGGTGGAAACCTGTCAGCGGTTACCTGCCTGAAAGCTCGTGAGGCCGGATATCCAGACATCTGTTACCAGGTACTGATCTACCCTGGAACTGACATGACAGAGTCGTTTCCGTCGCATCGGGACTTTGGTGAGGGTTACCTTCTGACCAGCAGTCTGATCGACTGGTTCCATAACAACTATCTGCCTGAGAACGTCGACCCCAGGGACTGGCACGGCTCTCCGTTACATGCGCCAGATCACACTGGATTACCCGCAGCTCACGTTATAACAGCAGGCTACGATCCGTTGCAGGATGAAGGGAAAGCCTATGCGGAAAAGTTAACAGCCTCCGGTGTTCCTGTAAGCTATAAACACTATGAAGGCATGTTGCACGGATTCATCACTCAACCGGGTTTCATTGACAAGTCCAGGGAAGCACTCCTTGAGTGCTCCAGCAATCTGAAATTGATTTTCTATCCCGGCTGATTTCTCTGATGCGAGTGTCGGGCTGAACCTTCAGTCATCGGTTGACAAGGAGAACCGGGAAATGAAGACCGTCTTTTTGTTTACTAACCTAAACGGCGGACGGCAATTCGTTAAAATTGCGACTCAATTCGCCAAAGACGACTGCTGCCAATGCGTGGTTGTTCTCAGCTCCAGAAACTGGCTGAAACTGGAAGGCCTGGTACTGCTGAAGTACCGGTTGAAACTGTGGTTGTTCGCGCTAAGATTTTCTTTATATAAAAATGTCAAAGTTCACCTTTCAAATGCTATCAATTCAGATAGCTATTTTGGTCATCTGACGCCGGACGATATCGGCATTGTCGCCGGATTCGATCAGATCTTCGGTGCCGATCTGATCAAGCAGTTCGGTAGTCTGGTTAATTTCCATTGGTCTTTGTTGCCCTATTATCGAGGGCCGGTTCCAACCTATTGGTGCCTGATGAACAATGAAAACAAGACTGGAATTACGCTTCACTACTTATCTGAGGAAATCGACAAAGGGCAGATTATTCATCAGCAGGTGGAAGAAATTGACACCGGTGAAGAAGAATGGACGCTTCGAGCAAGGCTGTGGCAGAAAGCCTGTCCAATTTTTAGAGCATGGCTTGCACATTTAACTGAAGGTAAGCAATTTGCTGGCAGCCTGGTGGATGCAAGATCAATTTATAAAGTTCCCGTGGACTACAAGAGTTTCCCCTGATCAATCTATTTCAGACCGCAGGCAGGTGCCCGGTTTTAACCAGGATGAGCGCACCTTCACCGTGGGTAAAAGGCTGATGCTGACTGAGGTGAGGGCTGCGTAACCAGCTGCCGGCTGGATAGCTGCCATGCTCATCATGGAACACTCCTTCTAACACCAGAATTTCCTCACCACCAGAATGGGTATGGGTATTGAACTGAGTGTCAGGTTGCCACTTCACCAGGGCCACGTGTTCCGTTCCGTGGCTGTGCAGCGGCATTACCAACAGTCCCTCTACAAGTCCCGGGTGCCATGCTTGTACTTTGGTATCAATGACTTTCTGTTCAATGTCATCTTCTACAAACTGGTGCAGCTTGACAAAAATCAGCGCACCCTGGGGGCCAACCCTGGGAGTATGTTCAGTGCCTATAGGATTGCGCAGGTAACAGCCTGCGGGATACTCACCGTGCTCGTCCGCAAACTCACCTTCCAATACAAATATTTCTTCGCCACCACCATGGCGATGGGATGGAAAGTCGCTGTTCGGTGAGTAACGGACCAAGGAAGTTGCGCGGGCCACCTCATCGCCAATTCTATCCAGCATCATACGGTCGATGCCTACAACCGGTGAGTCGACCCATTGGTAGTCTTCCGGCCTCACAACCACCCGCTTTTCAAAATCTGCGTTCAGATGCATTGTCTTGCCCTTCTGGCTCCTGATCAATGATCAGCGTTTGACTTCAAACGGTTCAACTTTTTCTGCGAGCAGCGACGCTCTGGCTCAGTTACCTGGGAATCGCTGATTGATTAGTCGATACGAAAAAAGGCCGACTGCGATCAATCGCAACCGGCCGCAGGTTAGGAGTTTAGAGAGGTTAGAAATACCACATCAGGCGGCCGTAAACGTTGCGACCCAGGCCTGGCATTCTAACGCGCATGGGAATGTCAGGATTGAATGCGCGATTGTAACCAGCAAGATGGTCTTCGAATTCCTCATCCAGCAGGTTTTCTATACCGACGCCAATTTCCAGGTCAGCCGACAAATTGATCCGCGCAGCCAGATTAAAAATAGTGTAACCGTCCGTTTCCTGTTCCAGGTTGGTCACTGAAATTTGATCCTGATCAGCGTAAATTATCGACTCTAACGTACCTACCCAATTGCTGCCCTGGTAATCCAGAGCCAGCACCAGATTATCAGGTGCGATCCGGTACAGATCGTCATTAATATCGTCTCGTTCGCCGCGTACGATGCTGGCAACAGCGCGCACTGTCAGTTGCTCGGAGAGAGCGAAATCAGACTCCACATCGAAACCCCAGAAACTGGCTTCTGTATTGCTGAACTGCAGAGGATCCGGTTGTCCCATCCCCATGTTGGCCATCATCTGGGCAAAGTTGATCACAACCATATTGGTGGCTGGTATGCCCTGAATGTAGTCATCAACTTCGCGGTAGAACACCCTTGGGTAAACATTGAAATCGCCACCCTCGTAGTCGAAGCCAAACTCAACTTCGTGAGATACCTCGGGATCGAGGTTCGGGTCGCCCACATAAGTCTTGCCGTCTGCCAGTCCGCCGGTTGCCTCAAGCGGTATCCACAGATAGCGCTCCTGGTAAGAAGGTGATCGGGTCTTGCGAGCCGCACCTGCGTACCATGTAGTACTATTGCCCGATTCGATACTCAAACGTCCAAACCAATCCACGTTGTTGTCAGTTTGACTTAGATCGCTGTTATTAAACATGGTGGACAACATACCAGCCATGTTGTTCATCATGAACGGCATGCCCATTGGCATATTCATCGGATTGAGGTTAGCCGACACAGATTCAGAATCCATTTCCACCCGGTTGAAGCGTACCCCTGCATCCAGACCAATAGCGTCGGTCAATGAAACACTGCGTTCCACAAATGCCCCCAGGATATCGCGGGTCGTGTCATTAAAGTTGGCAATGTAGAATGGTGCTGCATTAGGGTTTGTAATAGTGGACCGGTGCTCGGCCATGTGTCCATCAATACCGAACAACCAGCTGCCATTTTGCACAAACTGTTCCATATCAAGACCGAAGCCAACATTTTCACTGACAGCCCAGTTGCGACGAAACCGCATAGCGCCAGCTGTCATCATATTGTCCTGTGGCGGACGCCGCAGATGATAGTTGGTCATCCAGTGCTCGTTGTCGCTATATGAAAGCCGTGCATTGACCGTTGAATCTGTTCCCGACCAGGTATAGCGAGTACGAAAGTGGTCGCTATCTACCGAGAGAATATCCATAGGTAGAGAGGCAGTACCCGCATCCTTGGTGTTGTTACGGGCAAAATCAATGGTGAACTCATGATCGCCACTGCGGAAGCTATAACCTAAGTCGTAGCGTTCGCGATCGTATTCGGAAGGAATAATAGAGCCATCTGGAAAATCTGTATCATCGGCCTGCTCCTGCATGATAAAGGAGCGAAAAATATGGTTTCGATTAGCCAGAGAAAAGAAACCACTGGCGACGGTCCCTTCGTTAACAGACTGGGCACCGAAGTAGGTGCGGCCATTGAACTCGAAATCCCCATTGGAGCCATAATCACCGGTGTAAGTCTGGGCCTGCACAAACCCGCCAATGGTTTCCTGCCCGGAACTGACTGATGCAATACCACGATTAATAGTCAGTGATTCCAGAATTGCTACTGGCGCATAGTGCAGTGGTGCATCCATGGCATTCGGTCCGGCACCATTGATCTGGGCGCCATTGACAGAAACCCTGATGCGGTCACCGAACATGCCCCGGTATTGGGCAATGCCTGTCAACTCACCATTCTTGTTGACGTTGGCACCCGGCATTCTACGAAGCAACTGTGCGGTATCTGGTGGTGCCACCAGGGTGTCATCAGTAACCACCGTGTGGGTATCACGGACACCAATAACGGTGATCTCCTGAACTCGTTGGGCATCCTGTGCCATGACGACACTGCTCAACAGGATGCCAAATGGCAGGGTTCGAACTGCAAACTTTCTCATAACTTCGCCTCAGTCTTAGTTGCTACTGTCTCAGAGTGTGGGATAGACAGCGGGCGCTATCTTACTGAAATAGCGTGGGTTTGCCCTGCGACATGTTGTCGCAGTTTGGGCGGATTGGGCGTTTATTCAGCTTGAACTTGATATACATCAAGCACCGTTGGTGGCTATATCAATTAAAAAAACCCGCAATCGTAAGATTGCGGGTTTTTGATATTTACTGCGGTAAGACTACCGCAACAGCTATGTTTAACTACTCTAACTACTCGGGCAACGCCATTGCGGTCAGGCTGGAGCCTGTCTGCAGCATAACGTATTGCCGCCCCTCATGTACCCATGAGCTCATGCCGTAGCCGCTGCGGGAAGGTGCCTCGATCTCGCCAACGATTTCGCCGCTGGCCTTGTCGATCGCCCACAGCATCGGAGTCCCATCGCTGGCGACATCAGAGTAGATGAGCATATTGGCAGTAACAACCATAGGCACCAGGGCACCAGTTCCGGTATTACCCACGTCATCCAGATCTACACCCGCCTGGGTAAGGACATTCTTGTAACGGTCGGGTGTTTCACCGGTTGGAATCTGCCACAGGTGATCGCCAGTGTTCATATCGATGGCGACAATCTTGCTGTAAGGCGGCTTGACGATCGGCAGGCCACTGGGGTGACGTGGTGGTCGTGCAGTCGCACCACGCGCCGAGTTGGCATACTGGGAAAAAGTCGCGCCGGTTGTTTCCGGGAACAACAGGTCAGATTCCTCTCCTGGCATGACTCGCAAAGCGAAACAGGAATTGTGCGTCGCTACAAACATGACTCCCGAAGTGGGATCAGCAGTAGATGGCCCGTTGATGTTGGCCCCGCCTGCACCACCAGGGCAGTTCATGGTGGCGAACTTACCAAGATCATTTGTGTCATGAACAGGTGGCGTAAATAGAGGACCCATCAGGTAATCTTCCATCACTTCCAGTGCCTGAGCTCGCATCTCCGGCGTGAAGTCAATCAGGTCGTCTTCACTGATTCCCTGCATCTCAAACGCCGCTGGCCTGGTGGGAAACGGCTGCGTTGAAGAAAGCTGTTCACCGGGGACATTGGATTGAGGTACCGGTCGCTCTTCGATGGGCCATAGAGGCTCACCTGTCAGCCGGTTGAAGGCATAGACGAATCCCTGCTTGGTTGCCTGGGCGACTGCCGGAACCGGGCCTCGACCAGGCATGTTCAGATCCAGCAAAATAGGTGCTGTCGGTGTGTCATAGTTCCAGATATCGTGATGCACAAACTGGAAGTGCCAGGCTCGCTCTCCGGTCTCCACGTTGAGAGCAATCAAGCTGGTGCCAAACAGGTTGTCACCTGGTCGGAAACCTCCGTAGTAGTCAATCGTAGGTGGATTCGTGGGTACGAATACCAGATTGTTTTCCGGATCGGCAGAAAGTGGTGCCCAGGAAGAAACGTCACCGGTCCATTGCCAGGCATCATTTTCCCAGGTTTCGTGACCATACTCACCAGGTCGTGGAATAACATTGAACTTCCACTTGAACGCACCGGTACGAGCATCGTAAGCTAGAATGTCACCTGGCACGTTTTCAATACGGGACTGGTGATAGCCCTGCTCCGCCGAGTTGCCGACAATAATGGTATCGTTCACTACGATCGGTGGAGATGAAGAAGTGATATAGCCAACTTCCAGCGGTATGCCTTCAACAGGGTCATAGGGGTGGCCCAGGTCTGCCAACAGATCAACGACGCCGGTTTCCGGGAAACCGTCGATTGGAACCGGTCGACCGAAACCTTCCAGCGGAGTGCCGGTCTTGGCATCGAGAGCGGTCAGGAAAAACCCCGGTGAAACAATATACACCACACCTCGGCCATCAATGTATCCGAAGCCCACTCCCTTCCCGTAATCGGCTCGCATCGAGTAGTTACCGCGGCCAGTTCTCGGTTCACGGTAGGACCACACAGTCTCACCGGTTTTTGGATCAATAGCGATTACATGACGCAAAGGACCGGCGACGGTGTATAGCATGCCATCGATATAAGACGGGGTGGATCGGCCACTGGCCGCACCAAAGCTTGCACCATCCCATTCCCAGGCAACTTCCAGATCTTCAAAGTTGTCAGAGTTGATCTGGGCCGCTGGGCTATAGCGGGTGTGTGCATAATCATTGCCGAGGGTAAACCACTCGACCGTATCCTGGGCATTGACCAGTGTCACCAATGGCAACAGCAGCAATCCCATCAAAACTCTCTTTGTCACCGAAAGTCGCATACGTACTCCTTTTCTTTCAATAATCCAATTATCGTCAATCAAGATTAGTTTAACTTTATCCCATCTCACTCATCCGCCAGTCATCCGATTTCCCGGTACACTGGTGGCAAAATCCAGGGAACTTCTGCTTCCCTAGTTCGCATTCCAGGGCTGTTCGATCAGTAGCTCAGGGCCCGCATCAGCCTTGGGTATCCATTTCTGCAATCGCCCGTACTGGTTATCACCACCATAGAGATTACCCTCGGGATCGATACTGAAGGAATGCACCTCGATATAACCGTCCGGTAGCTCACGAGGCACCAGCCAGGTGTATTTCAGGTTGCCGTCATAATCGTAATTAACGAAGCGCAGTGGTCCGAGGTCGGTTATCCAGAAGTCGTTCTCGTTGGCAATGACATCCAGTGGCAGGGTAAGGCCATCGATACGACGCTCAAAGTTGAACTCTGCGGGGTCATTACTGCTACGCCAGATATTGACGCCTCCACCAGCGCGGTCCAGTACGATAATGCGGTTGTCCGGGGCTACGGCAACTGAGTGAATGGTATTGGTTCCACCAGGGCCATCGCCGGCACTGCCGAACTCGGTGATGTAGTTCATGTCATTATCGAAGACCATGATGCGGTTGTTATCCAGGCCGTCGGCAACCAGGATGCGGCCATCCGGCATGAAGGCCACATCTTGTGGGCGTCCGAAATGAGACTCGTCACTGCCGGATACGCCTTTCTCCCCGTAGGTAGCCAGCACTTCACTGCCATCATTGGCAATAACGTAGATCTGGTGAAAGGTTTCGTTGATCAACCACAGGCGATTCTCCGGATCGTAGGGACTGACGCGCACACGATGCGGCCCGGGCCCGTCTGAGCCTTCACAAAGATAATCCAGGTGATCCCACAACTCGAGGACCTCACCATCAGCGTTCAGGGTGTAAAGACAGTTGTTCCAGACCCGACGATCAGTGGCCTGAAGCACATTGAGACCCATGTCACCGGCAAAACCCAGAAAATCATCCGGAATCGGATAAGGCAATACTGTCTCACCTCGCTGCGCCAGGACAATACGATCCGCAGACTCGGCGTAAACACCAGAAGCCCCACCAAATGCAAAGCCTTCCTCGGCGAACGGTTGATGCCACAGTGATACAACTTCGTAAGGGCTCGGCCCGATTGGCTCGCGGGCATTACCAGGTTGCGCATTAAGCTGCGTGGTAAACAGCCCGGCTGCCAGCAACACTCCAGCAGCGGTGAAAACTTGTTTCATGGTGACTCCTCTTCATTTTTTGGTGCTATAGCGCGAAAAATATGTCGCAATACTAAAGGATTTCTGGCTGCGCTGTCTCCAGAATCAACGTGGCACGTATTGCGGTCGGATGATAAGTTCCGGGTCGATATCGGTGCGTGGTATCAACTTCTGTGGTCTGGCCAGCTGATTGTCTGTACCGTAAAGGTTACCGTCCTCGTCCACTGCCAGAGAATGCATCTCCAGCCAGCGATCCGGCCCCTCGGATGGCAGATTCCAGGTGTAGAGCTTGTTGCCATCCAGGTCAAACTGATGAGTCCTGGCCGGCCCAAAAACGGTAACCCAGGCGTATTTGTCACTCACCAGAACATCCAGTAACGGCCCACCCGGGATATCCCAGGTAGTTTCATAGTTATAGTTTGGATAGGCATCTGAATCACGGGCTGCGGTCTGCTGGTACACCTTCACATCACGGTTATCCCGATCCAGCACATACAGCTTGTCTTCAGGGCCCAGCGCCATGGAATGCACGCTGCCATACTGGTGGGGCTGGTCGCCGCCCTCGCCAAACTCACCCAGGTAGCTACCGTCGGCGTCTCGGATCACAACCCGATTATTACCCAGCCCGTCTGCCACCAGGAATTTGCCGTCTGGAAGGAAAACTAAATCCTGCGGCTGATTGTAATGAGTCTCATCGCTACCAGGGACATTTTTCTCGCCCAGGGTCATCAACAGCTGTTCCCCGTCATTGGAAAACACGTAGATGATGTGCCCGGTTTCGTCGATCAGCCAAAGTCGGTTCTCCGGGTCATAAGGGCTCATGCGAATACGATGAGGGCCTGGCCCATCGGTGCCCGTGAACAGGTAGTCCCACTGGTCCCAGACTTCCAGCACATTGCCTTCACTGTCGATTACGTAGATACAGTTCTGCCAGACCCTGCCGCGACCCTGCAATACATTCCAGCCCAGGGAACCAGCGAAATTGGTGTACTCAGATGGCACCTCCTCGGGCAATTCCGTTTCTCCTCGCTGCAACACAAAGATTCGGTCCTTTGACTGGACAACGATCCCTGAGTGGCCGCCCCAGGTGAAACCCTCATCTGCAAACGGTTCCATCCAGCTTTCCGTGGTGTATTCGTACGGACTCTCTACCATTACCCCATCATCCTGGGCCATGGCTGAAAAAGTTGTCAGACCTAGAACCAGAGCTCCGACGGCCGCTCGCGTTGCGTAATGCTGTTTGCTCAATTGTTATTCCTCTAAAAAGCTGTTTCCTGACAAAACTCTTATAGACAAAGAAGGCCAGAGAACTTTGTCATTACTCTGGCCTTCTTTTACGACTGGAAAATTAACAACCCTGTTTCGTTACTGAGTCACCGTCACGTAGATATTCTGATAGGTAAACATGGAGCCGTCGCTGGCAATTCCACGTAACACGTATTCACCAGGTTCGCTGAAGGTTGCTGTGGATACCCAGCGATTATCTTCAGGGACTGCCGGGATATGAAACGGTGGCGACCAGGGAGAATTAGCCCACACCCGTGTATCTGTGTAGGTCTTGAACTGCACCGGATCAAACTCGACGAACTGTTCCGGCCCGCGATATACGGTCCAGGAGAAACGCAGCCCGGGGCCTGACGAAGCCACGATGGAAGACGGTGGCCGATACAAGCGTTCCGGTGTATCTGGCAGTGGTCGATCGACTCGCGGTGGCAAGTTATCCGGATCATCAGCAATGGCTGCCAGGTTCAACGGCTGCCCGACTCCTACGGTTCGGTAAGCTTCACCCTCCACTCGCAGGTCCGGCGGAATATTGGTCCGCAATCGGTCGTCCAGGGAGCCAAACCAGCCTCCCACCTCGGTTGACATAACCTGCGGGTCGATCCGGTAATCCGCCTTCAAGGTGCCGTATGCTCGCGCAGTATGACCATGGGTGCGTAGTGTCCACACCAATTCCCGATCACCAAAATCTTCCGGCACGTCAATGGTGAACAGGAAGGGATTACGGCGTGGGTAAAAATGCGTGGGCTGACCCATGTCGGCAACCTGAAAATCGTAGGCATCGACAGTCAAATCGTCCAGTTCGCGGGCATCAACCATGTTGAAATAATTGTCCGGTCCCACTGGGATATTGAAATGCTCTTCCCAGTTGGAATTCTGGTAACCGAAAAACAGTGTATACCCACCGTCTTCCTCGTTGGGCCACCAGCCTTCGTAGGCCGGCGAGGTGATTTCTCCACTCAGCACCATCATACGGGTTTGTGCCAGCGAGAAGGTTGAAACCAGCGCGAATGGCAGCGCTACGAACAGCGCCAGCCACCGCACTAAAGGGAAACTGCTACTACTTTTCATTGTTCTTCATCCCTGCTTAGTCGTCCCCTGCCGCCTCAGTCTCAAGCGGCGGTGCCCAGCACATCGGACAACCGATGTCATAATCGTTCTCGTCCTTCAACAGCTTGCGTCGTTCAGCCATTTCCGCCTGAAACTGTTCTTCATTCAGGCTGACTGAATAACCCAGGTCGATAAACATGTTGGTTACCGAACGCCGTCCCGCGCCAGACCAGTTCCGTGCGTCCGCCAGGTTGGGGTTGTTAGCGGTGGTATCCATGTAGGCGATGGTATGCAGGATGGTACCTTTTGGCAGCAGCGGCGCTTTATCGTCTTCATACACATACTGCTTCACCCAGTTGTGGTCATAACCAACACAATTCAAAGTGAAGATGTTGTGGCCCCAGATCGCCTCCATGCACATGCGCACGCCCGGTGCATGCAGGTGCGGTTCGAAAGCCATGATCTTGGTATGGTTCTGCAGTACTACGTAGTTGTGAACTTCCTGACCCGGCCGGTTGGGCACGATGTCGAGATCAATACCGTTACCGGTGCGTGGGCCCCGGCGGGTGTACTGCGGCTCATAGCCACGGGGGAAGAAGGTAATACCAAATTCCAGGTGGCCGGTGGTTTCGCGCCCATTGGAATGCAAGTGTGAAGCATTAAGGTGCAGGGCGGAATTGGCATGCAACAGTCGACCTGCTTTTTCTGAAAAGATATCAGCGTTGCGACCTATTTCGTGGATCGGCCAGCTGACCCGGGTCTCCGGATCGATGGCGGTTCCATCTTCATTCAGCACACCGCTGGCGTAAGTCATATGGTGGAAAATGTAGCGGCCACCGACCGTCTTGGTGTCTTCCTCCACCGGAATATCGTTAACTTCCCGTACTTCAACCGACTTCACATAGCGGTCTTCGGTGAGGCCAGTAGGCACCAGGCCTATATCTCCCCATCTGTCGGGCCCTACCGCTGGCATGGTCATATCAGGGCCACGCAGTACCAGGTCCGGCTCACCCAGAGCCCAATCGATGCCGTCCGGCCACTGTTGAGGCTCCGGTTCATTGGCGGGATTGCCTCGTGGCGCACCGTTGGTCGCCCACGCCTGGATCATGGCGAGTTCCAGATCTGACAGCGAGTAATCGTCCTTGAAACCGTCGATGCCGATGTCCTTCTCTACATAAAAAGGAGGCATCGCACCCATACGATCGCGAATTGCGGTTTTATACATGATCACCGGCGCCCATGGCTGCACCTGGTCATAGGTCTGCAGGGCCATTGGACCACCGCCGCCAGGGCGGTGACAGCTCTCGCAGCTGCGCTGCATGATCGGTGCTATATGGTCTGCAAAAGTTACACTGGTCGGATCAATGCCCCAGTCTGCCACGTCGTAATAGTGAGGCTCGTGATCTGCCAGCACGGCATTATGAGCCTGTCCCAGTACCGTAAGTGGCAGAAACAGAGCAGGAATAGCGAGAATGTATCTGGTGCGCATCTCAAACTCCCCTTTTATTATGGTGACGATCCGATATCGAATCGCGCTGGTGTGTAGGCATGACTATGTGCCAACGTCGCTATGCGCCGCGGCAATAATCTGTTTTTTCAAACAATCGAGGATAAGAGCTTTCGGTGTCAAAGTCCAAAATTTTAGCACCATGTCCCGTCATCTTGACGGGACACTTACAACTTGGCACAATTGCAGGGCATGCTGGTTCCACCGTAGACGGCATAACAACATCAACCGGTTGTTGCTACAATCGAAATCACTCGACCAGCACACGCTATCCGGCGCGACCAGAGCGGTCCTCCGCAATCTGGCAATTGCCGGGAACAATACAAGAAAAACAATAGGTGACAACAATGAGAAACCGCAATAAAGCGCTATTCACTGGAATCCTGCTTCTGCTTGGCAGCCTGCCGATGGCAACTTTTGCCCAGTCCGATGACAGACTGAACAAGCTGATCGAACTGTTCGAGAACGATCAACCGGCCTTTGGCCTGCTGTCATTCGACTACTCGCTGAATAACGCACGATCCATGGCTTCCTCCGGCCTGGACTTTATCCTGATCGACATGGAACACGCACCTTTCGATGTGGAAAGGCTGCGCCAGTTTCTGCTGGGTATGACCAACAAGCGCTCGATCATGGCGAAAGGCAACCTGCAACCGGATGTGGTGCCCTTCGTGAGGATCCCCGCCGCCGGAGGAACCGAAGAGCTGATCGCACAGGCCAAACAGGTACTGGACGTCGGGGTTTACGGCATCATGTATCCGGCCATTCATAATCGTGAGCAGGCGGAGCTGGCTGTAAGAGCCACCCGTTATCCGCAATACAACGATGCCCCGGATTACGAGCCACAAGGTCTACGGGGCCGCAATCCAGCGAACGCGGCCTGGTACTGGGGTGTTCGTGACTACCATACCCGCGCCGATGTCTGGCCCCATGATCCCGATGGCGAACTGCTGGCGATCATGTTTATCGAGTCCCCTGAGGGAGTCGAAAATATTGAAGAAATCATCACGGTACCTGGTGTTGGCGGAATATTTATCGGTCCTTCGGACCTGAGCACATCAATGGGCTATACCAGCCCCGCGGCACCGGAAGTGGAAGCAGCCATTCAGACGGTTTTAAGTGCCTGCCTGGAACATGACGTGCCCTGCGCCATCACCACGGGAGCCGGCTCGGTGCAGCAGCGCATTGACCAGGGCTTTCGCTTTGTCACGGTAGGCGCAGACGGTGGCCTCTCTGCTGGCGCCAGCCGGGCATTGAGTATAGGCCGAGAAGCGGCGGGAAGAGACTAACAAGAAACATCTTCAGATTTCAGGGCCTGCAGCCGCGATTTTTCCTGCTAGCGCAGGAAAAAGATCCCAGCTTCCGACCATCACCTGCTTTGGACCCAGTGGCTCCGTTTCTTATCCTTATGCTTGTGCTTATCCTTATGCTTATCCCAATCCCTTTTGCTGGCTTCATTTTAACCAAAATCAGAGCCAGTAAAGAGCAAGGAGTGCGATGGCCAGAGTGAGAAAATATTTCCGAGGCGACGAGGAAAATTTTCACACGCCGGCCCCTTGAGCCTTTCGAAGTCGAAGCATCGAAGCCAGTAAAGATCAAGGCATGTGGTGGGTAGAGCTGGAAAATATTCCTGAGCCCGCGAGGGAAATTTTGCAGCGCCGCCCCCTTGAGCCAAAAGAATCCGATCACCTACTCCGTTGTTACCTCATTAATCTTCCGGCAAAGCGAATGCTGTCAGGGTGGTGCCAGAAGGGATCATCACGATCTGCCGGCCATCCAGCATGAAGGTCATGGGTGCCGCACCCCAGATTCGTGAGCCAGTCTGGTAGTGCCACAGGTTTTCACCGGTTTCCACGTCAAAAGCCATGAAGTTACCCTCATGGTCGCCAGCAAACACCAGGCCGGAAGCGGTTGTCATGACACCGCCGAAGGTAGGTGACGGATAGGTAAACTCCCAGCGCAACTCGCCAGTGTGCACGTCCAGTGCCCGCAGCGCACCATAGCCCTGATCGGCATCAATGAAGACAACTCCTCCGAAAGTCGACTGGCCAGGGACAAATTGCGGCTCTTCCGGCACGTAGGTGGCACAGGTTTCCCGAGCAGTCAGAATGAACAGGTCCAGGTCCGGATAGAAGGAAGGCGGCATGAAATTTGTGCTGCCCCAGGGATCAGGCACGCAACCTTCACTGCCATCGTTTAAAACAATAGGCCGGCCGTTTTCATCAAGCTCACGGGCCCAGCTGGTGGCGGTAAAAGGTTCGCCCAACAACAATTCACCACTCACCCGATCCAGTACATAGAAGAAGCCATTGCGATTTCCCACCATGACCACTTTGCGGGGCTGGCCTTGCCAAACGATGTCGGCCTGAACCGGCATGTGATTGGAATCCCAGTCGTTCAGGTCGTGGGGGGTAAACTGATAATGCCATCGCAGCCTGCCGGTTTCCGCTTCCAGCGCGACAATTGAGTTTGAATACAGGTTGTCGCCGGGCCGCAGGTCACCGAAATAATCGGGATTTGGATTTCCCACGCCCCAGTAAATCAGGTCCAGCTCCGGGTCGTAGCTGCCGTTCATCCAGGTGCCGCCACCGCCGCGGGCCAGCACCTCCGGGTCATCCGGCCAGGTCTCACTGCCAGGCTCACCGGGCCCCGGGATGGTATTGAAACGCCAGATGCGCTCGCCGGTTTCCGGGTCGTAGGCGTCGATGAATCCACGGGTGGCATACTCACCACCGGAGATACCGACGATCACCTTGTCGTCGATCACCAATGGTGCCAGGGTCGCAGCATAACCGATGCGATAATCCGCCAGTTCTACATCCCAAAGGATATCGCCGGTACGACGATCGAAAGACAACAGGTGGGCATCCAGGGTTACCATGAACAGGCGATTGCCCAACATACCGAATCCACGGTTAACCGGCGCACTGGAGCCATAGGTCAGATCGTCGGGCAGGTTGCGTCGGTATTGCCAGAAGGCTCTACCGGAGCGGGCATCGATGGCCCAGGCTAAGTTGTTGCTGCCGGTCACGTAGAGGATGCCGCCGTCCACCAGGGGTGTGGTCTCGAAGCCGCGTCCACGGGTGGTGGTGCCGGTTTGAAAGGTCCAGATGGGACGCAGCTGTCCGACATTTTCCAACGTTATCTGGTCTAGCGGGCTGTGGCGCTTACCACTGTAGTCGCCGGAGTAAGTCAACCAACGTTCAGGATCGGCAAAGCCCTGCAGGATATCCTCGTAGCCAGGGCCGTCACCCTGGGCCAGCGAATAGCCAGGCAACAGCAAAACCAGTAGTGTCAAAGTCATCGGAAAATGACCGAAGTTTCTGAATGGTTTGATCATGGGACAATTCCAGCTTGTTAATTCACGCGTCCACCTGACTGACTGGCCAGGTAACTAAGGACATCTTCCAGCTCCCCATCGGAGAGGGTACGTTCGTCGAATACCGGCATCAGGGACCTTTCATTGCGGCGCAGCTCCATCAGGTCTGCCTTTCGGAAGCCCCGTAAAACCTGACGCTGGTCCATGACCTGGAGTGTAAAAGCATCTTCACTCTTGATAGCCCCGTCGACACGCTTGTTATCGCGGGTAATCAGGGTAACCGAGCGATAGCCACGGCCTACCTGAGCACCGGGCTCGCGCACCGAAACGGCAAGAGCCTGTTTTGAGCGCCGCGCGGTAACTCGGCTGAGGTCCGGGCCCAACGAACCACCGACTCCGGAGACACGATGGCAACTGCTGCAGTTACTGGCAAATAGCCACTGGCCGCGGGTCGGATTGCCGTCGTAACTGCCTCCACCGTTACCAACTCCAGTACTTTTCAGGTAACTGACCAGCATCCAGGTTTCCGTGTCGGTAAAGGAATGTGGCGGCATGATGCTGCCCGGAATTCCATTGCGAATGGTCTGGAACACGCTCTCGTCGTTCTTTCCGGGCTGCGACCAAAGCTGAGTCAGATCCGGGGCCTGAATCGACGGTATGCCTTTGGCGTCGGCACCATGGCAGGTCGCACACTGGGCGCGAAACAACGAGCCACCAGCTGCCCGTGCCCGGGGATCGGATTCCAGCGGATTGACGGCCTGGCCCAGGCTGATTTCTGGAATTATCAGGAAACTCGCCATTGCGAGCGCGGCAAACAACATTCTGTAAGCCGGATAAGCGCCCGACTTGAACTTTCTAGGTGCGGAATTTTCTTGCTGCATGGTTTATGAAATTCTTTTGCTTATTCTTTTAATGACTATTCAGATTGTTCTTCTGACTATTCATCACTGAGAAGCGACCACAGGCTTCTTGAATCCACTGATTAACCTAAGCCGCCAGGAAACACGTTTTTACCATTGAATGGTCAGCGAGAGCAAAGAAAACGGCTGCTCGGCATGCCGTTTCGGATTCTCATGCAAATACCGTGAATGACCGGATACCCACCGATCAGGTTGACTTTATTAGGTTGACTTTAGAGGCACATACTCTATATTGCGGAAAGATTGACAAGTATCAGCCAAATGGAGGTCTTGATGAAAAACAAGGGCAAGAAAACATCGCTGCTGGAGATCGGCCTGTCGACATGTGCCATAGTCGCGCTGGGAGCAGTAATCTTTGCAACACAGACTGACGAAGTATCCGCCCAGTCCAGCAACTTCCAGGGAGGCTCCCCTGTGGTGAGCCAGGCTCCGGATATGCGTAATATCCGCATCCTGTTCCCGGCTGGTGTGCGCTCTTCCTGGCACAGCCATACCTGGGGACAGTTGCTGATGATCGAGGAAGGCATCGGTCTGCACCAGATCCGCGGTCGAGCCATCGAGGAGTTTCATGCCGGCGAACCATTCTGGACACCGGCCGGAATTGAGCATTGGCATGGCGCACACCCAGATGTGGATGCGCATCAGCTGACCATTTACGAAGGTGATGTGGTATGGCTGGATCCGGTGACCGACGAACAGTATCACGGCGTCAGGACCCGACCCATGAGCCGTTCTTCCAACTGATGAAAATTGCGTCCCCTGCTGGGTTACCAGCAAGCGGGACCGGTTGAGAAATCGACTGACAATAAAAAGGGATGAAGGAGACAACACTTCTTCGTCCCTTTTTGTTTGTCGGGCCATTTATCTGTTTGTCAGTCTGGATAGCGACAGGCCTTTAGCCTGTCAGGGTTCCAGTAATATTCATGCAATCTGATTGACCTATCTTTCTGCACGCATGTTTTCAGCATTCCTATTTTCCGTCCGTTTGTACTGGCAACTTTGCATTCAGTCACTTGGACGCTCAACGAGCCTTGGGCCGTTGTCCTGGCGAGGCCGTCTGCTGCGCCTTTTGCTATACCTGATGTTCGTTCCAGTATTCCTGGTGCACTGGCTGGGCTTTTTCCTGGACGAACTGTTTTTCCGCGGCTACCGCAAGATTGAAATAAGGCAGCCTGTTTTTGTGCTTGGCGTGCCCCGCAGCGGAACCACGTTCCTGCACCGGACCCTTGCTGCCGATGAGCAACTCTTTACCACGGTATCTACCTGGGAAGCTTTCCTCGCGCCTTCCATTACACAGCGCATGTTCTGGCATGCGCTGGCAAGAATCGACAGACTGATTGGCCGACCATTCGGTCGCCTGTTGGGGTACCTGGAGAAAAGACTGTTTAAAGGCCTCGAAGGAATTCACGATGTCTCGCTGCAGGCTGCCGAGGAAGACTATCTGTTATTGCTGCCCATGATGTCATGTTTCATTCTTTTTCTGCCATTTGCCGAATCAAGTTACATCTGGAACCTTTCGCGGCTCGACTGGGACATGCCGGAAAAAGATCGCCAGCGCATAATGAACTTCTATAAGGCCTGTCTGCAGAAACATCTGTATTTTCACGGCCGGCACAAACGGTTTCTATCCAAGAACGCTGCCTTTGCATCCTGGATCATGAGCCTGCGTGAACATTTTCCAGATGCTCATTTTGTAATCTGTCTGCGCGAGCCGGAGAAGGCGGTACCGTCACTAATCGGCTCGCTGGAATCGGGCGCACAGTTTTTCGAACTGGATCTGGAAAACGGGCGAGTGTCGGACCAGCTGGTGGCGATGATGCAGGATTATTACCGGCACCTGATCACCAACCATCAACCGGAATGGGTAATGGTACAGATGCATGAACTCCAGGCTGGCATCAACGAGCGGGTCAGCAACATTTATCAACGCTTCGGTCTGCCTCTGTCCGGTGAATACCAGCAAACGCTGGACGTTCTGACCGCTGACGCTGCCCGCTATACGACCAGGACCAGACCCATTGATCCTGCCGCTGTACAGGCGGATAATTTCTTTACCACAAGGTTTCCCTGGTACTACGAACTTTTCAGTGGCAGCAAGCTGAAGAATTCCGACAGGCAGTGATCGAACCTATGACCGAGACGATTACAGAAGAGAAGGCTTCGGGAGATCACGACAACAGGCCTTCTATTGCCGATGCTGCAGAATTACACATAGCCGTACTTTCAGATGCATTGCAACATCGCAATGGAGTAGACGCCTACTATCGCGACCTGGTGAAACACCTTGAGCCCCTCGTCGGACGCATTTCCTTGCTGACACCCAATGCCGAAGATGGCGACCTGGCCTCAGACATGATCCGCATGCCGCTGCCGGGAGATGCCACCCAGCATGTGTTCTTCCCGCAACCATCCAAGATCAACGCGCGGATCCGGGAGCTCTCCCCTAACGTGCTGATTTCTGCCACCAATGGACCATTTGGTATGTACGGTGTTTACCTCTCTAACCGCCACGACATCAAACTGATAGCGGGCTTCCATACCCATATCGAAGAATTGTGCGATATGTATTGGGGGCGTATGCTGGGGTGGATCACTCGCACCTATATGGAATCCCAGAACCGGATTCTTTTTCGGCGCGCAAGCAACGTGGTAGTCAACAGCCACAGCATGATGAAGCCGGCCCGCACGCTGAGCAAAACAGAAGTCTCACTGATGGGCACTCCTTTGGACAGCCAGTTTCTGGAACATCCGGTTTCGCCTCTTGGCGAACAGCTGCAACGTGTCTTTTACGGCGGACGCCTTGCACCTGAGAAAAATATCGATGCAGTGATCGAGGCGGCAAAACAGTTGGACAACGTCAATTTCACCATAGCCGGCGATGGACCCCAGCGTGACGAAATAGAGGACCAAGCCAGGTCTCTGCCTAACCTGGAATACATAGGTCTTCTACCAAGAGAGGCCATGGTCGCCCAGATCGATGCCCATGACCTGGTGGTACTACCTTCGCATCTGGAAGCATTCGGCACGATCGCCCTGGAAGCCATGGTTAGACAGCGGCTGGTCCTGGTTTCCAGCCAGTGCGGAATCCTATCCTGGCAGAACCTGGCCAGCGGACTTTACAGCTATCAGCAGGACGAGCAGTTGGCGGATGCACTGCAACGCATCTCAGCTATCGACAGTCGTTTACGGCAAAGTAAGGCCAGGCGGGCGCGGGAAGAAGCCCTGGCAATCCACACACAGGCAGTAGAGGGCTGGCTGAAATTGTTGTGCAATCGAAATATGGCCAGCGCCTGAGGAACAACGCCTTTCCATGGCCACTAACAAACACCTGTTTCGAGCTATTGTTTCGGTTCACGATGTAATGCCGGATACCTTGCCGGCAATCGAAACGATTCTGCAGAAACTGAAGAGCCTGAATGTTTCGCCCGTTACCATCCTGGTAGTTCCCGATAAGGATTGGTCTGCGAGCCAGATCGGCTGGCTTAAGGAACAACAGCGTGGGGGTCTGGTTATTGCCGGCCATGGCTGGCAGCACAACGTCACTAAGCGCAGAACGCTTTATCACAAGCTGCACGGTCTGCTCCTGTCCCGCATGGTGGCCGAACACCTGTCCTTGAATGAGCAGGAGATTGCCGGGCTGATCACCCGCTGTTATAGCTGGTTCATCGATCAGGGTTTCGAAGCTCCACCTTTGTATGTTCCACCTGCCTGGGCTATGGGCCGAATACAAAATGAGACACTGGATACCTTACCGTTCGACATGTATGAAAACTTTGCCGGCGTTTATCGTACCGGGGAAGGGAAGCTTATTAAGCTGCCTTTAACGGGCTACGAAGCGGACAACATAGTACGGACACCGGTGCTGGCAGGCTGGAATCGCTTCAACGAGGAACGATCCAAACGATCTGGCCAGCCGCTACGGATCACCATTCATCCACAGGATCTTTCATTGGGCCTGGCCAGGCAGATCGATGCGCAGCTCAGCCGTGTGGACTCCTTTCTTGGCTACCACCAGGTGGTCGCGTCTTCGCAACAGGCTTCTTGAGCACTACTGCATGCTGCTGACTATTCTTCTTCAGGCTGCCTGAAATGGTAGATTTTCAGGCCACGTTCCGGATATTTTTCGATAAACTCAGGGGCAGCGGGCAGATAATCTATCAGTTGCAGCCTTGGTGCATGGCGTGCAAACTGTTCGATCAAATACTCATCATCCAGGCGAGGACTGTTGACCGTGGCGATCACGTTGGCACCGGAGTTCACCAGCTTGGGGATTCGCTTTATCACCGTCGGGTAATTCTTTTCCACATCAAAGCTGCCGCGTTGTCGAGTTGGTGGATCGATAATAACCGTGTCATAGCGTCCCAGTTGCTTGATGCGACCCCAACTGCTGAAGATGTTATGTGGCAGGGATATTACGCGTTGCAGATCCTGGCCATTGTGCCTGTGATTGGCCACGCCCCACTGAATGCTGGGCTTATTCATGTCGACGCTGACAACCCGGGAGGCGCCACCAGCCAACGCGGCAACCGATAGTGAGCAGGTGTAGGCAAAAAGGTTGAGCACGTTGGCCTGGTTGCTGTTGGCCTTCAGCCACTGGCGTAGCGGTCGCATGTCGAGGAACAGACCGGCATTGCGATTAAGACCGGGACGTACTTCAAACTTCAGACCATCCTCCTCGACCAGGCATGTCGGAATATCCTCTCCCCACAGCAAAGTAGAATCAGCGCGGTGACGCTGTCTGCTCTGGACGACAATGGATTTCAGCTGTTGCAGAGGGTCCGAGGCCAGCACATGCTCGAGCAGGTAGTCGAGATGCTCTGGCTCACGATGAAAGGTCAACAGAAGAACCGGTGGATACCAGTCGGCGTTGAGATATTCCAGGCCGGGAAAACAATGACCACGCCCATGGAATACACGGCATGCTTCAGGTGCAGGCCGCCCAAACATGGCGGCAACGCGAGTCAGAAAGGGTTGGTAGACGGTATCGAGATTGCTGCCGTCAGCTGTGGAAGGTTCGTTGGATTGCATTTTACCCGGGGCACCGTTGCTTCATCGTCAACAGTTTACCCCGGGCAAAAAAATCGTCCACCTGTCAGTGACTATGGCCTTCGCCAGCCACGGACATACTTTCGACGTCAGCACCGACTATCGCCATATGGTGCATCTCGTGATGATCACCTGACACCATGAAACCCATAAAGCCAAGAGCGCGAATCTTGGCAACCTGATTGTCGGTGGCAGCGGTTACTTTGACCTCCATGCCATTGCGGATTTCCTCAGCAACTGCAGTCCATTCGGTCTCTTGAGTCATCTGGCTGGCGTGCATGGCTACCATGTTGCGAATTGCCTGCAGCGTGCGAGCTGTGCCGGTGACTCGATAGCTGGCACCGCCTTCCACTTCAGTGGTTTCCACCTCGGCGTTCACGGTGACTTCATGCATATCGATCAGGTGATTACGCAGGGCATCGATATTGATGCTGCTCCAGTCGGTGTCGGGATTTGCTTCCAGCTGATTGACCACTGCGCGAATAGCCGAGAATGCATCCTGGTCACCAGCATTCGCATTCTGTCCCCTTCCCATACCCATACGCTGTCGCATCTGCTGCATGCGCTGCATCATGTCGCCGTTCTCTTGATGCTGCATCGCGGCGTCACCCTGCCCCTGGCGTTGCTGCATCATGTTGCCCTGGCCTCCGTCCTGATTGCCATGCATCATTGCTCCCTGACCATCTCCATGGCCGCCTTGCATCATGGCACCCTGGCGCTGCTGCATAGTATCCCCGCCCTGCTGCGTTAGCTGCGAGCTGTCGAAAATCTGTCCGGAATCTGCAGTTGTAGAATCAGAATTGTGGTCGGCGTGGTCGGTATTGGCATCATGATCATGTTGCTGCGCCCAACCGAGCTGTGCCAGCCCCAGCGAAGTCAGCAGTAAAGTACCCAGTAATAATTCTTTGCAAAATTTATCCATCTCAACAACCTCGGTTTCTTTTGTTTAACAAGCAACTGTTTAACAGGCAGCAAATCACTCATTAATTCAATCATTCATCATTTCAGTCATTCGTTCTGCCTGGCCTGTGGACCATCGAATCAGACCAGCCAGACCCAGACAGCCCAGCAAAGAAGTGCGGTGAGTGGCGCTATCGCCATCAGAACCATCATGCTCTTAATATGTGTCATAACCAACTCCTCGGAAAAACCGGGGGACATAGAACTTTACAACCTGCCCCCCAAATCAATGTTACCTACCTCAGGCTTACCCGGTCTTACCAATGCTGCAATTCGAACCGCATTTCAAGCAAAGACTGCTTATCAAACCAGGCATTTACTTCTCCTGCACTGAGTACACTGCACAAGCTGTGCCAGGAAGGCCAAAAATACCTATCCTATTGTTTTTATTATTTTAATTGATGGCTGATGAGTAAGTCAGAGACCATTTCCTGGCGCTACGAAAAAGCATTTTGCCAAAAATGGCAAGATGTCTGCCATTTTTGACCAGTGCCCTCTCGGTCGCTCCACTATTCCACCTCATACCGTCGGACCATTCTTTGCTCTATCTCATGTCTGTGTCAGAATCCAGCACTCGACTCCACAGGTGAGCGCTTGCGCGCCACAGATTTAAACAGGGCCACACACAATGAGCAGTTTCGACAACGTATCTATAGCACGCAATGCCAATATCTATTTCGATGGCCAGGTCACCAGCCGCACCGTCCAGTTCGACAATGGCGAGAAAAAGACTCTCGGTATCATGCTGCCTGGCGAATACCGGTTTAACACCGATAGTCGCGAACTGATGGAAATTCAGCAGGGTGACGTAACCGTGAAACTCGCAGATCAAGACCAATGGACAAATTACCCGAGCGGAAGCAGCTTCGAGGTACCTGCCGGCTCTGCATTCGACATCAAGGTCAACGGCGTCACTGATTACTGCTGCTCCTATTTAGATTGATCTCAACTCCTTTATTATCTCGCGGAGATAAAACGTGGCTAAAGAATCACCCCCCGTCAGCAGATTTCCGGTACCCGACCTGCAGTCACTACCCGACGATATTCGTGAGCGCATTCTCGCAGTTCAGGAGAAATCGGGATTCGTACCCAATGTTTTCCTGGCGCTGGCTCATCGACCGGATGAGTTTCGGGCATTTTTTGCTTACCACGATGCCTTGATGGAAAAAGACTCGGGATTGACCAAGGGCGAGCGGGAGATGATCGTGGTAACGACCTCCGGTTTGAACGAATGCATTTACTGCGTGGTAGCCCACGGCGCAATTTTGAGAATTCGTGAGAAGAACCCGCTCATTGCAGATCAGCTGGCGACCAACTATCGCAAGTCCGATATCTCTCCACGACAGCATGCAATGTTGGATTTTGCCGTTAAGGTTTCAAGACAGGCGCAGGAAGTTGAGGAATCGGATTTTGACGCCCTGCGCCAGCATGGATTCAGTGATGAAGACATCTGGGACATTGGCGCCATTGCCGCATTTTTTGCGCTTTCCAACCGCATGGCAAACATGACGGCCATGCGCCCCAACGAAGAATTCTACCTGCTGGGACGGGTCGAAAGGAAATAACATCCCATGGCCAATGTTGCGATAATCCAGGGGCATCCCGACAACAGCAAGTCACATTTCTGTCACGCACTGGCCGAGGCGTACCGCGAAGGTACGGAGCACGGAGGTCATCAGACGAATGTGATTAATGTGGCAGCGCTGGATTTCCCGCTCTTGCGCAGTAGAGAGGAGTGGAAGGGTGAATTGCCTGCTGGCCTGGTAAAACCGGTGGAACTGATTGAACAGGCGGATCACCTGGTCATTTTCTATCCACTCTGGCTGGGTACCATGCCGGCTTTGCTCAAGGCCTTTATTGAACAGGTTTTCCGGCCCGGCGTAGCACTGGATGACTCCAAGGAAAACGAATGGCCTAAACAGTTGCTGAAAGGCAAAAGCTGCCACGTGGTAGTGACGATGGGGATGCCTGGTTATTTCTATCGTTGGTATTACCGGGCCCACAGCTTGAAAAGCCTGGAAAGAAATATCCTGAAATTTTCCGGCATCTCGCCGGTACGGGAAACCGTTTATGGCCTGGTGGAAGGTGCCAGCGATGCCAAGCGTAGTGGCTGGCTGGAGGAAATGAAACAACTGGGCCAGAAGGCGAAATAGTAAAAACCAATTGAGGAAAATAACATGAGCAATATTTTAAGAATAACCCTCACTGTCTTACTGACGATATTCGCACCACTGACTCTTGCTGATCGTGCCGAATCAGATGATGAGCAGAATATCAACGACCCCAGGATTCAGCATCGTAGCTATACCTTCCCGGCCACCGGAGAAAGCATTCCCTATGCCCTGTTTGTCCCGGACAGTTACAATGAAAGTGACCAGGCCCCTCTAATCGTCTCCCTGCATGGTCTGGGGCGCAGCTATGACTGGCTGATGGGCTATCACGGCCTGTTGGACGAAGCAGAGGCAGGTGGGTTTATCGTGGTCACACCACTGGGCTATACCCGACGGGGCTGGTACGGCTCACGACCTACTGAAGACGCCCAGGATGGCCAGTACAGCGAGCAGGATATTATGGAGGTCATGACACTGGTGCGGGAAGAATTCAATGTTGATGCCAATCGCATTTATCTGTGGGGGCATTCCATGGGTGGCGCGGGAACTTACCATATCGCCGCCAAGTACCCTGACCTGTTCGCCGGGCTGGGTGTAGCAGCGCCTGCCACGCCACAGCCGGCATCCTCTTCTGAAGTCCTGGAACGCATCAGGCATATCCCGATCCTGGTGCTGCACGGTGATGACGACCAGACTGTTCCAGTAGAACTGACCCGTAGCTGGGTGGCAAAGATGGAAGAGCTTGGCATGCAACATGTGTACGTGGAGATTGCTGGCGGCGATCATTCGCTACTGATCTCACAGGACGCTGTGAACATGAAAAAGTTTACCGACTTTTTCAATATAGTTCGAAAGTCTTATTGATAGTCTTATAAGTGACCAACGGAATGGTTTATAGTTGGAGAGAATAAGTCCTACCAGGCAATATGCAATTTGTGGCGCCTGACCACTGGAGAGATGTCATGTTAAGAATCATCGGTTTCATCCTGCTAGCAACTCTGTCAATCATTGCCCAGGCACAAACAGCCCAGGAAATTCTTGAGGAAGTTATTCAACGGGACCTGGATCGCAAAGAACCTGTACAGAACTTCATCGTCAACCAGTCCACTATGGGCCAGTCGATGCTGCTCTATTTTGAAAAAGTGCAACGGACCCTGGCAGACGGGCAATCCTTCTCTACCTTTCGACTGGTACCGCCCAACGAGATAGCCGAGCGACAGAATGCCGGCAACATCCTGTCTCCACAAGACCTGGAACTGTATGCCGGTGGCCTGGAACAGACTGGTGAAGCATTAAGCCGAGAAATGGCAAACTCCGGTATGCCAGTCTCGTCCTTGATGATGCCGGAGTCCTATGATGAACCGTGGGCCTCACCGGATCCAAGGGTCATGACTGGCAGCATGGCCATGTTCTTGCGCGCAGCAGCCGCAAGTGAAAGCGAACGACTGGCTGGCGGCGACAACACCGACATCGATTCAAACGCCCAACAGCTGGAGCAGCTGGTGGCCGATGCGGAACTGATCGGAAACGACACGGTAAATGGTCGGCCCGCCTTTCTCATTCGCGCTGACGGCGTTCAGTACGCACAATCAGCCGATGATGGCGAGCAGTTCAATGTCGATACCGTGAATCTGTGGATTGACCGGGAGCACTATGTACCTCTGCAGATTCGCATGGATGGGATTGCCACCTTCGACGGCCAGCAGCAGGAAATGTTCATGGAAATGTTGAGCCTGGACTACCAACAGATTGGCCCACTTTATGAATCTACCCGCCAGGTAATGCGCATGGGTGGCATGCTTACTCCTGAACAGGAAGCACAGATGGCAGAGGCCCAGGAGCAAATGGCACAGATGGAACAGCAACTGGCTGAGCTTTCCGGTCCGGAGCGGGAGTTGCTGCAGAACATGTTGGGTCCGCAAATGGAAATGATGCAAAACCTGGTTAATAACGGCACTATCGAAGTAGAAACGCTGGTGCAGCGCATTCGCGTCAACGCCGGACTGCCGGACCAGACTGAGCTGGCAACCAGCCTGTTTGGCACATCTGCAGGCTTCCCTGCCGCAGGTGATTTTGCAATCCCGCCGGATTCCTCTGCTGGCAATCCTGGTAACAATCCGCCACCAGTAGATCCCGCCGCAGTCCAGGCAGCACAACAGGAATGTCTGCAGGAAAAAATCGCGGCAGCTCAGGAATCGCGACCGCGCCGGCGAGGGCTGGGTGGACTGCTTGGAGGGGTGGGTCAAGCCGTTAGTCAGATCGGTAACCTGGACATCGCCGGGCTGGCCGGCGGCCTGTTTGAGCCTGGTGGCAGTGACGAAGATATCGAAGAGCGTGCCAGGGAACTGGGACTTTCTGAGCAGGACATCGCTGAGTGCCGGGCAGCCCAACCGCAACCGGAACCGAATTCAGCGCCAGCACTAGAGTTCTAGAAATTATTAACAGGCTTACGCTGCTGATTCGACCGAGCTGATAAAACAACGCTTATGTTTTATCGAATCGCCGCAGATGCCATTCTTGTCACCCACACACTATTCGTGGCTTTCGTGGTGTTCGGGCAGATCCTGGTATTGATCGGGGCGACAAGGCACTGGCGTTGGATCCGTAACTTCTGGTTTCGGATAACGCACCTGGTCGCCATCGCCGTTGTGGTACTGCAGTCCTGGCTGAACAGAATTTGTCCGTTGACTACCTGGGAGATGGAACTGCGAGCCCGTGCAGGACAGACAACCTACTCCGACACGTTCGTATCCCACTGGCTACAGGATATTTTATTCTATGAAGCGCCTGCCTGGGTGTTCGTAGTGTCCTATACCCTGTTTGGCACGCTGGTTGTTGCCAGCTGGTTGCTGATTCCACCAACGCCAAGGAGGAAGCGAGTCACATAACCTGCCTGCTTCCCTCTAACTGTCACCACTTTCTAACCAGCGCCTCTTTCAAACAGGCGCCCTGGTCTAGCTGGCTGCCCGTAGCCTGTTATCCATACTCCAGACACCTCCACCCAGACCTCCTGCTACCATGAGGCCTGCCATGATCGCCATGTTCTTCACAAAATTCTGCGTTTCATGACTGGTCTGCAGCCCGGGCTCCATAGTCCAGAAATCGTGCATGATCAGGCTGATGACCAAAGTCAGGCCAGCCAGAATGAAAGCGACGATTTTAGTCTGGTAGCCCGCCACCATTGCAAAGCCACCACCCAGCTGAATGATGATGGTCAGTACCAGGAAGAAGGGGATGAACACCATGCCATGGTCAGCCATGTACTGACTGTTGCCCTGAAAGTCCGTTACTTTATTGATCCCCGGTAGTATGAAGTAGATACCCAGCAAGACTCTGCCTGCTGTGACTAAAATATTTTCAAGCGTTACCTGTAATTCGCTCACAATCACTCCTCGTTCTAAATCAATTGCAGTATTTCGCCAGTCGCGGGGAACCGTCCTTCCCGAAACTTGGAAAACACCAGCTCGCCATCGCAGCGTACATCGAACACACCACCACCGCCAGCAAGCAGTTTTGCCTCCAGGTCAGTTGCATCCTTGATCTCTGCCGACACACGGTCGGCCTGGGGACGATAATTTCAAGCGGCGCAGTACGTGATTTCAATTTCCATCGGTAGTTTCCGCTATGCTAGGTTTTGGCAAACGACTCTATCCACTGGTAGTCGACTGGCTGGTTTAAATCGATGGTCTCGACCTGGCCCTCGATGGGGTATTTCAAACCTGTCGCACAATTGAATAATACGACCTGCTCGTTTTTCTGGATGCGCCCGCTGGCCAGTTCCTGCTTCAGCGCTGCTAGCGTAGCGGCTCCCTCGGGACACAAAAGAATACCTTCATCCCTTGCGCATTGACGTTGGGCTTCCATAATGGCCTGGTCGCTGACCGCCACAGCAAAACCATTACTTTCTCTCACTGCATCAAGAATGAGAAAGTCCCCGACGGCCACTGGTACCCTGATGCCAGCGGCAATGGTCGCAGCATCCTGCCACAGTTCCGCGTGCCTGCTTCCGTCCTCGTAGGCTTTGACGATTGGCGCACAGCCTTCCGCCTGCACCGCTACCATGCGCGGACGTTTCGCACCTATCCAGCCGATAGCTTCCAGCTCGGCAAATGCTTTCCACATACCAATCAAGCCGGTACCACCACCTGTTGGATAAAGAATGACATCAGGTACTTCCCAATCAAGCTGTTCGGCCAGTTCCAGGCCCATGGTTTTTTTGCCTTCGATACGGTAAGGCTCTTTCAGCGTGGACGTATCGAACCAGCCCATTGCGTCTTTCCCCTCACCAACTATTCGACCACAGTCGTTTATCAGACCATTGGCAAGAAAAGTATGGGCGCCCAGATAGGCGATTTCGTCGATATTGACCTGGGGTGTATCTTCCGGGCAGAACACAAATGATTCGATACCAGCGGCTGAACAATAGGCGGCCAGTGCTGCTCCCGCATTGCCGTTGGTAGGCATGGCCATGCGCTTGACGCCCAGTTCTTTGGCCATGGACACCGCCAGCGCCAGACCACGGGCTTTGAATGAACCAGTGGGCAATCGCCCTTCGTCCTTGATGAGAATTTCACCGCAACCGAGGTCTGCCTGCAGGCGTCTTGCCGGCAGCAATGGCGTCATGACTTCACCAAGTCGCACCACATTTGTCGACTTTCTAACCGGCAGTAGTTCGCGGTAGCGCCAGAATTCAGGAAGCCGCTCTTTCAATGTCTCCTTACTGAGCGCACCTGCGACCCCATCCAGATCATAGCGAACCAGCAATGGTTTGCCAGCCTCAGATAAACCGTGCAGCGTATCTGCAGGATAAGTCTTACCCGTGTAGCCACACTCGAGGTGAGTGACGAAAGTGTGCATTTCAGCAATCAACAGGAATGCCTAAAGGAGGCCGAAGAATTCCCGCAGACGTGCGGCATTCTTTCCTACGTCGCTGGTTCCAACTCGGGACAGGGAGCGCGCATTCAGGACAGTTTCATTACCCTCACGGGTGATGTTGATAACCACATCATCCTTAAAGCGAAACCAGAACGTGGTGTCGGTGGCTTCGATCCGTCCCTCTCCAGGCACAGCAGCAACGATTTCCCAACCGAGACTTTCGGCCGCGGCCAGTGCCCGTTCGAACACTTCGTCCACTGGCTCACTGAAACGCTGGGGAACGATATCCGGGTAAGCTTCCTGTTGCAGCTGTCTTAGCAGTTCAGGTGTCAGATCGTTGTCACCGCCCAAGGTCCCACTGCCATACTCCATCGAATTGGGTGCATCGGCTCGCAGCGGGGCAATTGCCACATATTCTGGCGGATTCATGGTATCGGTGGTGATATCGTGAATTGGCGGTGTGCCCTCTGCTGGTCGAAAGCTTTCTGGAATGAAGTAGGCCATTGCTGCGATGACAGTGCCTATCAAAGCAAAGCTGGCAAATCGCATACTGTTGCCCCACTTCAGCGACGAAACGCCGGCAAATGCAATCGCGGTAACCAGCAGGCCGACTATGGCAATCCAATCGGCAATCGGATTGACCCGTTGCAGAATTGCAAAGCCGGAGCGAAAGTCGGTCATACCCAACCATACACCCAGCGGACCTGACAACGCGTATAAACCAAGGCCAATCCCGGCAATTGCCACCAGTATAGCCAGACCATTGACTACCTTACCTGGGGTAGTAATTGTTACTTGTTCTTCTGTCACTGAAACACTCCTCTCTCTATTTCGTTTCCCTTCTCAGTTCTTATCTTTGTAATCTTTCTAATCTATCCTGTTTCCCTATTCTTCTTATTTTTCTTATTCGATTCTTTCAGTTGTCAGGCTTAGTTACCAGACATAAGGTAACAATCGCCAACGAACTTCAGTGCAGTATTCTGAATAGCCGGTCAATTCGTCTCGCAGGACTTTTTCTTCATTCAATATCCGGGGTATCAAGACAAAAGGCATGGTTATAGCCGGGACCATACCCCACCAGGATCCCAGCGCCACCGGCGATGCCAGATACATAAATACGGCACCCGTGTACATGGGATGCCGCACGACGGCATAAGGCCCCGTCTTGATTACCTGCTGCCCTTCCTCAACCTCGACAATCCGGGATGCATAACTGTTGGTCTTCATGACGAAAGCAATGAACAGGTAACCTACAGCCACTAGAAAGTCAGCCAGTAAAACCACAACAGTGGGCACATCAGACCACCCAAAGCGGCGATCCAGCCCCGGAATTACGTACATCAGGATGACGATAGCAGTCATGCCAAGTATCACTGCCTTCTGGGTATCCTGTTTTTCCCTGGAGCGCAGCCTCCGCTCAACCAGCTCTGGATCGTGTTTTAAAAAATAGCTTGTCGCACCGACTACGAGTATCAGGATCAAGCCAACATAGACGTAGACCTGCCAGAAATCAAACGTCCCTGCTGGCAGAAATAACAACAGGCAAATAACTATCGGAAGGGCCAGAAAGCGGGCAAAAATCTGTGTCTTAAGTCCAGCCATAATGCGGTCACCCCGAGATATCGTTAGAAATAAAACTCAATTTTCCCGTTCTGTGAAGTGAAGCTTCGATGTCGCAGAAATATCAGGGACTACCCAGTTCTTCGGCGACTTCCAGTCGTCTGGCGCCACCCAATATCGCAGGCATCGCGTAGTTGCCCTCGTGACAGGCATATTCATACAGACCTTCAGCCGTGTACATGGGCATCTCGCCAGTCCAGGGTTGAGTGTAGAGCTGCGGATCTTCTATGGTGAATGAGTAGTGAATTTTATCGTCGGCTACGCGTTGGAAGCGTTCGGTCAGCACCACATCCCTGGAAATCATCCGTTCTTTTGCTACCTGCCAGTCATTGAAGTTGCGCGTAACCACTACCAGGCTATCGCCTTCGTAATAACCTACCGAATCACCCAGCCACTTATTGTAAGGCAGATCCCTGTGCTGCTGATTGATTTTGACAACCCGCGCATCGTGGGCCATTTCAGCCAGCAACACCACGTGAGTCAGTGACTGCACAATTTGCATGGTGTTGTTATAGAGACTGCTGAGAAACGGCGCAGTGGACGCAAAGCTTTTCAGACAGCGATCTGACAAGGTGCGTCCTTCCGGGCCGTCGCTTTCCGCTACTCCCATGATTTCCAGCTCTGTCTGCTGTTGGTGGCGCACCTGCTGGCCACCTTCCACCCAGGGGATCTTGCCGTCTGGTGGATCGACAATGACAGATGTCCTGAACTTGCCATTCATAAAAGCCAGTGACAGGCCCGGGCTGATCCAGAAGCCGTTATAACCACCGACATTGTCGGGGCCAGGGCGCTCTGCCCCGGTGGCTTCCAGAGCGGCGATATAGTCCTGTGTGGAGACCATTTTTTCCAACATGGTGGCTTCGTCAATCTCCAGCTCACCCTCATAAGTATCAGGTCGTTCAAGACCAGTTCTGGTTTCATAGTTCCAGGTACCCTGGACGTCAGGAACTCCCCACGATGTGCTTGGTGGCTGATAGTCAGCCTGTTGGGCCAACGTGCTACTGGTAACCAGCAGCAAGGTGCCCGGGATCAGGAGTCTGGTAAGTTGATTCATGGGAAAACCTCGCTGCATTTATGGTAGTCCATGATTGAGCGCGTCAATCAACCGCCACCTGGAACAATAGCATCGAGAGTAATTCAGGCCACAAGCTAATGCAAACAACAGAATAGTTACTACCTCCAATTGACGGTAGCATTGCCAGGTAGACTGTGGACCTTACCCCAAACTCTCGTTATGCTGCGAATATTGAACAGTTAACTCCCCCACTAGACGGAGAGCCACCATGAAGCGTTACCTCATACCAATCCTGGCGATATTCCTGTCCTGGACTTCTCCCACTTTCGGCCAGCTCGCGGTACCTACTGCTGAGGGAATCACCTATGGCCATGTACATCTGAATGTCTCCGATGTGGAATTACACCAACGGCTTTGGGTTGAGCATTTCGATGCTGAGATTACCCAACGTGGCCCCCTGACTGCACTCAAATTCCCCAACATGATTATTCTACTCAGGGAAAATGCACCCACCATGGGTTCCCGCGAAACCGTGATGGATCATTTTGGTTTTAAGGTACGCAATATTGAAACCTGGCTGGCCAAATGGCGCGCTGCCGGTTACGAAGTAGGTCCGGAGTTTCTTGGTGCCGAAGGCCAGAAGAACGCCTATGTCACCCTGCCTGATGGCGTTTACGTGGAGCTGCAGGAAGATCAGTCACTGCATGTGGAAATCATGGGCTACCACATTCATTACTTTACCGATCAGTACGAAGAACTGCTGCAATGGTATACCGACGTGTTCGAATTGGAGGTACGACCACGTGGCAGTATAGGCACCACCACTAATGTCCCAGGCATGAATCTCAGTTTCGGTAATTCCCGCACGCCTCGAGCTCCCACCCAGGGGACTGCCATTGACCACGTCGGCTTTGAGGTTAACGACCTTGATGACTTCGTTGCGCGGCTCGAAGCAAAAGGAATCGAGCTTGATTCACCGGTAAGAGAAATCGAGGCAATTGGACTGAAAATCGCTTTTCTGACCGATCCGCAGGGAGTCTATATCGAACTAACCGAAGGGCTCGACGACTACTGACCAAAATGTCGACAATGCGGGAAAACATCTTACCTGCTATGCCTGGCGGCACTGAACAGGTTAACTAAAGAACGCAAAGTCTTCCGTGTTATTGAACGGAAACTGGTCCGTAATACCATTGTTGTGAATTCCCAGGTACTTGCGTAACGCCAGGTGCACATGGGAAGGCAGGATAGTCACCCCGTTGAGGGATCCGGCGTCCCGTCCTGAAGATTCACCTTCAATGCATTATGGCCCTCATCCGTGGCGCCCATGACCCGGTTCGGGTATCCAGCTCTCTTTTCGTACGGCTACTCGAATCTACTGAAACCCGCGCCACGTCGAACATATGTTCGATACTGGCAGAAAATAGCATACTCCGCACTGGGTGCAAGCATCCAATATAAATATAGATGTTACTTTGTGGGTACTCGGTGTCACTGATCCCGTGACTAAGGCAAGTCTACAGACCTGATGCTGTTCTTTCTAAAAACTTCTAGTCTGAAGTGAAACAAATGCATAAACACCGAGCAAAAATATCGCCAACAAAAAGATATTGCCTGACTGGGACAACAAGGCAGCTGGTTCCAGCGCGGCCAGTGACTGCGTCCAGTTTTGCAGCAAAGCACTTATTTTCAGTGTCCGTTGAGACACTTCTGTTACCAACTGTACGGGGAACGAAACCAGTAGAATGATAAGCCAGACGATTCCCGCAGCGGAAAAAACCAGTTTTCTGGATTTTTCTTCACGTTTGATCCGAGCGGTAACGGAGCTGACAAAACCATGATCGGCAAGGACCGCTGGTTGTTCAAGCAACTGGTCCAGCCACTGTTCGTCATTATCAGATTCTTTCATATTGCCACCTTTCGATTGGAAAGCTTCTCGCTGCAATCGAGACTTTGTTTGCCGGGTGAGGTCATAGTCTCTTTCAACTTTTCCTTCCCACGTTTGATCTGGGATTTTACCGTGCCAAGGGGTGTATTCAATATGGCTGCCGCTTCCTGATGGGAAAACCCGAAGCTATGACAAAGTGTGATAGCTGCCGCCTCTCCGTGATTCAGGGTTGACAACGCTCTTTCAAGTTCCAGCTGAATGTCGGTTGTGGATTCATAGCGATACGATTCAACTTCAAGCATATCTCCATATTGTGACAGGATTTCCTGCTTTCGTTTATCGTCTCTCTTATGCTGAAGAAACCGATTGTAGGCTATCTTGTGCAGCCAGCCTTCGAAACTTCCCCTACCCTTGAAGCTGGCAAGCTTCTGATAGGCCGCCACAAAAGTCTCTTGCGCCAGGTCATCAGCCAGGTCGTAATCGCGGCAAAGCCGCAACAGGAAAGTCCTTATCCGGGCCTGGCTTTTCGCAATCAGCTCGGCAAACGCGTCCGCGTCCCGGCTTGCTAGAAGCCGGGCTATCTTAAGCTTTTGCGTAACTTGATTATCCAATCTTTTCTGCTTATTCCTTTTTATTCACAGCAATCTTCATGAGGATCAAATAGGCAGCACCTACAAAGACGGGAATCAAGCCAAATACCCAGGGGGCACCTTCTCCAGTCATCATCAATCCCAGTGTCAGGGGTATACCGACCGCCAGCCAGATCAACCCTTTTCGCAGATCTGCGTCTGGTCCTATGGGTTCGTTCAGCATTTCCAACATTTCCGGCTCTACCTTGCCACCAAGTTCGACGATCTTAACCAGAGTATCCAACTTTTTGGTGGTCCTTTTGCCTGAATACAAAAGAAACAGGAATATCACCAGTACCGGAGCACCGACTCCAAATATAATACCCGTTATTGCAATAAGTGCTTCCATGATTATTCCTCACATTTTTGTCTAAACACTGTCTTGATGGCTGCCGCCGGCAGTTTGGATGCAGGGTGAGACAAATATTCGGTAAATCTTTACTGTACTGAGACAGATCGACAACTATCTATAGTCTATAGTCCATCTTTCTCTGCCTTCTGGATATTCAATAGCCCTTTGTATTTCTTTTGTTCGCATTGCAGCTGACCAATCATTTTCTGCCAGCTCGAAGAGAAATCTACTCTCTTGTCCATGGCTGAGAACCTGTGAACAAAAATTCGAATGGTAAAAACAATAGCGCCGGATTCCGGAAGTCGCCTGAGGGTTTGTCTCTCCACCCGCCAGTGAAGTTCCTCCCGCCCCTCTTCATCCAGATTCTCCTGCGCCAAATCCTTGCGCCAGAAAAGTTCTGGCGGTATTTCGCACCGACCAGTTGAACCTGAGTGGCGGCCTATCCGGTTTCAAGCTGGCAAACAGCCTGTTAGTGCGTCTGGACAGTTCCCGGCTATGCCCGGGGAATGGTTTGTGAATATCGTCCAGTGAGCGGCCCTTTTTTTCCAGCGCCCAGTTCGATGGAGCACAGACGTTGGGAGCCGTCAGGTAATATCCATCACCACGCAATTCCATCAGGAAAAGGTCTTCCTGAATCCACAGCGAAGTATGCCAGAGCGATTTGTTATCGAGGGGCCAGCGCAAGTCACTGGGACTGTGATTGATCAATCCTGATAAAACCTGATAACTATTGGAATGGTCGTTAACCAAATGGTCAATCACCAGATTTTGCAGTTCCCGTTGCGCAGCTTCGGAACCGGGCAAAGCCTGGAACACTTTGTCGCAATGAAATTCTCGACATTGCAACTTGTTTCTGTAGAACTGCACAAAATCTTCATCGACCACGAGCCACTCATGTGGCGCCAATTTATTCAGTCCAGGGCGTAATACCGAAGTCTTATCTGATTCCTGAAAATAGACTGGAGATACTTTACTGAGCAGGCGCATTCTCGTGCTGCATTCACCTCGTGTTACGGGTAAGATGCCAAGGCATGTTGGGGCCAGATTAATCGGCAATGGATAATATGTCACGTACTGATAAGTCAATCCGGACACTATGCCTGGTCGCGTTTCTTTTTCTTGCGTCGACAGGACTGGCACTGACCAGCTGCTCAGACCCTTCCACGGCACGCAGAACCTACGTGCTCTCCACCGGTACTACCGGCGGCACTTTTTATCCGGTAGGCGTCGCTCTCTCCACTCTGGTTACTGCTCAGGAACAGGAACAGTTTGCTCTCACTGCAATCAGTTCAGCAGGGTCCATGGAGAACGTCAAACTGCTGCGGGACAACCAGGCACAGTTCGCACTGGTGCTTGGTGTGTTCGCCGCCTGGGCATGGAACGGTGAAGGTCCGGTTCGGAATCCGCAAACCCAGTTACGAAGTATCAGTGCGATGTGGCCCAATGTAGAGCACTTTGTGTTGCTCTCAAGGCTGATCAAAAACGGCACCATGATGGACCTGAATGAGCTCGACGGTGAACGGTTTGTTATCGGTGCCCGCAACTCCGGTGCCGAACAGACCGGGCTTTACCTGTTTGATGCACTGGGCATTGACCGGGAACGCATAACTCTTGCCTACATGGGCTATGGTGCTTCAGCCAGTGCCATTCAGGATGGCAACATTGTCGGCATGAATATTCCGGCTGGCGCGCCGGTTTCTGCTATTACCCGTGCCTATGCCCAACTGGGCAACGACATCACGCTGCTTGAATTCAGCGACGCTGAGTTGCAGGCAATCAACAGTAAGGATCCTCTTTGGGACCACTATACACTCGAGCCTGGAACTTATCCGTACCAGGAACAGGCAATCACCACAGCATCCAGTTCCAACGTGCTGATCGTTCGCGAGGATGTGGACGAAGAAGTTGTGTACCAGCTGACTCGGATGCTGTGGGAAAACCTCGCCACCCTGCAGGAAATTCACAGCGCCACCAGGTCGATGAGTATGCAGGCAGCGTTGAGAGGTGTGGCGGTTCCCCTGCACCCCGGCGCAATTCGCTACTACCGGGAACAGGACCTCGAGATCCCGGATCATTTACTGCTGGATCAGCCTAATCTCGACTAATTTCATCAGTTCTCAGGATCCTTTCAGACGTAACCACGCCCAACGCAATAGCCCCAGGCCAAACATCAGTCCGAAAATGCCCATAAAAAGAATTGGTAAATACCAGAACAGCAACGACTGATCAGGTTCACCAATTCGGGCAATGATGCCCTCCATCACATACATGACGACAAAGCCTGCCCCCACCAGCGAAAGCGACAATCCGCCAACCAGGCCAAGACCGGTAATCAGTTTGTTCATGGCAACACCTTGTTCGATCAAGCAAGCATAATAGCATCTTGAATAGCCTGGAATTTGAGCCCTGAAAACTTAAGGAACCTCTGGCTGATTATGTATAATTCCCAATCCCAAGTATTACAACCAGCTAACTAGGGAGTTCCAATGGTCTTTCGTGGCTCTAATTTTGCGGCTCTTTCGGTACTGCCAATTCTTATTGTTCTTCCGACACTGGGCTTTGCTCATACGGAAGAAGGCGTGATTGGCGGCTTCGTCAGCGGATTCCTGCACCCTATCTACGGACCCGATCACGTCGTAGCCATGGTGGCTGTAGGCATGTGGGGCGCCTTTCTTCGAAATCCGGCAATCTGGCTGTTGCCGGTGGTTTTCCCGCTGGTCATGGCGTTTGGAGGTGCTCTTGGTGTGATCGGAATGCCCCTGCCGCTGGTGGAAATCGGTATCGCCGCCTCGGCCATCGTGCTCGGCCTGATGGTGCTGCTGGCCGTGCGTCCACCGCTCTGGGTAGCGGCAGTGCTGGTTGGCGCATTTGGTATTTTTCATGGCCACGCTCACGGTACGGAGCTGCCGGAAGCCTCCAATCCACTTTCTTATGCAATCGGTTTTGTGCTGGCAACCGGGCTGATGCACCTGGCAGGCATTGCCTTCGGTAGGCTGACAGAGTATCCCCGTGGTCGCATCGCCGTGCGTACTGTCGGTGGCCTGATCTCCGCCAGTGGCTTCTATTTCCTGGCGAGTGCAGTTTGAAGATCCTTGCGCCGATTATTCTGGGTGCCCTGGCACTTATAGTGCCGGTCATGGCCCACGCCCATTCTCCTTATCCCGGAGTGCGTGGATTCTACGTTGGCGCTATGCATCCCCTTACCACGCCATCCCATGTGTTACTGATCATCGCCATCAGCATTCTGCTGGGTATTCGCGTAACAGAAGGCAGGATGCGCTACCTGGCTACAATTTTTTCAGCCACAGCAGCGGGATTAATCCTGGCTTTCGTACTGGCCAGCTTTTTCCCGTCAGCACTGCTGATCCTGTTGCTGACTACCTTGCTTGGCATTCTGATTATTGTTCCCGTGCCATTGCCTGGCTGGGTATTTGTCTTTCTTGCCGGACTATCGGGCTTTCTGCTGGCACTCGAATCCATCCCCGATCCTGGTGCATTCCTGGACGTACTCATTACCGTGAGCGGATCCCTGGTGGGTATCCACTACCTGATTATGTATGGCTCGAAAGGTGCAGCTTACGCACTGGAACACCGGGAGTCCCAGGTCATGCAAATTGGTATCAAAGTAGCAGGCTCCTGGATCACCGCCATTGGACTGTTGATGTTGGCGTTGACCCTGGCCAATATCATATAAACAGGGGGATTCTCAAAGTATAGGTGGTTCCCACAAGAGTATGGTAAAGTTCATTTCATGTGGAGCCATCGGATTTTAAACCATCTGGTCTCAATTTCTGTCACTACTGTTGCAACACTGGCAGTGGCAACCAGCACGCTTGCGCAGCAAACCAACTTGCGAGACCCAGGTTACCAGATACCTGAAACCCCCTGGGGCCACCCTGACCTGCAGGGCGTATGGGACCGTCGCACCATCACACCCCTTGAGCGCCCGGCACGCTTCGAGGGAGTCGCCTATTTAAGCGAGGAGCAGGTCCTTGAGTATGAAAATCTCAGTGCCGCACGAGCTGATGGCCGGCCTCTTGATTCCGCCCGCGGCGGACCCTCGGTACATGACCCCGATGACCTGGACTATGGCACCGATGTACTGGCGACCCGACAGACATCACTGATCGTCGATCCAGCCAATGGCCGGATCCCGGCGTTCACCAGGCAAGCGCTGCAACGGACCGAGATGGCCCGGCGGGAACAGGAAGGCCGGGGTGTCGCCGACAGCTGGGAAGACCGCTCACTGCAGGAGCGCTGCATCACCTGGGGCATACCCGCCGGCATGTTGCCGCAGGCCTATAACAACAATATTCAGATCGTGCAGACTCCGGACACCGTGTTGATCATGAACGAAATGGTCCACGATATTCGGCTGATACCACTGGACGGCCGCCCTCATATTCCAGATCAGATCCGCCAATGGCACGGTGATCCCCGCGGTTACTGGGACGGCGAAACACTGGTCGTTGAATCCACCAACTTTTCCGCCAAGACCAGCTTCCGCCGCTCCAGCGACAAGCTTCACCTGGTAGAACGATTCACCCGGGTAGCCGATGACATGCTGTTGTATGAATTCACCGTGCACGACCCGAGCACGTGGACACAACCATGGACAGTCTCATTTCCCATGGTCAACAGCGACCAGCCGCTATACGAATTCGCCTGTCATGAAGGCAATTACGGACTGCTGAATATTCTCAGAGTCGCTAGAGCCCTGGAGCAACAGGAACAAACAGGCAAGGAGCCTTAATACCGACCCTCGCACTTCCTTCCTTGGAAAAGACTGTTTTTTCAGGCAAGCATCCAACAATCAAGTCGCGGGCAAGAATCAGCTGCGTTCTGAAAACTAGGGTCTGACCGTCAGGATATTGGTATGCAGGGCATCCAGCACTTTCTCGGCAGTATTGCCGATCACCGCCGCCTTGATGCCGTCTCGAGCGGCAGTGCCAAGCACCACGATACTGGCTTCAGTTTGTTCCGCCACTTCCGGAATCACTTTCTCCGGCGCCCCCTCGACAGCGTGCGCATTGATCCGTTCCACGCCAGCTTTCTCAGCGACATCCCCCTGGTAAACAAAACTGTCAGAACCACCGTAGGCATTTACTGCATGGAGGCTGGCCTCGGGAATGGCGTTAACCAGTAACCTGCCATAATCCAGGACTTTATCATTCAACGAAGCGTGCAGCTCATCCTGGCGAGTGATGTCCATAGCCACCAGCACCTTGGCACCTGCTTCGATGGCATCTTTCTTAATCAGATAAACCGGGCAATGGGCTTCCCGCAACAGCATCCAGTCGGATGTTTTCAGCAGCCGCCGACCGGCACCACTGTGAACACTGGCAGCCTTGAGAATTAAATCTGCACCAGCATTTATAGCAGCTGGAGCCAGTGCATCGCGCCAATCAGCGTTCCACTCCACCTGAATATCCACCTGGGTTCCTGCTTCTCGAATCGGACTTACCAGAGATTCTACCCAGGCCGTATGGCGGGCCAGCTCGACTCGTTCCAGAGCAACCGGGTCCTTGGAGGAATCACCACTGTATACCGCCTCGTATACGTGCAGAGCCACCGAATCATTCTGGCTCGCCAGCCAGGCGGCGTTAGACAGAGCTACCTGATTGTCCGTGGTGGGATCGATTACGACGAAGATTTTGTTTAACGCGGGCATAGCGATACTCCTGAGCATCAAATTCGAATGTGACTGATTAAGGAAGCTTTGAGTAATTATGGAAATACTCGTAACTTCTTTAATTTTAATGCTTCTGTGTCAGTGGTGGCTTGACCGGTATCAATCCTCGCTCGTGTTGCGTTACTATCACTAAGAATTGGCATTAAGGTTTGGCAGTACGTAACAATTCCCAAACTTGACAGACAAGAGCCCCATTCAAACACCTCAATCCGGCATAGTTACCAATCACAAGCACAAGGCAACGAGGAACCTGACAATGAACAAACTCGATCCTGAAGGCACCCGTCTCCCTATAAAAATCGACAGCACATCCAACGGCGAATACGAACCCATTCCCATTTCCAAAACCAATCAACAGGGCAATATGCTGGCCCTGGAACAGGCAACAGAAAACGCCAAACGCACCGGGCAAAGTCGCCGCAAGTTCCTTATTTCCAGCTGCGGCGCCGCCAGCACCCTGCTCGCCTTCAACCAGGCTAATGCCTATGGCAATAAGAGGGGAGGTTTCTTCGAGCTGTCAGAAGAAAGTGCACTGGACCGGTTCGCCGCTGCCGAGCAGATGGAAGGTCGAGAATTCATCTTTGATGTCCAGGGTCACTACGTAAATCCCGAGGGTGACTGGCTGAGCCGACTACCTGAATCAGCTCGCCCTTACGCACAAATGGAAAAGGCCAGTTGTGAAGCGGCTGCCGGTAATGACGATCGTGGTTACCTTAACTGTCTCTCCGAAAGCGAATTCATCAAGGACATATTCCTGGACAGCGACACCGACATCATGGTGCTGTCCTTCGTGCCATCCACCCGTGAGACCGAACCGGTCACGATTGAAGACGCAGACGAAACACGCCGCATTGTGGCCGAGCTGGAAGGCAGCAAGCGCCTGATGATTCATGGTCGAGTCAATCCCAACCAGGAAGGCGATCTGGAAGGCATGGACGAGCTGGCGGAAAACTGGAACATAAGCGCCTTCAAGACCTACACCCAATATGGCCCCGGAGGCGTCGGCTTTTTCCTTCATGACGAACCGGGAATAGCCATGATCGAGCGGGCCCGACGATTGGGCGTAAGGAATATCTGCGTCCACAAAGGCCTGCCGTTCGGGCCGCAATCCTATGAGCACAGCCAGTGCTCCGACGTCGGTATTGTTGCCAGGCGTTTTCCAGACATGAACTTTTTAATCTACCATTCCGGTTTCGTTGCCAATGTCCAGGAACAGGAGTTCGTCGACGGTACCGGTCGCGATGGCATTGATACACTGATTCAATCATTGATCGACAACGAGGTTACACCCAATTCCAATGTCTATGCCGAACTGGGTAGCACCTGGCGCTTCCTGATGCGCGATCCGGATAATGCGGCCCACGCCCTGGGCAAGCTGTTCAGGTACGTTGGGGAAGACAATATTCTGTGGGGTACCGATTCCATCTGGTACGGCTCACCTCAGGACCAGATACAGGCATTCAGAACCTTCCAGATTTCGTCTGAATTTCGCGAGCGTTTTGGCTACCCGGAAATCACCCCGGAACTGCGCCGCAAAGTGTTCGGGCTCAATGCCGCAGTTCCTTACCAGATCGATCAGCAAGAGATTCAATTGCTGACCTCGGTCGATTCCTTGTCGCAAGAGAAAGCCAATTACCTGAACAATCCGCAGCCGAATTTCCTGACCTATGGACCGAAGAATCGGCGCGAGTTCCTCAACCTGCTTAAGTGGGGATAATAAAAGGGGGCGGCTAAGGGAAAAGTTTACGCCGTCGCTTGCCGCCCAGCCACTCGCGGCACAAACCACCACTCGGCGATCAGCAGGTTGGGCACCCAACACAGCCATGCTATCGCCGGGTAGGCTTCTTCAAAAGACAGGCCGGCGATCTGGAATAAGGGTAGATACAGACGCAAGGTAACCGCAGCCAGCGTAAGTGCATAACTGCGTATCATCCACTGTTGATGTAACGCTATATTTCGAGCCCGCACATATCGAAACGCCAGCAGTGTCGTGCCCAACCAACAAACCGCCAGCAAACCGAAACCCCAATGCGCCACTACCCCGCCGGTGGAGTAAAATGCCAGGTTCAAGGCCGCCACACCACCAATGGATATACCAACAACGTAGATCCGTCCAAACCATCGATGGAGGTTGGTGTACCGGTTACGGAAACCCGTATTGAACTGGAACGCGCCGACGATAATTACTATAGACCCACCCAGAAAGTGCAGAATCGAACCTGTCGCCGATGTCTGCACCATGTTTTCAACGAATTCTGTGCGAAATCCCGGCAACAGAGCCGACACTAATGCATACAGGCCGACCAGGCTGGCAGCCAGTAACATGACAGTCCAGGACAGCGTCTTGTTCATGATCGTTTCCTTATTGTCGGCCTTGAGCTCATCAATATCGCATTTTTTAAGTCACATTGATACGATCTGGACTCGGATAGGAATTCAAAACAGGAATTAGAATCAACATGGGCGTATATTCCACCATTGGAGCAATTGTGAAATTGGGTCTGCCCATGGCGGTTCTAAGCTGGCTGATCTTTCACTGGCTGTTCTCAGATGGAAGTCTAGGCCGGGACGTCAAACACAAAGCTTTGAAGTCACAACTCAAAGGCCAGGAAAAGCGCTTAAAAAACAGTGGTAATAAGAAAGCCCAACTCTTCTATAACCGCTGGGCATGGTTTGGCGGCGGTTTCTACGGACTGGCCGGCCTGTGGACCTTCCTGGTCATCGAAATTGGCGACCTGGTAAATTTCCTGTCTGCTGGCAACTACCTGGCTGGCATTGACAGCAACATAATTGACTTTGTCATCAGTATTCTGATCAACCAGCTGACCAATTCAATACAGGCACTGCTGTGGTTTTCCTATTGGCCAGGTCCGGGTGAGTCCATGCTGATCTGGATAGCCGCCGGCTATCTGGGATACTGGGTCGGCGTTGAAATGGCTCGCAGACAGATGACGCCAGGTGCTATTGTTAAACCGAAAAACAAATCCGAGCCTGCTGAGCTCGTGGAGGTTTCGAATAATGAAAACAACTAGGCTGCTACAAGTATTTATAACTATTCTACTGCTGACTCCTGCCCTGAGTCAGGTTTCGGCCCAACAGGCGACCATTTCTTTGACCGAAGACATGGTTGAGTCGGTCAACACATTTTTGAACGGTCTTTCAACGCAACAGCGCAGTTCTGCCAGTTACGGCTTCAACCACGAAGAACGACTCAACTGGCATTTCATCCCACGCGGCCGCAACGGTCTTTCTTTTAATGATATGAACGAATCGCAACGGGAACTGGCAAGCCAGGTGATGTCGACATTTCTAAGTGCCAAAGGCTATGAGAGGGTAGCGCAGATCCGGAGTCTCGAATCGGTGCTCAAGGAAATCGAAGTTAACGGTCGCTTCGTCCGTGATCCTGACGCCTACTTTCTGACTGTATTTGGCAATCCGTCGCTGGATGGTACCTGGGCGTTTCGTTTCGAAGGCCATCACATTGCACTGAACTGGACCTTCGTAGAGGGTAATGGCATTGCCAGCTCACCGCAGTTTTTTGGCAGCAACCCGGCACAGGTACGCAGCGGCCCTCAGGCAGGACTCCGGGTGCTGGCTGCTGAAGAAGACCTGGCCCGCCAGTTAGTAGTCTCTTTAAATGCTTCGCAAAGAAATCAGGCTGTTATGCAAGTGGAAGTCCCCAGAGACATACTCACTGCAGCCGAAGATGAAGTAGCTCCGTTTGAGAGCACCGGTGTTGCTTTTGACAATCTGAATTCGGCACAGCAACTGAACCTCATGAACCTGATTGAAGAAGTCGCAAGCGCACAGCCTGATGTGATCACAGCCGCTCGCATGTCGCAAGTCAGAAGCAGTCGGGAAGCCATCAGGTTTACCTGGATCGGTGGCACCAGTACCAAGGATGCCCATTACTGGCGAGTTCAGGGTAGTGATTTCCTGATTGAGTATGACAAAACGCAGAACGATGCCAATCATATTCATCTGGTATGGCGCGACTTCAACGGCGATTTCGGTCGCGACCTGATTCGCCTTCACTACGACGCTGTCGCTGTGCAGTTTGGAGCGGGACACAACCATTAAGAACCATGTCCATTTGAGCCGCCTGCTGTTCGCAGTCACTCCAAGAGCTATAGACGCAGGACTGAAAAAGTAAGAAACGAGGGGGAACAATTATGACCAAAATCCTGATTCACCATGGACGAAGACTGGCAACACTCTTGATTCTTTCTACATACGTGTTTGCCAGTCAGGTGTCCGCGGACTCAGCTGGCCTGGAGCTGACAGCACTGGATGAATATGTAAAAGCGCCTGACCCCAACTACAGTTACCGGGTGGTAAATACCGTTAATGGGGAAGGATATACGACTTTCATCGTTCACATGACCAGCCAGAAATGGCTGACCGAGGCGGAGGTCAACCTGCCCATCTGGGAACACTACATGACCATTACCCGTCCTGACGCAATACTCAGCGACATCGGCTTTCTCTATATTACAGGCGGTGATAAACAGGACGATGTACCCATTGGCGCACCCGCCACCGACATCAACCGAGCGATACAATCAGGCACGGTGGTAACCACCCTCTACATGGTTCCCAACCAGCCACTGGTATTTATCGCCGATGAAACCAGAGACCGCTACGAGGACCAGACCATTGCCTACACCTGGGACAAGTACCTGCGTACCGGCGATGAAAAATGGCCACTGCGATTACCGATGACCAAGAGTGCGGTACGCGCCATGGACACCGTGACTCACCTGATAGCCAGTGCCCAGGGTGGAGGAGCTGAAGTGGATCAGTTCGTGGTCGCCGGCGGCTCCAAGCGTGGCTGGACCACCTGGACCACTGCGGCAGTTGACAATCGCGTGGTGGCGATCATGCCTATCGTTATCGACCTGCTCAATGTGGAAGAATCGTTCAAGCACCACTACCAGGTATACGGCGGCTATGCGCCAGCAGTGGGTGACTATGAATACATGGGAGTCATGAACTGGATGGGCACGCCCGAGTTCGCCGCCCTGATGGATATCGTAGAACCTTATGAATACCGAGATCGTCTCCAGCTGCCCAAGTTCCTGTTAAATTCCACCGGCGATCAATTCTTCCTGCCGGACTCCTGGCAGTTTTACTGGGATGAACTGGTGGGAGAGAAGCATGTGCGCTATGTGCCCAACTCGGATCATGGCATGGGCGGGACCGATGTGATCGAAAGTGTCGACGCCTGGTATCACGCAATCGTTCACAATGTCTCGATGCCAAGGTATTCCTGGGACGTTACCGATGACGGCACCATTACCGTGCTGACCATGGACGAGCCTGAGGAAGTCCTGTTGTGGCAAGCAACCAATCCGGACGAGCGCAACTTCATGCAGGATGTTATCGGTCGAGCCTACACCAGCACTCCGCTGAGAGAAGTGGAACCGGGTCGCTATGTGGCAAAAGTGGAAGCACCAGCCAGCGGTTACACGGCATACTATGTGGAAATGGCTTTTTCAAGCGGCCTGTCGGTTCCTCTCAAGTTCAGTACCGGCGTGAAGGTCGTGCCGGATACTACTGAACATGTCTGGCAACAGGCCAGCGACAGGCTCAGGATACAGGAGCCGCCTCATCCGTGAAAATAACCAGAGCCGGTGAGAAAGAGCATCGCACATGAAAATCATTGACTGGAAATACCCAAGTCACTGTCTATTGCAGACCCCCTTACTGTGCGGTGTGGATAATTTCACAGGATCCAAGTGCGCCAGGCAGTTGTTTAAAGTATTGGTACTGGCTGGCAGTTTATCAGGACTCGGGACGACTATGGCGCAGAATACATCAGCCGGGCAGACACTGGCGGACGATGCTGAATCGGCTACAGAAAGCCAGGCGACTCATGCTGAAGTGGAGTTGCTGGAAGAAATCACCGTAATCGGTGAGCAGAACTTTATCAGCATTCGTAATCGTATTGAGCGGGCCGAGGACAATTTGTACAGCCTGTTCAATGAACTGAACGATCGCGACGATTTTGATATCGTTTGCCGCACTATTCGCATTACCAACTCAAACATTCCCCGCCGTAGTTGCGAACCGGTATTCTTCACCGAGCTGCGGAGAAATGCATCTCAGTTTGCCCAGTCGGAACTGCGCCAGGCCTGGTCAGATGAAGGTATCGACATTGCACTGCTGGACCGGGCCATGGATCTTATTCCGGAAGACAAGGAGTTACAGGAGTTTGCCGCCACCACATTCGAGCAACTTCAGGAAGAGATGCTGCGTATCGCTACCGAAAACCCCCAGTACCTGAAAGCCCTGATGCAGGTTGACGAACTCAAGGCAATGCTGGAACAAGAGCGGCAAAGGCAGTTTGGTATCCTCGACAACGATTAAAAACGAAGTAAATCCAGCTCGGTAGCGTATCCATCAACTGCGGCGACTCGTATGCTGCGATTGGGGCTTAAAAGCCGGGTCGAAGTTTCCTGGCTGCGCCAGCTATAAACATTACTGATTTGTCCGTCGTTGATGGAAATTGAAATGACAGAAGGAGCGCAGTGGCTAGTTGCCAGCGCTCATGATCCTGATATCACCGTTACTGGTCTCGATACGGATGCGGTCACCACCGCCGTTGATGTCGCCGCGGGCCAACACTTCGCGGTCATCCTGACCGGTGATGGAAAGAGGGAAATCGGTGTAGATTCGGTAGTCGCCCCGTGCCCGGCGAGACACCTCTATCCTGGCATCTACAGTTGCCGCATGGTCTGCGGGTATCCGTAACTCGATATCACCGCCGCTGGAGTCCAGGTCAATATGTGCGTCCTGACCCAGCTCTAAAACACCAAGCTCAGCATCGATACTGCCGCCGGAAGTGTCTGCCTCGATATAGCCATTGATGGGGCCCAGGTAGATGTTACCGCCAGAAGTATCGACTTCGACCGGACCACCACTGCGTCGAATACGTATGGTGCCTCCTGAAGTATCGGCGATCAGCAGGCGGTCACTACCTTCCAGGGTGATGTTGCCGCCGGACGTATCGGCGGTCATTCTGCCGTTAGCGTAACCCGCCCGAATGCTGCCACCGGACGTGTCCAGTTCAACATCGCCGGTCACCTCACCCACTTCGATATTGCCACCGGAGGTGTCGGCAATGACATCGCCATCGACGTCGCCAATATTGATGGAGCCACCAGAGGTATCGGCGTCCACATCACCAATCACGTTACCGATCTCGATACGACCTCCGGAAGTATCAGCGGTTACATCACCGTTGATGACTTCGGTGACCTCAATACGACCACCGGAAGTGTCTGCCACAACGTCGCCGTTTTCTACCCGACCCACGGTGATACTGCCGCCGCTGGTATCTGCATACACATTACCGAGCATGTCATCCACTTCGATGCTACCACCACCGGTGTCCAGTTCCAGGTTGAATTCACGAGGTACCTGGACTTCAAAGCGGATACGACTGCGGCCACGGTCGTCCTCCGCAACGACGCGAACTTCGTTGCCGGACTGTTCGACCGACACCTCGTAGGCTTCGTGGTTGATTACCCGAACACGAACTTGATTCTGATCCCAGGACCTTACGGTTATGGGTCCGGCGTCACTGATAATATTCAGTCTGCCACCCGGCTGAACGTCGAATTCCTGTTCGATATCCTGGGCATGTACTGGCAAAGCCATGACAACTGCAGCGAACAGTGTCGAACCAGTTAATAGTACTTTGAAGGATTCCATGAGTCGTCTCCCCACTTAGAAAAATTCTGAATTGTTCAGATTGTTATCGGTTCCCTCGACGATGGCCGTGGCGCGTTCACGGATGTAATCATTACCATCCATTTCAGCAACCTGGCGGAAAATAGCCAGCGTGTCGGGGTCTGGGTTCAGTGCCAGGGCGTTGAATGCTTCCACCCGTACACCGGGATTAACATCCTGCTGCAAGGCGCTGCGCAGGGCAGTCCTTACCTGGTCGTCTTCCACGTAATCAACCAATGAGCGTACCGCTGAGTAGCGGACTCCCGGATTGTTGTCGTTAGTCAGTACATGAATCATCGACGCGGAGATTTCTTCATCATACGATGCGTTCTGCAGCGCTTCGATGGTATCCAACGTGGACGCCTCATCAATTTCGTTGAGCAGGGCAACCGTCATAAGAGTGCGGATGCCTGCGTCGGCGACGTTGCCAGTGAGGCGGGTATCGGACGCGAGGGCAAACGACAAGTCGATTTCACCACTTACTGGATCGAAGCTGTCGATGTGCATATCGGAAATTTCATAATCCTGTTCGCCTACCAGTGCCAGAGGCGAAATAATTCCTGTCATCGGGCTGACCTCGCCACCAGACGGGCTGGCAATCAGAACACCCAGTACGTAACTGGCCGCCAGCGCCACCGACTGCAGTGCCACCAGTGATGGTTTTCGCATTAAGGTAACCAGAAACTCGCCGATTACCGAGCGGTTGGCGACCTGTCTTTGCAGGTTGCGCCGCATCTGGAGGCGGGTATCTTGTAACCGGTCATCATCGATGTAGACAGCGGTGCCCTGCGGAATCGCCCGGTCCAGACTCTGTTCCTGATCGAAGATTTCCCGTAGCAGCTGATTGCTGGACAAAGCCTGCTCGAATGCGGTTCTCTCACCGCTATTCAGGTCATCGTACAGATAACGCAGTACCAGTTCTTCAAGCTGTTCTCTACTTTCTGGAATGTTCATAGCTTATCCAATAATCACTATTCAATTAGTCGCGCCGGTAATAGGGATCGAGCTGTTTTCGCAGTTTTCCCCTAGCCCTGAACAGGTAAACCTTTACCGAATTCTCGTTGCAATCCATGATCGCGGCCGTCTCTTTTATCTTGAACTCCTGCTGATGGCAGAGTACGAATGCGATTCGTTCCCTTTCCGTCAGCGTGGCAAGTGCAGTAGTCAACTGAGTATTGAGCTCAGACGACAGCATCGACTCTTCCGGCGTATGGGCACTGGTGCGATGCTGTTCTTCATACTCCACTCCCTCATCGAGTTCCGTCGTGTGCTGCCATATGCGTTTCATTTTGCGCCGGTACGACAGCGAGGTGTTAACCACAATCCTGTGCATCCAGGTACTGAATTTACTGCCCATCTTGAATGTACCGATACCCTTGAAGGCAGAAATCATCGCATCCTGGAAAATGTCATTGGCATCTTCCGTGTTTCGGGCGATTCCGGCGGCCACCGCCAGCATCTGGCGTTCCACTGGCCGCACCAGTCTTTCAAAGGCAGCAATATTGCCAGCCTGGGCTGCGCTGATCAGCTCCTCTTCGGATTCCCGTAACAATTGTGGCTCCACGTCTTGTTATGCCTTTGGTCAGGTCAATTGGTAGTGGATTTAACCTGCCTTACAGTACCTTAGAGTCCGGTAGTTGCAAAAAGGTTAACAAGGGGTACAAAGTTTTCCGGCTGCTGATAAATTTCGATTGCCGACCCGAAATACGGGTTTACGCTGAATTCTTTCAACTCAAGGGGGCGGCGCTGCAAATATTCTCTCGTTCCTCGAGAATATTTTCCGCCTCTGGCCATCACCTGTGTTGGTCATTACTGGCTTCGACACGAAGGCAACCAGCCAGAATCAGGGCCGCAGACCCTGACGCCTCATGGTTGTAGCCACCCCTACGCTCAACGGAACTATCTTATACGGGCTTATACGGGCTTATACGGGCTAATCAGTAAGCCCAAATTCCTGCGCCAGCAGGGTGTAAGATCTAGAGCGGGCACCCGGATCGTGGGTGATGGTCAAAATCATGAGTTCGTCAGCGCCGAATTCTTCTGCCAGGGATAACAGCTTGGCTTTGACCTGCACTGGTGTACCCACTGCCCGTTTGTCACGGCTGGCTTCAATTACCTGCAGTTCGGAATCGGCGTAAGCATAGTCAGTGGCTTCTTCTATGGTAGGTACCGGCCCTGGAGCACCTTGAAGCAGGCGAACGAACCACAGGTCACGACTGCGCGAGAGCCGCCAGGCCTCTTCTTCAGACTCTGCACAGATAGTAAAAACGCAGAGGCTGGTATGAGACTCAGACAGGTTCGGCCCTGGCTTGAACTGTCGCCGGTACAGCTCGAAGATATCGGTGCGGATGGACGGATTGATGAAATACGCGAAGCTGTAGGGCAGGCCGGCATCTGCGGCAAAGCCAGCGCTGTCCTCACTGGATCCCAGCATCCATAATTCCGGCGGATGCTCCACCAGGGGAAATGCCCTGGCACCCTCCATGCCACGAGTGGCTGGTTCACTGTCATTAATCAGCGCCTGCAGGTCAGCCACCATCTGAGGGAAATGCTGGGGTCCGACCGTGGAACCGTAACGCAGGGCTGCTGACGTAAACGGGTCGGTGCCGGGTGCGCGGCCAACACCCAGATCCACTCGATCAGGATAGAGAGTCTGCAGCAACTTGAAATTTTCCGCCACTTTGTACGGACTGTAATGCGGCAGCATAACACCGCCAGAGCCGATTCGAATACGGCTTGTTTCCGCTCCCAGCCGACCGAGTAATACCTCTGGCGAACAACCTGCCAGCGCATCTGAGGCATGGTGCTCCGCCAGCCAGTAACGATGGTAACCAAGCTCATCACACTGCCTTGCCAACTTGAAAGTTTCTTCCAGGGCCGCCTGGGCGGTAGCGCCGCTGCGGATTGGGGATTGATCGAGGACTGATAGCTTCATGGTGGGAATTATACGCTATAGGACTGAACCTTCGATTAACTCAAGGGGGCGTCGGTGAAAAATATCTCTCGTATCTCGAGAATATTTTCCACCTCTGCCCATCACCTGATTTAGTCTTTACTGGGTTCGATTCAGGGTGGGTCAACGACAGATTCGATCATTAGACCGGCGAACCATTGCACTTTATACAAGGTAGGTAATGGTCGAAAGCCGTGCGCTTTTCCGGCGGTAGCAGGAAAAATCACTACTGCAGACCCTGAAATCTGAAGACGACAGACTTAATACAACTCAAGAATCCACAGCATTTCACACAGAGTGGCTGTTGGTCGGAAGCCCAGAACTTTCCCCTACACTACTTCGAGCATGCGAGGTTTCTGAAGAAAGTACGCCGCAAGGATCAACATCGACACCGGGAACAGGAACATACCGCCTAATGAGAGAACTACCGTTATATCGAACAGGCCGGTAATCAAGATTGCAATCGAGAAAATTTTGAGCAGCAGCGGTAGCAGGTTAAATTCTCTGATCAGGAAAATGCCAATCAGGATTTCAAGTAATCCGGAGATCACGATAAATCCCACCAGTGAAACTATAAATAACGCGATAATGCCCTCGTCACTTGAGCTTGAAATGCTGTCACGGGTAAGCAGCAAAATTGCTTCTGCAATAAAAGATCCTGCATAAAAAAGTGCCGTCGATACCACGAGGATGTTCAGGAGCAGGTCGACTCCATGGAAATTCAATTGATCCGCGAGAATGCGTTTAAAACTAACAACGACGTAAACCACCATGGCGCCTATAGCGAGAAACAGCAAATCAGCAAAAGAAAGCCTGAGCTCGCGGACATAGTCATCGCCAAACACCGCGAAATCTCCAAAGCCAACTTCATAAATCCAGTAGGTCGGATAGAGCAGGGCCAATGCGACGGCTACTATTCCAGGCCAGAAGTAATCATTGTTAGTCATAGGGCCTCCTTAGAGCACCAGGCAATCTACTATGTCTGCCTCGACTGCTCATCGTCACCAACGTATTCCAGAATGTCACCAGGCTGGCACCGCAGTTGTTTACAAATGGCAGCTAGGGTGCTGAAACGTATTGCTTTCACTTTTCCGGTTTTCAACAGAGAAAGGTTCGTCATGGAAATGCCGATCCGCTGAGACAATTCTGTCAACGACATTTTCTGCCGAGCCATTTCGACGTCCAGATTTATACGAATTTCCATGCTGCTTAGCCTAGAGGCGAATTTTATGTATGTCAATCATTATTTTACGTTTATCATTATTTTATATATGTAATAGGTAAAATACCTGGCTTTACTGAAATTGCCGCAAAAAAAGGCCGGGAGGGCGACTGGGGTGTCGACCTTCCCGGCCAACGCGCAATAGCCAGGTGTGGGTTTTGCTTCTTACACTCTTGGTCAGTTAATTCTCAGTGTTTCTGTCACCCCGTTGTCGATGGGTTCCACGAGCAGCCCAGTTATCGCGCGCGGTAATTGGGAAACCATCAATAGATCACCACTGGAGACCTGGCTGGATCGTACCAGTACGTTGAAATCTCCATTGCTATCCAGGTAATCGCCTGCTTCCTCGTAGCGCACCGCCTGCAGACGATTCTCTACTACCTTGTACAAGGTCTGACCCTGGTAGAGAGCGTGTACCGGCATGGGAATTACCTGATGTTCTTCTGGAAGTGTGATTGCCAGCTGCAGGGTTCGGCCAATATCCAATGACTCATCTTGTGCAACGGCAAAAAATGCATCGACACCACTCTGTCCCGGTTTGACGTCAGCAGCAAGTCGTACCAGAGGAAAGCTGCGCAACTTTCCTTTCAGTTCAATGCTTGCGATAACAGATCCACCACGATTCATTACCCCCCTTAATTCGCTGGCAGTTCCAGTTGGAACCGAAGTCCTGATCTCCAGTCCTGAATAGTCAGCAATCTGAACCAGACTTGTTCCTGCGATCACTCGATCCCCCTGGGTAACCTCCGTGCTGATAATTCTGCCGTCAAAAGGCGCTTTGATTCTGGTTTGCTCAAGTTCTATCTGTGCTTTCTCTAGATACGCAAACGACTCGTTCACGTTCGCCTGTTGCTGGGCGACAAGATTGGGAAAATTGGCAACTCGGCTCAAGTGTTCTTCCACCAGGATATCTTTCTCATTGGCTTCCTGCCGAGTCAGATCAAGATCGGAATCGGAAATCATGCTTTGCTGGTGTAAATCGACAGCGCGCTGTCGTTTAGCTTCGGTAATTTCTTGCAGCTGCCGGTACTGGTCGACCAGACTGAGTGCCAGTCTTTCTTCGTTTTTTACCGATTCCAATTGCGCCCGATTCCGTTCGTAGTTGGCCAGTGCAATATCATGCGCCAGCTGTGCTTCAGAGGCATCAAGCTCAATGATAAGCTCGCCCTCTTCCACCCATTCACCCTCATGACGATAAACTTCCTTGACCGGCGCGCTGATACTGGTATTCAGGTTGGCCACCTGACGTGATTCCACTCTGCCATAGGCGAAATACTGAGGTGCCAGGTCAGTTGGGTGCGCCGATATTACAGAAACTGGCCACGAAGTCTCGACCTGTTCCAATGGTGCAGCACTGGGACCGGTCACGATGATTACCAGTGCCAGAACAAAAGACACCAGTAGAACGAATAACCAGGCAAAGCGCCTGATAAGAAAGTTGCTCGGTTTACTAACCCAAGTTGAATTACTCATAAATCACCTTTGCGCGGGTTCAGCTACTACTGTGCCGGCGTAATCCCATCCCAGAATTCTTCCGACCAGTTGCCTTTTATCTTCAATCATCACAATCAGTGCCGGTATAACCAGCAGCACCAACAACGTGGAAAAAGCCAGGCCGAAACACAATGTAATAGCTATGGGCACCATGTACAGAGCCAGACTGAAGGTTTCAAACATCAGTGGGCCAAGCCCCGCGATTGTGGTCAGCGAGGTCAGAATTACTGCACGAAAACGAGACATAGAGGCTTCATGAATCGCGTCTTTATAAGATTTCCCTTCGGCCAAAGCACGCCTGAAAAAGCTCACCAGAATAATGGAATCGTTCACCACGATTCCAGTCAATGAGAAGAATGCCAGCAATGACATGGCACCCAGGTCATAGCCCATTACCAGGTGCCCCACTATGGCGCCTGTCAATCCAAGAGGGATGGCAGTCATCACTGCCAATGGCCAGAGATAGGAGGAAAAAGACCATGCCAGGATCAGGTAGATAAAAATGACGGTGAGCACCGAACCTATCTTCATGGCATCGAGTATCTGTTGATTGCGAAGAGTGACACCATCCAGGCCCGAAGTCAGATCGTAACGATCCTTTATCTCAGCAAGAGCATTGTTCGAAATGTGAGAAAGAACCTGGTCGGCATTGTTCTGCTTCGCATCCACACTGGCACTGACGACTACCGACATGAAACCGTTGCTGTGATTTATCACGTCGATACCACTGGCGTGGGTCAGATCAGATACCATACCCATCGATACCGTCTCGCCCGCAGGCGTAATCACCGGCAGCTGTTTCAGGGAAACCATGTGATCACGTTCCTGGTCAGGCAACATCACCAGTACTTCAATTTCCGTATCGTTCTGATTGAAGACCTGCACACGCTCGCCGTTATATGCCGCTCTCAATTGTCTGCCAAGTGATTCTGTTGATATGCCCAACGATTTACCGACTGGATTAAGCGAATAAACGATCTGATCTTTACCGTAGGGCAGGTTGTCGTAGACATTTGATACACCAGGATAGGATGCAAGCGCTGTCTGAAGTTCTTCGGATGCCTGCTTCAGGGTTGGCACGTCACGACCACGCAGAACCAGCGAGATATCGGGCATGCCATTGTTCGCACCGCCGGTAGCTTCCAGGTAGAGTTCTTCCACATAAGGAGGCCTGTCCACTTTTCCGCGCCACCTGTTCACGAACTCCTGGGGACTGGCCAGTCGGACTTCCTCCCAGGCATATTCAAGACGGAGCGAAGCATACTGGCTGCCAATCTTTCGTTCCTGGTTAAGCCGGGCACTATTAAACTTGGTTATGTGGCCTGAAATGTTGACTCCACCAAGCTCGGCATCTGTGGTTGCCATAGTCTGCTCCAGGAATTCCATGAACTCATTGCGATCCTGCTCGTTCGCCTGCGCGCTGAACTTGACATTGGCTTCCAACATTTCCATGCTCATACCTGTGACCATGTTCAAACCAACTCGACCGCTGGCCAACAGACTTATCGCAACGACAACACAGCCGATTGCCAGGCAAAGTGTTGTACCTGGCGCGGCAAGCGCCCTGTCCAACAAGGGTCGGTAATAATTGTCACGGAACTGATAGAATCGGCGATTAAATCTGTTACGAAAACTCTGATCATCCTCGTTGGTAATCTTCGCAAGACTATGCCGCAAGTGGCCGGGGAGGACCAGAAAGCATTCCACTAGTGAGGCAACAATGACACACAATAGTACCATCGGCATGGTCATTATAATCGCACCCACTTCCCCCCCGGTAATCAGTAACGGGACGAAAGCTGCCATGGTAGTCAGAGACGAGGTAACTACGGGTAGCAGCATTCGCTTTGCACCTGTAGCTGCTGCCTCTTCAGCGGAAAATCCCTGTTGATACAGCGTAACAGCGTCTTCACTGACCACAATGGCATCGTCTACAACGATGCCAAGTGCCATGATGAAAGCAAACAAGGCTACTACATTAATGCTGCCGTTGAAGACTCCGAAGTAGATCAGGGTAGCGAATAGAAAACTGACCGGAATTCCGATCATCACCCACCACCCCACTCTTCCGTTGAGAAACAGCAGCAGGGTCAGTACCACCAGGAACAGGCCGGACAGACCATTTTCGTAAATGACCCTCAGCTGTTCTTTTAGTAGGACCCACGACTCTTGATAGACATGAATCTCCACTCCAGCAGGAAGATCCGCCTCGGTTTCCTTTTTCCACTGTTCGAGAATCTGAGCAGACAGAATGGCATCGGAACTGGTCAGCCTTAACAGCTCCATTTCAATGGTTGCTTTGCCATTGCGAGTCAGCTCTGGCTGACCGGCTTTCGACCGTTTTTCGATGTTCGCAATGTCGCCCAGCTGCAACAACCTACCCCCTGGTTGAACTGCAACCTCCATGGATTCAAATTCAGACTCAGCCCGTTTCTGATCCAGGCTGCGAAGTTGCATTTCTCCTTGTCCGCGACCAATAGTGCCAGCTGGTGCATCGGCACTGCGTGACCTGACCTCGCGGGCAATCTGGTCCAGGCTGGTATTCAATTCGATCAGTGTGCCACTGCTTACCTGAATTGCGATTTCCTCTTCCGGCAAGCCATCAAAGTCGATCCGCTCGATGCCCCGAGCATAGAGATCCTGTTCCATCTCTCGAACCAAAGGCACCAGTTCCGCCAGCGAGCCGTCTGCACTGATTGCTACCGTGGCAATCTCTTCGTAGTCCGTGGCCCTGGCCACCACGATAGGCTCCATGTCAACAGGGTAGTTTCGAACCTGGGCAACTCGGTCCTTTACTGTGTCCACAGCCTTGGTCATGTCAGTGTCAAAACTGAACTCCAGGCGGAAATTAGCGGAGCCTGGCACACTGGTGGAGTAGATATTCTGTAGATCGACAATATTGGCTATTTGCTGCTCAATGGGTACTACGATCAACTGTTCCACATCTTCCGCCGATGCACCTGGCCAGGCAGCACGGATGGTGACCAGCGGCCACTCTACCGAAGGATCCAATTGGGTATTGATTTGCGTGGCAGCCCATAAGCCAGACAGGATCATCATGATCATGACCAGGTTGGGGGCGACCTTGTGACGAACGAACAGGTCTATAATTGTCTGAGTCTTATTCATTGGGCTTTTTGCCTGTTGTACTTATTTAGACGCAACAATTCAGTTTGTGGTTACTAATTACTAATTCTCAATTTCAGGGAAGATTGAACCCGAACTGGTTGAGCAATTTGTTATCAGTTTTCATCTGAAATCAATTTCTCACACCAAGGATGGTTGTGGTGCACCTCGTGGATGCCTCACGTTCCTTGGTTTCTGAATTTCCGCTACTTCCAGGCAAAATCTTTCACGATCCATGCCAAGATTTATCTTGTTGATATTTATGGATTTTCCTGGGCTACCTCAATTCAAGTTAGCGATGTTCACCAGATTTTAGGCAAGGGAGCGATTCCTTGACCCAGTCGCAACTTAGTTGTTGGAAAATACTGGAGGGCACTGTAAAGTGCGTGCAATACCCCACTGTCATAAATCTGTCACACCTGGTGGCGGAATCAGAGAACCAGCAGCTTGGCAGAACAACAAACAAAGTACGCGCTAGGCATCGCACCAGAATCACCTTCTGAAATCTCAAAGCCTGCCAACTACCTGCTGATCTGGATCGGTGTAGTATTTTTTATCTACGTACTTCTCGTTGGCGTGAGCATGATCGGCGAGGGATTTAAATGGCTGACCGGCGGAGCAGAGGGAGCCGCAGCCATATTTACTTTTGCCAGCAATCCACTGGTAGGCGTTCTGTTAGGAACTTTGGCGACTGCACTGGTGCAATCTTCCAGCACCGTCACCTCGGTTATTGTAGGAATGGTAGCCGGTGGTCTGCCAGTCAGTATCGCCGTGCCAATGATCATGGGCGCCAATATGGGCACTACCATCACCAATACTATTGTCAGTATGGGTGATTTCCGACGGCAGAACAGCTTCAATCGAGCATTTCAAGCTGCAACTGTGCATGACTTTTTTAATCTCTATGCCATTATCATATTCCTGCCGCTGGAAGTATTATTCCATCCGCTGGAGCGAGCAGGAGGTGTGGTCGCGACCTGGCTGGCTGGTGATGTCAATGCATCTATACAAGACGCTAATTTAATTAGCGCAATTACCAAACCTGCAGCACAATTTTTTGTCGCGATTTTTGAGCAACTGCCAAACGCCACTTTGGGAGCACTACTGGTCATTGCACTGGGAGTTGGCTTTATTATCCTTGCTGTGCTGGATCTGGGCAGGCTTTTGCGTGCAGCCATGGTAGGTAAAGCCAGGAAAGCACTGGAAGCAGCCATTGGTCGAAACAGAGAGGCTGGCGTGCTATCCGGCACGATCATCACTGTAGCAGTACAATCATCTTCGACGACTACAAGCCTGATCGTCCCGTTTGTCGGAGCTGGCGTGCTGACCACCCGTCAGATATTCCCATTTACCATGGGCGCTAACATCGGTACCTGCATCACGGCTTTGCTGGCCGCCACAGCGATCGCGGGTCCCAGTGAAGTATTAGCACTGCAGATTGCATTAGTGCATCTGTTTTTTAACATATTCGGCGTGCTGCTGTTCCTCTACCTGCCGTTCCTATTCGAATTGCCCATCAAATCAGCTGCCTTTCTCGGCGAACTCACTGAAAAGAATCGGGGATGGGCATTCGGCTACATACTTGGTGTCTTTTTCCTGTTGCCTGGCGCTGTTTTCGGCACCCAGTATTCACTTGCCAACAGAGCTTCAGCAAAGATAGAAGCACAACTTCCTCAGCAGACCATAGAGCAGGTTACATCGGAAATCGAGGCTACTAGAGAATAGGAGGACCAGCTTAGCTGGAAACTAGAGTGCTATATCACGGCCATTGCCATTGTGGTGCAGTCAAATTTGAAGTTGAGGCTCCCGCAGAGTTGAAGAGCCACGAGTGCAATTGCTCTATTTGCCGCATGACCGGCTTTCTTCACCTGATCGTGCCCCGCGAAAATTTCCGCCTGCTCTCAGACGAAAACAGTCTTACCACCTACACCTTCAACACCGGTGTCGCTAAACATTTTTTCTGCAAGCACTGCGGCATCAAGTCGTTTTATATACCGCGTTCCAATCCAGATGGTTTTTCCATTAACATTCGCTGCCTGGATCCGTTTCCAGAACACGCCAAAATTACTCCTTTTGACGGCCAGAATTGGGAGCAACATGCCCACACATTGCACCATCTCAGTCAATCCGACCCAGAAGGGGAATAATGAAACCTATTCTTTTTGTAGCAACCTGCAAGCCGGATGAAAGTCGGGAATTCTATCAATCAATTTTAGGATTGACGCTTACTGAAGATCAACCTTTCGCCCTGGTTTTCGATACCGGCGGCCATCAGCTCCGCGTACAAAAGGTAGAATCCGTTGTTCCTCAACCTTACACCAGCGCCGGCTGGGAAGTGGAGGATATTGAACAGACAGTAAAATATCTAGTGGAAAAGGGTGCCTGTATGGAACGGTATCCATTCTTGCAGCAGGATGAATCCGGTATCTGGACGACCCCGGATGGCGCCAGGATTGCCTGGTTCAAAGATCCTGATGAAAACGTGCTGTCCCTGACTCAGATTCCACTCTGAATTTGGAAAAATCGGGGCGCTAACACGCTTCAGGTGGGCTTTTCGATTTCGTAGATGGATTCCATCACCGCATCAATACGACTCTGCATCACCGCCTGGGCATCATACAAGCCTCGGTTATAGAACCACGGGCCCAGTTCCTTGCTTAGAAAATCCAGCAGGAATTCAGCATCAAACTGACCCAGCTCCTGGTTAAGCTCAGTTTCGAAGTAGTCGCGGATTTTTTTAATCAGCTGCTGTTTTTCTTCTTTGGTAAATTCTATATCTGCCATAACGCCACCCCGTTCCTAAGCCGAGTTACGTGAAGCATTGATGTTTCCATATAGCGAGCGCACGATCATCTTTTCATAGAGTTCCAAGCCTTCCTCGTCGTCATCCTTGCGCAGCTGGTGGCAGCGCATCAATGCTGCCTGCTGCAAGACCAGTAGCGGCAGTACCACCTGCTCCCGCAACTCGATGCTGAGACGGGCTCGCGGGTTGTCTTCCAGTAGATACTGCTGTCCGGACACTTTTAAAACCATTTCCAGGGTCAACTGGTACTCCTGGTAAATCTGACGCCAAAATTGACCAAACTTCGGATCCTTTTCCATGTACCGGGTCAACTCAAAATTTGACTTGGCCAGATTTTGCATAGCGTTGGCAATCAAGGCCCGGAAAAAGCCCGACTCATGGTAGAGCTCCTGACAAGCTTGCAGATTACCCGCCTGCTCCTGTTCACGCAGGCAACTACCCAGCCCGTAGTAGCCGGGTACATTCTGTTTGAGCTGCGCCCAGGCTCCTACAAAAGGAATTGCTCGCAAGTCTTCAAAGCGAAGCTCCTGGGCATCGCCACGTCGCGCCGGTCGGCTGCCAATATTTGCCATATTGTAATATTTCAGGGTACTCATTTCCTCCAGGTAAGGAAGAAACAGATCGTGCTGCTTAAAAGCCTGGTACTTATCATAACTTCGTTGCGCCAGGGCCTGGATAAGATCACGCTGGTTTGCATCAAGTTCCCGCTCCGAACGATCGTAAAGATTGTTCTCCAATCCGGCGGCCAGCAGCAGACTGAGGTTGTGCTGGGCAGCCTGTTCAATGCCATAGTGAGAACTCACCGTCTGACCTTGTACCGTCATCTGGATCTGGTTGCTTTCAATCTTTTTGCCCAACGCCGCGTAAAACAGGTAGGTGTTGCCTCCGCCACGAGCAGTAGGTCCACCCCGTCCGTCGAAAAATATCACTTCGACGCCGGCCTCTCTCGATATTGCAGTCAGGTCTTCCTTGGCACGGAAAATTGCCCAGTTTGCCATCAGGTAACCGCCGTCCTTGGTGCCGTCTGAAAAACCCAGCATGACAGTTTGTCGATTACCTCGACGGCGCAGATGCTCACGGTAGGTAGCGTTGGCATAAAGGCAACGCATGGAATCCCCCGCTTCTGCCAGGTCTCTGACCGACTCGAACAACGGCACGATATCGACCGTCAGTGGCAGATCTTTCCATCCACAAAGCTGAAACAGCGCATAGGCTCTGGCAACATCAATAGGCCCGTGACAATTACTGATGATGTAACGATGGCAGCCCTGCTCGCCATTTGCCTGTTGGATTGTACGGATCACGTCAAAAGACTTCAGCGTGTCCTTCAACACAGGCTCTGCGACTGAATCGATATCTATGGTGCCAGTCAGCCCAAATAATTCATCCAACTGCCTGGTTTCATCATCTGCATGCGGATCACCACCCTTCAATTGTGGGTACAATTTGTGAACTTCTTCCAGAGTTCGCGTGACTACGCGACTGTCCTGCCGGATATCGAGACTGGCAAAGTAAAAGCCGAATAACTTTACTTTGCGCCTGAAGGATCGCAACCGATCAACGTAAAGGCCCTGGTTGTTTTCCACCAGCAGCTCTTCTAGCTTTTCCAGTCTCGCCACCAGGTCGGATTCGGTGAGTACATATTCCGGTGCGGTTTCAGACAGTTCTCCGTGCAGTAATTTTTCGATTTCTTCAAGCGATTCGTGGATACCCGGAAAGGTCAGGCGTCTTTTCAATTCCCTGATATCCCGGTGATAACAGCCAGCAATCGAGTATCGTAGCTTAGCTGCCACCCTGCAGGTAATATCGACGGTTACAAAAGGATTACCATCGCGATCACCGCCTGGCCAGAATCCCACCATCATTATGCGCGGGTTCTGCCTGATTTCCTGCCGATAGTGGTCCGCCAGCCGATCCACCAGCTTTCCCATGACCGGATAAAAAATGTTGCCCAGGTACCAGGTAAGCAACACTGCCTCGTCATAGGGCGAAGGTTTGTCCTTGCGATAGAAGGGTGTGTTGCCCAGTTGCAACAACAACTCTCGCACTGTCGAAATGTCGCCTTCACCGATCGCCTGGCTAAGGTCATTGATGATGGCGAGCACCGGCCCGGTGTAGAACTGGGTCGGGTGTGCTGTAAGGGTGACCCGCACTCCGAAGCGGGTCAGGATCTGCGAAAACAACCGCTCTTCATCATCGACTTCGACACGATCAAGAATGCGCTGCAGCACGTTGTGACTGTCCAGCTGGTTAATGTTGCTATAAGCCGCATCTTCCAGGGCATCCACCAGTACTACCTGGCGTTCCACGTACTGGATGATTTTGAACAGAAATCCTGCTTTGTCTGCCTCATTAAAGTGCGGCTTGTGCGCAGCAAAGAATTCTTCAATGATGGTCGCCGGGTCCTTGCCCGACTTGAGCCCATCCTGACAGGCGACGTCCAGCAGCGGCAGCAACAAGCCAGTCTGTTCCACTGCGTCCAGCGGTAAAGTTAAAAATAACCCGTTATATAACTGATACTTCAGGTCAACGAGTTCAGAGAAAGATCTGGAAACGGAATCGGGCATGACTACTACCGGGTTCGATTAATTTGAAGGGCGCAAGTAAAGCTCCAACGGAGTGGGGGAGTTTAGCATCAGACTATTTCTGTGTTTACATCACTCTTGGATTCAAAACTACTGTAGGAATGTGCAGGAATAGTGCCAATGTTGTTTAGGGAATCTCTGATTCACTATGGAAATACCCTGGCCTGCAGACCAGTTCATTGACGAGGCGGATTGCCGCCGGCATGGGTCGACCCGTCAAGGCAAGGCAACGAAGGCAGTGGGCTCGTCTGGAAGCCCCTTCGGGCGCAGGCCTGTCAGACGCCGCTGCATTGTTGTTGTACCTGGCAACAGCACCCGACAGACTTCCGCAGAACGTATCCAAAATTAATCAGAGGTTCCTTAGCAGGTTGATTTGTGACTAAATAAAGCGTCAATCTCATTTACTCTAGAATGCCATGGATTACCCACTGCCAATCAGCTTCTCACGGTCAGTAATCGAAAAGATACCGCGGCCGATACTGACTGTTGGCCTGGGCACGCTGATTATTCTGCTGGGACTATACAGCGTAACAGAATCGATCTACCCAACCGGAATGTTAATAGGATTCCAGGACCCTCTGGAGGCAACCGGCCTGTTTTTGCTGTTCAGTTTTCTGCCCGCCTACCTGCTGGGCGGGTTGATAGCTCAGGTTCGCGCCACGCCCGGGATTGTCTCCGCATTGTCTGCCATTCTCGCGGTCGAACATCACCCGACTCTGCTACAGATGGATCGGGTCAAATACTGGCAACTGGGAATGCTGGTGGGATTGATCAATGCCATGGCGGCCAATATTCCCTGGAGCGCGCTGGTACTTGACCCGGGAACTCCCGGCTTCATCTTCAGCCTGACCCTGGTTTTCGCCCAGTGCTTCACCTGGAGTGTCGTGGGCCTGGTGCTGGCCGCCGGCCTGCATAATGCTTTTGTTCTCTATCGGGTTGGTCAACTGGTTGACATCGATATCTTTAATCTGGATACCCTCAACCCTTTCGGGCAATCGGGTCTGCGCAGCATGCTCATCATCGTGGGCGCGCTTGCCCTGATGCCACTACAGGCAATCGATCAGGAATTCCGCTGGGTTAACTACCAGAACGGTATCCTGGTGGGAGTGCCAGCCATCTTTTTACTTATGCTGGTGCCCAACTGGTCAGTTCACAAGCGGATCCGTGCAGAGAAACAGCAGGAACTTGAGAAACTGGACGCTGCAATTTACGCCACACCGAGAACGCTGGGAGACGAATCACTAAATCGCCTGAATGCCTTACTACAGCGTCGCCACCTGGTTGCCCACTTACGAAACTGGCCAATGGACTTTTCGCTGGTAGCCAGGGTGGTTTTCTATGTATTGATCCCTCCGCTGGCCTGGTCCGGCGCCGCCCTGGTTGAGCTGGGGCTCGATTCCTACCTGGCCGGCTAGCCGTCCATCCCCCATTCATGCCAGGTCTTCAAAGACCGATATAAGCCCTAGGCAGGTTTAACTGGCCATTCGCGGGCTTGCGGCCTCGCTATTGCCATCCGAAACCAAATATCTCTAAGGAGCGCACAACCATGTTTAGAAAATTAGTACTGATTTGCGGCCTGTTATCGCTGTCCAATATAGCTGTCGGCCAGTGGATTGCCGGGATCGGCTATTTCGACCTGACTGCTGATATTGACGGCTACGAAGTCTCGCCGGACGTTTACGGATTCAACCTGGGTTACCAGATAGAAACAGGATTGCCGGATTTTACGATCGTACCTGGCATGAGCCTGTATATGGACGCAGATGACGATTTTGTTGATGTAACCAGCCCTGGTCCGGCGCGGGTGAGAGTTGAAACCAATTTCGGCATGGGTTTTAATGTACGGTTTCAATGGGACGGCGATTCCGGCCTGTATTTCTATCTTGCTCCCAGCCTTTCACGTTTCGATATCGATGGACGTGAGCCAATCATTGTCAACGACGTAGTAATTGGCACCGCCAAGATCAACGATGACGACTGGTATGCTGGCGGAGGATTGGGAGTCGGCTACAATGCAACAGATCGGATCAGTTTCGAATTCTCTTTCGAAGAATATGGCGATGCTGACATTCTCGGACTGAACTTCCGCTACGCGTTCTAGGTATTTCTCACATACCCCATCGTGGCCGGGACTCCGCTGCCAACGGCACAAATTTGCTGCGGAGCTCGAGCAGTTTTAACATTCCGAAAGACTGCCTCTTTTACCAATACTCTACCAATTGAATCACGGTGATATGATTTCCCTGGCCGGCCGCATTTCCACGTTTCTTGATAAGTCCACATAGAAGGGCAATCTGTTCTCTTGCACGCGCTTCTAGTTCACAAGCCTGTCACTTTGCAACTCAAAGTACTTGACATTCCTTTGGCAAACGTCGAACCTCTCGCTTCATGGAAAACCCTGACAGCAAACGAACTGCAGCATCTGTTGCACCTGCTGCGTTACACGAAAGGGCAGAGCAGAACCTGCGATACATCAGGGAGCTGATGGAAAACTCTTCATCATTTACCGGTGTTTCAGGTCTTGGGTATATGCTGGCCGGGCTTTCGGCGTTTCTGGCTACGTGGATCGCCATGCAGCAGGACACCGCTTTTGCCTGGTTACTGGTTTGGATGGCTGAATTGATGGTGGCCAGTGTGCTGGCATTTGGTTTTACTATCAGCAAAGCCCATAGCCAGGGAGAATCTCTCAGGTCAACTACCGGCAAGAAAGTGCTGTTCGCCTTTTTGCCACCCATGACAGTTGGCGCAGTGCTGACCATTTTCATGTTGCAGCTGAACGCCATCGAAATTTTACCAGGTATCTGGCTATGCGTTTATGGCGCTGCCGTTATGACCGCCGGTGCTTACTCGGTTGCAGTTCTTCCCTTGATGGGTGGGTTGTTCATAGCCCTGGGAACGGTCGTACTGTTCATCAATTCACCTGGCCCTGAGATGCTTTACTTTGGCAATCTGTGGCTTGGTGCAGGCATGGGCGGCCTGCATCTGATATTCGGTTATATTATCTGGAAGGACTATGGCGGTTAGATCTCAACGTACAGTAAAAAAAGACAACCACGGGACTGCTGCCAGTACCCCCAGGCTGGTAGGTAGTGACCACGGCAAGGCCCTGGATCGGCTGATTCATGAAAAAACCAGGCTGGCTATCGTCAGCGCGCTGGCGGCCAATAAATTTCTCACCTTTAACGATTTGAAGTCTCTGTTGGATATTTCTGACGGCAATCTGAGCGCGCATGCCCGAAAGCTTGAAGAGGCCGGGTACATAAAGTGTAGAAAGGACTTCGATGGCCGCATGCCTCGTACCAGATATTCATTGTCAGCGGCCGGACGCAAGGCATTGAAAAACTATATCGGGCATATGGAAGCATTGATCAAAGTCATGAAAGAACAGTGACGTAAAATATTTTTTGCCATTATACTTTGCAATATAAAGTACTCTATGTGTTGGGGAAGAGAGTACGCACAAACTATTCAGGTATTGGATATTCGACCACAAAGGAACATGTAATCTGCAAAAAGGAGAAGCAAAATGGAGACTAAGCTGAAATCGGGCAACGAACCGTTAACGCTTAACACAACGTCCTGGATTCTGATACTGGGATCGGCATTGGGATTTCTTGCCGATCAGCTGATTGGAAGCGTCGGTCCCGTTGGATTGGGTTTTTTTGTCTGGACCCTCCTGTTCGCACTGGTCTTTTGCTGGCTGATGAAAAATTCTCATGGCGCGATATCACCAACTGTTTTCATCTGGTCAACGGTTGCGATCATGGCAGCGACCATGATGTTGTTCAGAAATGTCCCTATCATCCTTCTAGGGTTACTATTGGTCATGGCTGCATGTATGGCCATGATTCTCCTTCATCTTGGTAGCCGGTCTCTAATGGAGACGGAACTGGCAGAACACCTCAGGGCACTTGTTATCGTGCCCTTTCAAAGTTTGCTGGGTTGCTGGTCGTTGCTGGGAAGCATCAATGTCGGAGCAGGGCTGAAGCATCCTGGATTGTGGTCCGGTCTGCGTGGTGCCCTGCTGGCCTTGCCGCTGTTGCTGCTGTTCGTTGGCCTGTTCTCTTCCGCCGACGCATCTTTTGACCGTCTCGCAGACAGGATTTTCAGCCTGTTCTCTGCAGACACAATGCGACACCTGACTCTCACGTTGCTGTTTGCCTGGCTGTCTACTGGATTGTTAGCCAGCGTGAGAGGCAACCGGTACTTTACAGATCCTCGACTCTCTACTCCCCTGCCTTCCCTGAAGCTTGCCACTGCCGATACCGCCGTGCTGATGGGATCACTGGCCGCTCTCTTCCTGGTTTTCGTTTTTCTGCAACTGGGCTATCTATTTGGAGGACGAGAGACTATCGAGGCTACCAGTGGGCTCACTCTGGCTCTGTACGCCCGTCGCGGTTTCTTTGAACTACTGGCGGTGGCAGGGCTCACTCTTCTCCTATTGATTGTCATAGCAGGTTCTGGCTGCAATACGCGGATTTTCCGCCCTCTTGCCGGAGTACTGGCAGGTTGCGTGCTGATCATCCAGGCATCGGCGGTACAACGCCTGTTGCTCTATATCGACGAGTTCGGTCTCACCATCGACCGACTCACTGCCCTGGCGGTTCTGGCGTGGATTGCCTTCGGCATACTGCTGTTTGCCGCTACCTTACTCAGAGGACAAATCAGAGCGTTCGCGGCCGGCATGACGATCAGCGGCGTTACCCTGTTATTCCTGCTGGCACTTGCGAATCCCGGCGCGCTGATTACAAGAGTGAATATCGAACGGATAGCTGAAAATCATCGAATCCTGGACATTCAGCATCTGCTCGATATAGGCAGTGATGCGGTACCCGCATTGATCGATAACCTGAAGAGGTTACCTGTTCCCCAGCGCTGCCAACCTGTGGTTTACCTCTATTCCGCCTGGTACGACAGAAGTGCTGCAACTAACCAGGACCAAAACGATTGGCGTGGCTGGACTTATAGCAGGGCCAGGGCTGCTGACATGATAAGTGACTATGAGGATCAGCTGAAAGAACTGACCAGAACCTGCCTGCCAGGTGGACTGATCATCGACTTTCTTGGTCGACCGCAGTTTGAAGTACTGGTAAACCAAAAAAGGATCAGGGCGACAGATCTATATCGCTGGATTAATGACTCATGACAATTCCAAGACTGCAAAATTTGCTAATATCCGTCGTGGAGTTGAATCTGAAACCAGTGGAATCAGCAAATTTTGCAATTACGGCCTTTAGCCTATGGAAATAATCAACAAACTTGATGTCGCCGCTTTGCATCAGGAATTTAAAGAAACAGGGGCCGTCATTATCAAGGACCTGTTGTGTGAAGACGTCGCCGAAGCGGCCTATGACTGTCTCAAAAACCGTACACCCTGGGAATTTCACTATCGCAAACCTCATAAAGGCGACGTCGGAATAATAAAAAGTGGGGATTACGCCAGCATGTCCGAAAGGGACATTCAGAAGCTGGTTCCTAAAATTGTGAAGCTGAAAGACAATGATTTTTCATTTGCTTACTGTCGCTACACAATTCCGAGTATGCTGGAACAAACTCCAGAAGAGCTATTGATCCTGACCCAGATATATCGGTACTTCAATAGCCCCGAATACCTGCAAATTCTGGGAGATATAACCGGAAACCACAACGGCAGGGAATTAAGTGCCTGGGCTTCCTGCTACGATAGACATCATCATCTTTCCATTCACATGGACGAAGACATGGGTCAGGGCCGCATCGCTGCCCATGTTCTGGGATTGACGAGAGACTGGAAAAAGGAATGGGGTGGAAACTTCGCATTCTGTAACGCACATGGAAAACCCGTAGATGTCGTTCCGCCAGCTTTCAATCAACTGGTCATGTTCAAAGTGCCACGACTGCACCTGGTATCCCAGGTCAAACCTTACGCCCAAGGCGCCCGATACAGCCTGTTTGGCTGGTACAAAACGAAAAAAGAATACTTCACGGAATAGGTTAGTTCCCATGAATGTCGAACAGGCACTGGCTCAGGCAGCGCAGTTCTTTAACGAGGGTCGGTTTTCAGAAGCCGAACAGATTTACCGTGGCATACTCCAGGAAGATCCTGGCCAGCCTGATGCGCTGCATCGACTGGGTTTGCTGGCCCATCTGGCAGGACAAAGCGAACACGCCATCAATCTCATTCAGACAGCGGTTGCTAATGCGCCCGGTTACTTCAGTGCGCACAATAATCTGGGAAATGTCCACCGGGAACTTGGGCAGCTGGATGAAGCAGCCGCCAGTTATCGACAGGCTCTGGCCGCGAAGCCGGACTATCTGGAAGCCCACAGCAACCTTGGAATAATTCTGCAAATGCAGGGACAACTGGACGAAGCCATTGAATGCTACCGGCAAGCCCTGGCCCTTAACCCGGAATTTGCCGACGCCAATAATAATATGGGGAACGCCCTGACAAATCTGGATCGACTTGATGAGGCGGCGACCTGCTACCGCAATGCAATCAAAAGTGCACCACAATTCGCCGAGGCACATTTCAATCTGGGAACGATTCTAAAGAACCAGGGAAAACTGGACGAGGCGATTGAATGTTTCAAACAGGCTCTGGAAATCAATCCCGAACTCGCCGAAGCGCATAACACTCTGGGTACCACGCAGCAGAAAATGGGCAATCTGGAAGAGGCTGTTCAATGTTACCAGGACGCACTCACTGCTCGCCCGGAATTCGCGGTTGCCTATAGCAACCTGGGAAACGTACTGGAGCAGCTGGGCAGGCTGGAAGAGGCTGTCGCCAGTTATCGTAAGGCTCTGGAGATACAGCCAGACTACCCGGAGGCAGCGGGCTCACTGGGGTCCGTTTTATTGTCGCTGGGTGAACTGGAAGAAGGACTGGCAATGGAACAGATAGGCTTTGGCGTCGTGAGCTTCGACCTCGAGAATGGCGTCTCAATCCACTAGGCAGGCAGGCAATGAAACGTATTGAAATTGAAACATCGCAGCCGATTCCTCACTTCATAGGAAGCTGGTTCATCGAACCGCTTTCTCTTTGTGATGATCTGATAGCATTTTTCGAGAACCATCAGGAAAATCAGACCCAGGGACAGATGGCTGGCGGAGTCAACCTGGAATCAAAAAATTCTATCGACATGGCCATCCGTCCCAGAGAATTAGAACAAACGGACCATAAACCGATACGTGACTATCTTGATGCGCTGTTTGCCTGCCACAAGGATTACGTTGAGCAGTGGCCATTCCTGAAGAATGTCATGCCGACAGTCGAAATGGAGTCGTTCAACATCCAGCGCTATGATCCCGGCGGGCATTTTCAAAAAGTACATGCGGAACGTACCACGGTAGGCAATTCACACCGCGTACTGGCATGGATGACCTATCTCAATGACGTGGAAGACGGCGGCTCGACCCACTTTGTCCATCAGGACATCAGCGTGCAGCCGGAGAAAGGCAAGACATTGATCTGGCCCGCCGAATGGACCCATGCCCATAAAGGAAATGTGCTGAATACAGGGAGTAAATACATCATCACCGGTTGGATGCACTTTCCCCCGACACGGACTTGAATCAGACATGGAGCTGGTCAGGGTGGCATGCTTTTATGCGCTTGGGATTGCGCGTCATCAGCGATTTTTTATCCACAACGAACTCAATAAGCTTACGTTCCCAGTTCAAATTCCACTTTGGTAACTGCCGGGCAGAGTGTGGCCACGCCACCCTCCCAGACGGACTGTCAATCCTCCTTGCTCACTCATTTTTTATCGAACAATCCAAGCTGAGGCGGCACCTTCTCCAGCGGCAGCCGGGTTTGTGAATCAGCATCGATCAACAAACGTCGATTCAGTATCCGCCAAGGATAACTAGCCAATACTGGCGACTTGGGCAAAACCGCCAGCGACGAGCACACTGCGCATTGCAGGCCAGACATTATCAGCAAAATGTCGTTGCGCCATAGTGGGCTTACCGCCAGGCAAATTCTCCACGGGCGTTAAAGTGGGGTCATAATATAGCTCAACAGATTTAACAGACTCGGACCCTAATGTAATCAAGCGAACGAGTTCATCAAACAGAAATTTCGCTGGTAGTCGTGGCATTTCAACGAAAGAGGTTTCCCCGGCATGTTCATCGCCTTCTCTCGGTTTTTTCGGTACTAGTATCGGAGTTCGCAGTTCTTTGATTTGGCCTTCCAGTCGCCCGGTGACAGGTGCTGAAGGCTTAAGTGTGCTTAGCAGTGCTGGCGAATTTGCAGCGCAAAAAACATCGAACAATACAACGGCCTTATTGTTGGAAGGCAATAATTGATAGTGGTTCACTAAAACAACAAATAGAGGATCTGGTTGCGCTGAGTGGACACAATACTCGAGTAAGTCAATCTGGGTTTTGCTGCCACTTCTCGCTACACTGGAAAGTGAAATTGGCATCGTCGGCATTCCGTTTCACACACTGATGAACAAGGTTCGCGTACGCATAATACGGAAACCACCATGGCCAGTAAGATCTGGCATACGGCCCAGGCTATAAGACGAGCAAAGAGTATCTCCGAGGCCGAGCATTGTCCAGTTTCGTAAATGGTTAACCGAGTGGCCACCCGGTAGCAGCTGTAATGCTTGAAAATCGACTTTTATATTCATGATGCGATGCAAGATGGCCATCATTCCTTAGTAAATGTCACATAGGCCACTAGCAGGCCGAGAGCAGCCCGACTACGTTATCTGGCAGACTGGAATACCGTGGTGAAATTGTGAATAACAATTGAGCCACTGTAGAAACCACCATGGTAACCAGCTCCACCGAAATTCCAGTTAACTACTGCTTAAGACTTCGCAGCGATGGGTGGTTTGTTTACGATGTAGATGTTGAGAACATCAGTATGATCATCCCCTACCGTGAAATCTACCGCAGCGTGGTAAGGCAACAAGGGGTGAATTGCTGGCTGCAAGGCGTCCGAGCGTATCAACGGCCGCCGCTGAATAGCATTTAAAAAATCGAGCGTGTTTCTTTTTCCGTTTACTAGATAGCCATTACCAGGCTTTGTTTTTCCGAAGGTATTTTATGATAGGATTCGATCGCCTGGTCGGTGGCTATTAGCTCATCTTCCAGGCGTGCTAGTGCCTTGTTCAGGTAGTAAAGGTTCTTGGCTTCCTGATTCTCCAGGTCCATAGACCAATCCTGTGCCAACGTGCGCCAGTAGATCATCTTTCTGAATTCCTGGCTTGCCGCCAGTGCAGCTTCGCTGAAGGCGATGGCGGCCTTAGTGGAAATCGCGGTGCCGAACCCTACGGTGAGATTGGCATTGAAAGCAAGTTCGGTAGGTCCAAAAATAGGGGACTTGATACTGGCGTTGGCACGCCCGCCAACAAATACCTCGGCATTACCGCCCAGTTTCAGCTCGTGGTTTTCTCGGGTCCAGGTAAGGTCTCCTTCGACGTTCAGTTGTGCCCCGATGGCGATAGCTGCCTGGAGCTGGGCACTGAAGCCCATCTCGTCCATCTTGGCCTTGGCATTGCCATTGGCCCACAGGCCGGCTTTCATCGACTCCTCAAGTTTACCGCTTATCGTTCCCCAGTCTTCATCGCGAGCCTCAAAAAAGCAGCTGGTGCTTTGCTGGAAACCCACCATCAGGTCCAACCGTGCTTAACGCTCACCCTCTCTAATGGACATGCCTGAGGTAATCTGGGACTTACACACAGCACTGAATTCGCTGCCAAACTGCTGGGTGTCGCAGACGGATTCATCAACAAAGGCTACTTCTTGGCGGAGTTGCTCAAAAAATCGTGGACCTTCTTGCCAATCCTGTTGCTCTTTCCACACGCGCAATCTGGTTATGGGCCCGTTTACCTGGGAGTGGTAATCTTCCTTGATATCCAGCCATTCGGAGGCCTCCACCTTGTGGGGTGAGCGCGCTCGTGCGGCTTCCAGTTGTTTAGCCTGATCCAGCGGAAACAGTTGGTGGAAAATCCTCTGATATTCGTCTTCTATGATGTTCTGGGCAAAATCTGAATTCGCTACAACAAGATAGTATTCGATACATTTCTTGGTTCTACTCTTGCTGGAATAACGTACCCCTTTGAAACTTTTTATTTTTCCTGAATATAACGTCGCACACTCGATGGATCATTGCTGTTCAGCTTTTGCAATTCCACATCCAACTCCGTTGGTTATCATTAGTTTTGTGGAAAGAATGGTTCAGAAAACTGTAATTGCCCAATTTTTAAACCAAATATATAAGCTCTCTGGTTTTTTAGGATTTCTCTATAATGCACTAGACTAACCAGGTGTACCAGAACTCAGATACACAGGCTGTTAGGTTGCAGTGAATACAACCCCGTCAACCGTCACCATGCCAGGGTCTGTTTTGAGGGCGGTATCTGGAAGTGGAAAAACCATCGTGAAGCCAGTACGTACCCCGGCGGAAAATCAGCAGCCAGGCTCATCCAAGCCCACAACCAACCAGTCTTGCCTTGATAAAAAAGACCGTGAACCCAGGCAGGTTCACGGTCTTTTTCATTACCCGGATGTCGAGAAAGCTTTTAAAAGCTGGCTTCCCAGCGCACTCCAAAAGTTACCGAATCGACCTGCAGATCGTCGTAACCCTGCAGGCTCTGCCAGTCGATAAATCCCGACAGGCCACTCTGGAATTGTGCAGAGACACCAATTCCAAGCAGGAAGTAGTCCTTGTCCGGAGCTTCCGTAGTGATAGTAATGGGCGCAGCGGGAACACTGGGATCATCTGTGAAAGGATCGCTGGCAAACCGGACATTGATGAGCTGTGCGTCGTCTTCCAGTTCACGTACGAAATCCGCGCGGAAATTCGGTCGCAGAACACCCCAAGACGTGCTGTAATTGTATGCCGCTGCCAGACCGGCTGACAGGGTGAGGGATTCGATGCCTTGATCACCATAAAACAGCCCTAATCCGTTAGCACCATTTTCTGCAAAACCGTCGATGTCTACATCGGAATACAAGGCCGTCACGTTGGGAGTGATAACCCAGCCATCGTTCTCGAAATTAATTCCCGACTCGATTCCCAGTGACATCTGATCGCCATCAGTAGAACCTCTGGCTATTTCACTTATCGATAGGCTGGATGTATTGATAATAATATTACGGTCAGAATCGTGATCACTGCGGCCAATGCTGGCAATGGCATCTACATAGACATTGTCAACATTGTAGGACGTGAAGCCGGAAAGGGTATAGCCTTCACTTTCCAGTTCTCCGCCGTTGAAATTGAAGTCCGACTCGCTGGAACCATAACCTATGGCCAGGCCGGCGAACATATTATTGCTGAATCGATAGTCGAAACCTGCGGTGATGCCATAGGTATCAAAATCGAAACCGGTTTCCAGCACCGTGTCGTCCTTGTCGCCGAAGCTGATATTGCCGTTTAAAAACAGGCCCCAGCGGCTATTGAGGCCGGCTTCACCTGCGGCACCGCCGACAATATTTTCCAGCATATCCTGCAGTACGGCAGCTGAGACGTACTTGCCGTCGACGTTAAAGCCGAGTCCGGCAACGCTGACGCCTCGTGAACCTTCGCGAACAGCCCTCAGGCGACCGGCGATGTTGCGCATCTGCAAACCGGAAATATCAACGGAATTGGTTTGCTGGGCCGCTATCTGATCGCCCGTCAGGGCATCAATAGCAACTAGTCGTTCAGAGTCATCGCTTTCGAACAGGATGGCAGAACACACCTCAAACAGGTTTTCCTGAGCGGCGGTTCTGTTCTGAACCCTGCCCAGCTCCGGACAGACAGCCTCTACTCCAGCCGCTGTGGATCTTCGGTTCGGGTCTTCACCGTCATATCCGGGCAGTTCTGTTATCAGCGTATCAGATTTCTGGCCACTCACAGTGATAGCAAAATCTTGCGTATGACTTTCTCCAAAGGAATCGGTGACAGTCAGTTCGATATTATAGTCGATGGGGTCCTCTCCCGGTGCAGGAGAATCTAACTCTATGCTCTGGGCAGGACCAGACAGGGGGCCGGAAATGCCATCACCAGTCCACAAATAGGTAAATGCCTGGGATCCGCCAGTCGCACCGATGTCGCCATCATCGATCTGAATATTCCAGGTCACCGAATCCACACCGTTTAGCTGGATGTTTTGCGGAGGATAGACCTGAGCAAGAATGGATTCCCAATTGCTAGACAATACCGGTAATAGGCAGACCACGGCAGCCAGGAGGCCTTTGAAAATTCTAATGCGAGGATTTGAATTATTATTCATGCTTGGTTTCCGATGCTTGAAAGATTCCACATGGCGCTAATCAGACCGATTATTAGAAAGAAGGTCACGATTACCCAATGCCGTAAAAAACTGGACTCGATCAGCCCCAATACCAACAGGCCGAGTAAGACCGTCGCGAGGCCAATTATAACAGGCCTGAAGCCAGACTCTTCGTAGGTGCGGGAACACTGGTTCAACAGGCGCAAACCCGTCAATGTAACGACCCCGAAACAGAGTAGGCCAAGCATACCGCGTTCGGCCAGCAACTCCAAATACAAATTATGTGGCCAGGGCATATCGCGCCCGTCTATCACCACCCAGTCCGGCAGCGCATCAAAGTCCACATATTCGCGATACAGGAGGAAAAAAGATCCAGGCCCATGACCTACAATCGGCGCATCTAGAAACATGTTTTGGGCAGCAATCCATAACGGGATCCGAGTGCTGACAGTCTGGATCTGCACCAGCTTCTGCAGAAAGGAAAATCCCGTCAGTCCGTCGATCACAATTCCCAACAAAACAGCCCCTGCCAGGTAGGCAAGCCAGAGTGGTCGGCGCTGACCGGATATCAGCAACAGGGCCATCAGCAACAGGGCTAGAATTCCCCCCCGACTCCGATAGATGATTAGACAGGCAAAGACTGCTATCAGGGTCAGTACCAGGAACAGCTGCAAGATTTTATCCAGTTGCGCACGCTCGCTGAGAAACGCCATGACAATTGTCCCACCAAGTGCCAGGATGCCAAGATCATTGGGAACGCCAAATTGCGGAAATCCGGTCAATATCATCCACGCCTCCACAGGACTGTTCCAGTTGACCAGCGCGGTTGCAATGAAAAACAGGGCGATGAGCAGGCAGGCCAGACTGAACGCAAACAGCAGCAGATAGACCTGCATGGCCCGCTGTAGTCGGGAAACCACGATCATCAAGAACAGACCGGCCAGCAGGCTGGTGGATACGTCAAGGGAGTGACCGGTATCTTCAGACAGTATTGTGGATACAGCCGTACAGGCGAGAAAGGCCGCCACACTGCCCCACAGGAGCCAGTTAATTCTCATGGCAGAAGCAGGCCGGGACACTGACAGAACAACCGCTACTGCCAGAACTGCCTGGCCGATTGCCGGGTGCAGGGGCAGGCCCAACAGCAAAACATATGCGCCCAGGCACGCCGGCAGGGGATCAAATCCATTGGGAGCGAGACCGGAACCCCGCGCTAGTGAACTTACCGAGAGCATAGACACCTCGTACCCGGACAGATTGAGTTATCAGGCACACATTCCCTGTAATGAATCAGGCCCAGAGGCTTGTAAAAATCAATGCGCATAATTACTCAGATTCCACTCAAACACTGGCCGAACTGTTGCGCAATCTGACTGCAGACTGACACGTTCGAGCAGCAGTTGTGATCCGACTTGACGCTCATCGACGTGTTTTATAATGGCCATGACAGTTAACTAACCCGCTCTGGGGAAACCACATACTCGCTGTCGCCTATAAGGTGTACCTGGCACGGTATTTTCGAAAGGTGTATTTAACACGAATAAAGGGTATCTCCGAGTCAGAGCATTGTCCAGATTCGTGAATGGCCAACTGGGTGAATATGGTCTTTTTTGTTGCTCCCCTTGTCTCTTCCAAACGGCGTGACCAGAGTATAGTAGTTACTGTCAGGCGCGAACAGCCTAATTGGCTGTTGTACAGAATGAGGGCTGGGAATCCGTTTCGAACAGGTTGAGTAGTAGCCATAGCACCTTCCCTTCCCTTCCCTTTCCTTCCCTTCCCTTCCCTTTCCTTCCCTTTCCTTCCCTTTTCTTCCCTTTTCTTCCCTTTCCATTAGATTACTTGCGAATATTTGACGATTTATTAAACAACCTCAATAACGAAAACGTTTGATTTAAAAACAAGCCCAATCCGGCAATAGCCAATAAAGAGCTTAATCCGAGTAGCCAATGCTTAACGTGTCTCAGCCTATCGAAATTTTCAGGGTTTAGCGAAACAGGTAGAACTCGCCTGATGGTGGGATCCGACAATCGCTGAACAAGGATATCCGCACGAGGGTAGGACATATTCAATCCTGAGATTCCCTGGAAAATCTGGCTGTCACTCGAATCCAAAAATTCGACAATCAGGGATTGGGCTTGCAGGCTCTGAGCCTGACGTTCAGGCAGTGCGACTGTCAGCGAATACCGCGCAAGCGTAGACAATCCAAAAATGATTGCTATAAACCAGAGTAAGGCGAGTGGTTTCATCAATCGTAATCTGACATCCTGTAGCAGTATTAACAGACAAACACCATTGACCCATACGCCGATCCGCAAAATCTCCCAATATCTTTCCGCTGGCGGTACACCCTCGCCACCTCTGAAGTAAGCCATCGCAAAAATCTGAAGCAAAAGAAATATCCCCAATGCAAAATAGTAGCGAGGCAAGTGAGATATGAATGGAGCTCTGACCAAGAACAGGAAAAGCGGCACATAAACAATCACCCCCACCCCAAGGCCAATTCTGAAAGGCCAGCTTAGAGCTGCCAAAAACGAAATGGCAAAGCCTGGAAAGTGCTGTGCTCTAAATGTTTCATCGGAGGTCTCTGTCGAACGAGTTAAGATGATCAGGAGAAATAGCAGACCACAAATGAAAAGATGACATAACAAATTTTGCGAAACAGAACGGTTTCGGATTATCTCAATGAGTAATACAGCCATATATGCAGGAAATACAAACGCACCAGGCGTCATTGAAAGAAACGACAACGTTGCCAACAAGTATCCGATAAAGTGCTTGCCTGAAGTTAACGCCCAAAGTGAACCTACTGCGAAAAGCAGCATATAATAAAACTGCGTTTGGAACGCGACCAGGAGAGACAATGACGAAAAAGGGATAGTAAACAAAACGAGTGCAAAAACTATATCCAGCCTGTCAAACTGGCAGTGGTGTTGTTTCTGCATAAGACCGATAAGAAAGGTTCCGGTCAAAGCGTGTAAGAGCGCATTGACAATCATCTGCAGTTCCGGATCCCAGCCACCGTTCAACATGAACAGGATCAACGCTGTAATACGCGTCACGATAACCCTGTGACCGTTATGAGAAGTTATCAAGCCGTCTAAATTCAGGTTGCCTTCGATATAGGGTTTGTACAGCAATAGCGCTTCTGCGTCCCATTCGTCGAAGAATGGGACGGGTTCCCCGAACAAGCTAACCGTCAATAGCATGGCACCAAAAATGGTGAAGAACGCTGCCACGCTTCCCCAATTGATTAGTTTTAACAGTCCGGACTGTTGCATCGAAGTTTCAACGAATCAGACCAAGGTGGAGGTATCTCCGAAGAGGGACATTGTTCAGTTTCATGAGTGGTGTTCCGCAATCAGAAGAAATGCAATCGGACTCCTCGGTAATTCATCTGTTCTTCAATTCCCTACTAGCCATCTTTCCCATTCTAATATCGCACTGGCGTCTGCCAGGCTGAGTGCTGACCAGCTAATCCATTATGTAGAGAATCCGTCCAAGATATTAAAACTGTGCGAGAAATGAACCAGGTGAGTGGCAATTGGCCACCCTTCTCTAACTATCGCAAAGAACGACCTGTTGATTTGCAACGGATATTGACCCGATAATTGTATTTAATTTTGATTCTTTAAGTCTATCCGAATCACTCGGAACCATTAGTACTTGGCGGTTCAACCTATCAATGCAAATGTGGCTGAAAGTGGATCAATCGAGCATGCAATTCAACACTCTATACCTGTAACTAAATTGAGCACCACAGTTCCATTTGTCGGAACTAGAATGCAAGCTGTTCGATAACCCTTATTTTTCCGATAGCCGAATGCAATTTGCGTCATTGCTTTGATGGTTAGAGATGATTACATCAGTTACAACTAAGGCGGAATACGTACCTGTGTAATCCCCCCATTTTAAACAACAGTTTTTCGTAGAAACTTCATGCTGCTTTCAGCAATTGCCGGGTCAGGATTCCTCCGATACCGGTATGGCGTCGATTGTTACTGTAAATCCATAACAGTTTAGTCGTGATATCTTGAGCCTGAGTGACCGATTCAAACTGATGCAGGTCCAGCCTTTCATGCCTTACCGTTCTGTTAAAGCATTCAATATAGGCAATCTGTGTCGGTTTACCCCGCCACTCTATAGTCTGCTCCAGAAACCTGATGACACGTAATCCTGGAAGTGAAAGATCAACATCAAGCTAAAGACCTTGGCCAAGAGAAGAAATATGCATTACGATCCACAGGAAAAACTATTAGCGCAGATGAGCTGAAGTGTCTCTTAAGCTAGAAGGTGATCTGTCCAACTTTCTTTGACGACGTACAATCGGGTGCAGAGGCTGCTGGTTCTCCAGACGATGGATCCCGCTATTATCATCACTGGGTCGCTGCACTCGAGGGCCTATTGGAAAGAAAGCAAATAACAAAAGCAGAACAACTGGCTGAGCGAAAGGATGACTGGGCCAATGCCTACCGGAATACTCCCCATAGCAGACCGGTGGTATTAAACAAGCCACGTCAACCCTGAGGTATTCAGTCGACTGAACAATGACTATTCGTCGAAAGAATAAGGCAGGCTGAATTGTGACCCGCCTTGCCAAGTGGAGGAAGTCTGTGAAAAATAAACACACCAGAATCGCTGATCGGTCCCTGCTCCTTGTGTTTGCTGTCCTGGCGCCCGCACTCCTGGCCCAGGAGCAGGGTTGGACTTACTGGGGCGGCAGCAAAGCATTTGACCGCTATTCCCCCCTGGAACAGATCGATGCTTCCAATGTGATGAACCTACAGGTGGCCTGGCGGCGACCGGCGCTTGATCCGAGTATTCAGAACGCCTATCCCGAGATCAGGGTGACGGGAAATCTGCGGTCAACACCAATCATCGTGGACGGAGTGTTATATGCCACTGACGCCGTAGGCCTGGCAGAGGCGTTTGATCCGGCAACCGGGGAAACACTGTGGGTGCAACAGCCAGCCATTGCAACTCTGGAAGAAGTCAGAGGACAGAGCACCAGAGGTCTGGAATACTGGACCGATGGTTCTGAAAAGCGTCTGCTGGTGGTGAGAAACAGTTATCTGTATTCACTCGACGCGGAAACTGGAGAACCCACGAGCGGCTTCGGAACTGATGGCCGGTTGAGCCTGGTTCCTGAAGCTGCCAACCTGTTTTCCTTCGTGTCTGGTGGGCCCATTATCGTCAACGATGTCGTGGTTGTTGCAGGGACTATCGACGGTGCCGGCGACAGCGGTGTCAGGTGGCGCGGATTTGCGTCGGAAGATGTGCGTGCTTATGACGTGCGAACCGGCGAACACCTGTGGACTTTTCATGCCGTACCCCGCGAAGGTGAATTCGGGACGGAAACCTGGGGAAATGATTCCTGGCGCGATTCCGGTGACCTGGGCTCCTGGTGTTGCCTGAGTGCTGATGAATCCCTGGGACATGTCTATGTGCCTTTCACAGCACCGACTGCAGCCTATTACGGTGGCCATCGCCCCGGTGACAATCTGTATTCCAATAGCCTGGTCGCCATCGATGTCAGCTCGGGTGAGCGGGTCTGGCATTTTCAAATGGTGCACCATGATGTCTGGGAGTACGACAATGTCGGTCCGCCGGTGCTCGGTGAAATCACCGTAGACGGGCGAACAATCCAGGCTGTCATGCAGGCCAATAAGACTGGCTGGGTGTATGTCTTCGACCGGGTGACCGGTGAGCCGGTATGGCCAATCGACGAGCTGCCGGTGCCTCAATCCAATGTGCCTGGAGAATTGCTGTCTCCGACTCAACCGTTCCCCAGCAAACCGCCTCCTATCGCCACCCAGGGGATCTCTGAAGACGACATCATCGACTTTCCGGAGATCGGACAGATTGCGCGTGCAACGGCTGCCAATTTTGTTATTGGACCTATCTTTACGCCGCCAACGATAGTGAGCAACGAAGCAGGTGGTACCCAGGGTACCCTGACCTTACCCGGTTCCTGGGGTTCAGCAAACTGGAATACCGGAGCCTTCGATCCTGAAACCGGGTTCTACTTCGGTTTCGCCAACGATATTCCGCGGGTATATCGCCTGGAAGCCACTACCCAGGAAGACGCTGAAATGCCGTACTGGAGCCCCAATCGCGAGGCGCCCTATATCGATGGAATTCCCTTGACCAAGCCACCGTGGGGACGAATTACAGCCATAGATATGAATCGAGGGGAACATGTGTGGCAGGTTGCCAATGGAGATGCCCTCAGTGACCATCCGGCATTGGCAGATCTTGACTTACCGATGCTGGGCATCGCCAGCCGTCCTGTGGCACTGGTCACAAAGACATTGTTGTTTATTGGTGATGGCAGCAATGTATTCGGCGGCACCCAACCGAATATGTGGGGGCGCATGTTCCGTGCTTTCGACAAGGCCAGCGGCGAGATTGTCTGGGAGATGGAATTACCTTCGGGCACCACCGGTGGGCCAATGTCCTATATGCACGAGGGCAAACAATACATTGTTGTCGCCATTGGTGCCCTGGGTACTCCGCCTGAATGGATCGCGCTGGCGCTGCCGTGATATCTCAACGCCGATCGAATCTGTTGGATTACGCTGTGATTGGGCGCAAACAAGAATCCAGATAGCGTTTGCCGGAGCGACGATTTTCCCGTTATTCTTCGAAGCTCGGCTTTTTCTAGACCGGTCCGGGCCCGACCGGACCGGTCCATTAACAGTTAACTGGAGTGTTACATGCAACATCCACGCGTTGTTGTTCTTCTGAGCCTGCTGATCTGGCTGCTTCCATTTACTCTGAAAGCGCAGACAGAAAATGAGGGACGCCTGCTTGCACCGGAGGATCTGTTTGCAATCAAGGATGTCGGTAATCCCCAGATAAGTCCCGATGGAGAATGGGTCGCTTACACCGTACGGGAAACCAGTTTTGAGAATGACGAGTCGGAGACCCGACTCTTTATGGTTTCCACCCGCGACGGCACAGTACTGCCAATGACCGGTATAGGCTCGTCTGCCAACCAGCCCCGCTGGAGCCCGGACGGCAAATATCTCTCGTTTGTTGCTTCTCGCAACGACGGTGAAAGTCAGGTCTGGGCACTGGATCGAAGGGGTGGTGAAGCGGTGCAGCTTACTGAGATAGAACAGGGCGTCAGTGGGTACGAATGGGCACCGGACAGCCGGCGGCTGCTGCTGCTCATCAGGGATGCTGAGGTGGAAGTGGAAGAAGGTGAGGATCGACCTCAGCCTTGGGTAATCGATCGACTGCAGTTCAAGCGCGACTATGCAGGTTACCTGAATCGACGTCGGAACCACCTTTTTGTGCAGGATCTTGATAGCAGCGAAGTCATCCAGCTTACTTCTGGTGACTATGACGATTCGCAGCCTGCCTGGAGCCCGGATGGACAGCTGATTGCCTTCGTCAGCAACCGCAGCGAAGAACCGGACGCCAACAGCAATACCGACATATGGGTTGTCTCAGCGAACAGTCCTGATGCCGGTGCCACATTGTTACAGGTAACCACGAATCCTGGGTCCGACACTTCCCCAGCCTGGAGCCCGGATGGCCAGACCATTACCTACACAACGGTGACTGAGCCGGACATTATCTGGTACGCCACCAATCACCTGGCCGTCTCGCCGGCGCGGGGAGGTTCCGCTCGTGTGCTCACGAGTCGCCTGGACCGAAACGTCAGTTCGCCACGATTTTCAGCGGATGGCAGCGAAATACTGTTCGTCCTGGAGGACAGTGCAGAACGCCACCTGGCGTCCATCGATGTCTCCGGTGAAAATTTCCAGCGCCCGATTGCCGGTCAGCAAAGTCTGCGGGGATTTTCCATGAATAATAGCGGGCAAATCGCCGCACTGATCGGATCTGCGTATCAGCCTCCGGAGATTTTCTACCAGGATAGTGGTCAATTACGCCAGCTTACTTATACCAACAAGCCGTTGCTGGATGCCCTGAACCTGGCGGAAATGGAAAATGTGCAGTTTGCCAGTGAGGACGGAACTGAAATAGAAGGGTTCGTATTCAAACCCACGGGGTTCAACGAAAACTTTCGCTACCCTGCATTACTGCGCATTCACGGGGGTCCGGTATCACAGTATGATTTCAATTTTAATTTCGAAGCTCAATTGTTCGCAGCCAACGGCTACGTAGTAGTGATGACAAATCCCCGTGGCTCGTCAGGATACGGACAGGATTTCTCTCTCGGTATCTGGCAGTCCTGGGGCGTAAAGGATTTCGAAGATGTCATGGCCGGTGTCGACTACGTGGTCGGGCAGGGGTATGCGGATCCTGACCGACTGGGCGTCGGTGGCTGGTCGTACGGGGGTATCCTTACCAATTATGTGATTACCAAGACCGACCGCTTCAGCGGTGCGATTACCGGTGCCAGCGAGGTGCTGTATCGGTCCAACTACGGCCACGATCACTATCAACGCCAATGGGAGGCTGAACTGGGATTGCCCTGGGAAAATGCTGAAGCCTGGGAACGTATTTCTCCGTTTAACGACGTTGCCAGCATCACCACACCCACTCTGGTCATGGGCGGTGAGAAAGACTGGAATGTACCGATTCTCAATTCCGAACAGTTGTACCAGGCGTTAAAGCGGCTGGGGCTGGAGACTCAATTAGTGGTCTATCCCGGAGAATTTCATGGTATTCGAACACCGACCTTTCAATTGGACCGCCTGGAGCGCTACCTGGACTGGTATGAAAAGTACGTTAAACGACCGAACCAGGTTGACTGAGGTTCCGGTCGTCTTCTACTTGATTGCTCATACTACCTTATTTTGCAAAATATTTATTTGAGTTGACTATGAACAAAAGAATCAAATCCCTGTTGCGTTGTGTCGCAATCCTCACTGCGTTAGTTTTCGGGAATGCTACGTTGGCGCAGGATGATTTCGTCTACTGGCCGAACGCGGATTACGATCCGGCAATACCTACTGTCGAACAAGTTCTCGGCTATCAACCCGGTGAGCGGATAACCTGGCATCGGGACGCGATTCGGTACTTTGAAGCACTGGCTGCAGCGGCGCCGCAACGCATGCGCATTACCGAATACGCAACCAGCTGGCAGGGCAGGGAGCTGATTTACGCGGTACTTTCCTCCGCTGATAACATCGCCAATCTTGATGCAATTAAAAATGGCATGCAGCAGCTGGCCGATCCTGCGATGACCTATGAACAAGAAGCCGAGGCCATTATTGCCGGACAACCAGCTATAACCTGGCTCTCGTATGGCGTTCACGGCAATGAAATTTCCTCAACCGATGCAGCCATGCTGACCGCTTATCACCTTCTGGCGTCACGCGGCGATGACCGCGTACCGGCAATTATGAACGATACCGTTGTTGTTATCGATCCGATGCAGAATCCTGATGGTCGGGATCGCTTTATCCATCAATTTACCACGGCTGAAGGGCTGGTTCCGGACTCCGATCGACTGTCTGCCGAACATGACGAACCTTGGCCGGGAGGACGAACCAACCACTACCTGTTCGATATGAACCGTGACTGGTTCATTCAGTCCCAGCCTGAAACTCAGGGGCGGACCAGTGCCATGCTGGAGTTTTACCCGGTAGCCTACGTGGATGCCCATGAAATGGGCTCGGACGGCACCTATTTCTTCGCACCGGAAGCGGTTCCGTACAACCCTAACCTTGCAGTCGATCAGAAGGAGAGCCTGCAGTTATTCGGTCGTAACAACGCCCGCTATTTCGACCAGTTCGGCTTCGACTATTTTACCCGCGAAGTGTATGACGCTTTCTACCCTGGATATGGTGCCAGCTGGCCCTCTTATTTCGGCAGCATCGCCATGACCTACGAGCAGGCATCAACCCGAGGTCTGGTATTTCGCCAATACGACGGCAATGATCTTTATTACCGGGACACCGTACGCAATCATCTAGTCACTTCGTTAGCCACTGCTGAAACCGTACAAATAAATCGCGAAAAGTTTCTTACCGATTTTTACAACTATCGCGTAACAGCGATTGAAGAAGGTGAGTCCGAAGAGGTTCGTGCTTACATCATTCCCGTCCAGCGGGATCAGGCAGCTGCCAACAAGCTGGCAGGCCTGTTGAGTCGACAGGATGTCAATGTATTACGTGCCGGCAGTGAGTTTAATGCTTGTGGGGAATCCTATGAGGCTGGTGCATATGTGATTCGCACCGACCAGCCGGCGAAACGTTTCATCAGGAGCCTGCTGGACCAGGAAGTTCCCATGGAAGAAGATTTTCTGGCGGAGCAGGAACGACGCCGGGCAGAAAACCTGCCGGACGAGATTTATGACGTTACTGCCTGGTCACTGCCGCTGATGTTCAATATCGAGGCGCACAGCTGTAATCGTGTTCCTGCGGGTGATTTCGAGCTTGCCGGCACTGACCTGGTTCAACCCGGTACTGTCAGTGACGGGGAGGCATCAGTTGCCTACATTGTTCCCTGGGGTGAAGCCACTGCGGTTCGTTTTCTGGCTCAGGCGCTGCGTAGCGGATTGATGGTAAAAAGTAATGACAAGGATTTTGTCAATGTTGGTAATCCTTATCCAGCAGGCAGCCTGATTCTTGATGTGGCAGACAATCCTGAAAATCTGTTTGAGATCGTCAGCGAACTGGCAGAAGAAACCGGTGCCAGCGTGGTGACAGTCAATGACAGCTGGGTAACCGATGGCCCCAGCTTTGGCAGTGCCAACGTGGTCCGATTCAATGCCCCGAAAGTAGCCATGGCCTGGGATCGACCCACTACTGCCTACAGTGCCGGAAATACTCGCTTTGTTATTGAACGTCAGTTTGATTATCCGGTAACACCCATTCGCGTGAACCGTTTGCGCAATGCCAATCTGAGCCGCTATCAGGTGCTGATTCTGCCACTGATGAGCGGCAGTGGTTACGAAGAAGCGCTGGGCGAAGGGGGAATTCAGAACATCAAGGACTGGGTACAGGACGGTGGCGTGTTGATAGGGCTTGGTAATGCGACGCGCTTTCTCGCCGACCCGGATGTGGATTTGCTTGCAGTGCGTCGCGAACGGGCAGTGGTTGAGCTGGAAGAAGTACCGGAAGATGATGAAAATGACGAGGAAAGCACCGTGGAAGGTCAGTACCTGACCAGTCCCGAACAGTACCAGGAACAAACTGTTGCTCTGGAAGACGACCCGGATGCGGTGGCAGGTGTACTGGTACGGGCCGATGTGCACGAGGAACACTGGCTGAGCGCCGGCGTCGCCCCGGTACTGAATGTGCTGGTGCGGGGAACCGACATATACACACCTATCAGGATTGATGATGGCGTCAATGTGGCGCGTTTTCAGGGTCCTGATGAGCTGCTGGCAAGCGGTTATATCTGGGATGAGAACCGCAGGCAACTGGCGTATAAGCCTTTTGTGATTCAGCAATCCAGAGGGGCCGGTCAGGTTATCGCATTCACCCAGGATCCGACCGTACGTGCCTACCTGGATGGATTGAATGTCATCCTGATGAATGCCATATTCCGTGGTGCGGCCCATGCCAGGCCACCGCGATAGTCGGGTGGTTTATTGATTTATTTACTTGATGATACGGAATAATAAGAAGGGGCCAAGTAGGAGCATTCTAACAAATACTTGTACTACAGAGATTGATTTGGACGGAATAATAGTGGTTCATAAGAGAGAAGGGTCTGAGTAGATACGATCGAATTTTTGCTCTGACCCATTTTCCGTTTATCGCGCTATCTGTAACCCGGACGATTCTCAACGCCTAGTTCAGCCCGGAATTTGTTCTTTGTGAACTTCACGTAACTATAGGGCGTGATGCCGACCGTCGAGCAGCTCCACGAACTGCTGCTGTGCATCAGCCAGCGGGTGGCCCGCTTCCTGGAACGGCGGGGTATTCTTGAGCGGGACGAGGACAACAGCTACCTCACCCTGGACGACCTGGAGGAAGATCCGCTACAGGACATCCACAGCCACGCGGTCACCTACCGGCAAGGTGCGCTACGAGCTGAAGACGCCATTTCGCAACGGCACTACCCATGTGATCTTAGAGCCATTGGACTTCATTGCGAGGCTGGCCGCTCTGGTGCCTAAGTCCAGGGTCAACCTGACAAGGTTTCATGGTGTCTTTGCACCTAACAGCAAACAACGGGCAATGATCACACCAGCAGGGCGAGGCAAGGGTAGCATCAAGAACAAAGACCGCTCCCACCCGGAAGATAAAACACCTGCCGAACGCCATGCCGCCATGACCGGTTTTTGCTCCTGCAAAACCGGCATACATGCCATCCATGGCAATAACCTGGGCCCAGCGGCTGAAACGGGTGTTCCAGATCGACATCGAAACCTGCGAGAAGTGCAACGGCCCTGTCAGGATCGTCGCCTGCGTGGAAGATCCGGCTGTTATCCGGCAGATTCTGGAGCATTTGCGAAAGAAGGAGTCCGAAGATTCCCAGGCTCAGCTACCGCCCGAGCGCGCCCCGCCGCAGATCAAGCTGTTTGACGAAGTCTGACTCACTCAACAACACAGATAAAAAGGAATATTACAACCTGCCAGGGGTGAGGCAAGCGCATTCGAAAGCGTCAGCTATAGCCTGATTGCTGATGGAAAGCGGCTAATTTCTCAAAGACTCTGACTGACCTCTGACTGACTTTGGGCTAATTGTGGATCTCACTGAGCCGCCTACTCAACAAACTGGACAACAGCCTACTTTGGAGATGCGTTTTGTTCTACCTATAAGCAGCATCTGACGTCGATCGATCGATAGTCGCTAGTAACATTCTTGGCACAACGGATCGCCAGCAGCAAGGGCGGATTGAATCCGGCCCTCAAGTATTCCTCCAGCGTGGGGGCAGCGAAGCGCACATAGGTTGGGAGCAAATAGGGCGACTTCGCAAAAAGCACATTTTTGTATAGGTGATGAGAGAATTCTAGGGGATTCTCATTTTGTTGAGCGCGTATTAAAAGCTGATGAGATCGCAATTGAGTTCGAGTCGAAACTCAACCGAGATGGATGGAGCCTGGACAAGTTAATCGGCCGTGTTTGCGAGCGTTGCAGAATTAAGCCATCGAGACTGCTTGATAGGTCCCGGATGGGCTCAGTTTCTGAGGCTAAGGCCGTAGCCTGCTTTCTGGGTGTTGAAAAGCTGGGATTGAAATCCAGTGAAATCGCCGCTCGATTGAGAATCAATCAGCCGGCTGTTTCGAAATGGATTTCTAAAGGTAGAGAAATCGATCCGGATGCTAGTTGCTCTGACATATTTAGTTAAGTTATAAAGTTATTAGTGTCCCTTACTTTTCACTTACTTTTCAGGCAGACCGACCTTCTCGACAACGCTAGCCAGTGGCAATCACCCGACTTGCATACTGATGTATATTCTTTTGTGGAACAAAGGCCGCCGCTACAACTTGAACCTTCTTGGCGTAATTGGGTTTGGGCCCGATCGGGTATTCCACCTCAAAGTGAAAATTGTCGGTACCTGTTCCCTGTTTTCGGAAGACGAACACAAAGCCTGCCTGGAAGTGTCGAACGCCTTTCTCAATGACGTATTGAGATCCCGGTATCGGCATCCAGGTTATGCCATCGGTTGTGTATTCGTAGACCTGATCCGCAATTAAAGAACCAGCAATCAAGGGCTGGCTTGTCAGGATAGACGGATTCGCTATGGAATGGTCGTCCTTACAAGCTCCAATATTGGCGCCTGCATTCGTTGTTGCTCCTTGGGTGTAGGACATTTGCAGTCCGGCATTGACTATGGGGTCAAACGGAGGTGCGGTGGGGTTTGACCGAAAATCAACCTTTTCGCGTGTTCCCACGTTCGTCAATGATTGCATATTTCCATTGCTGCTTTTCCATGTTAACTCGTGTACATGGTAGAACCTCGCTGGATAATTCTGTACGCCATCAATGTTTCCTTCCAGTACTCTGAATTCTTTAAACGCCATTTTTGGATCAACTGGAGTGGCGTCAGCCAATTTGGGAACAAACTGCTTCAAGTAGTTGGCCGCCGCGGCGTACTTTAGCTGCTTTGCATGAGGAACGGCGCCCCACAGGGGCTGCAGTTGCTGAAGCGAGCCCGCGTTGACTGTGAATCCAGGAGTTGCAAGCTGGTTCTCTAACGGTGCCATTGAGCTGGTCTTGATCTTGGAATAGCGGGGATTTGCAGCAGTCAGGTGCTGCCGAAATGTTCCGATGCTGAACGGCATGTCAGTTCCTCTCGGTGAATTTGCCTGTTTGAAGGCTTGCCTTATTTCAAATGGAAGCAATGCCCCGAAATATAATACCTATTCTCATGGAATCAGGTGATAAGGCAGACCTATACAATACAACGTTGGTGGCTGTGCCAAACTTCGGATTATAGGACGAATTAAAGGTATCTCCGGGACCCTGGATTGTCCAGTGTTTTAAAAATTTGAAGCGGCCGTAGGCATTTAACTAGCCAGAGCCCAAACCCAATCATGCAGCATCTACAGATACATCTTGATTCACAGGTTCATTGCCGTTGGAGAGAGTGAGGCCGAAGAGAATAAACGTAAGGTTGCTATTGAAGATCGGCTGACTATTAATGCTGAAATCATCCAAGCGGTCACTAGCTGGGTTTTAGCCCTTCAAGTCGTGGCAAGGTGATTAAAGCTGGAGGCCAAACATCGCCGACCAATAAGTTTTCGAATAATGGCCCTCGATTTTGAGATAGTAGTTTTCAGAGTTGTAAGCAACTCTTAATTTCACAATAGCTCAACTTGATTTATCCTCGCAGTTGCCTACGGTTTCGCTACTACGATTGCGACGGCATCCTCATAGGTTTATTTTTAATAGTTCGCCCGCATTACCGACAAAATGTACTTACTCGCTTTACGTTACAAAAGCTCGGGGCAGTTTTAATTACGCAGGAACACCTCAGGAAATAGAAAGGCCAAGGCTTTGGATTGAATTAAAATATGAATGGGGAGTAATTCTAAGACGGTTATGTTCCTATGGGTCACATATTGGTCACACAATGGAGTAGCCGAGGTAGAAAAGCGATTTTGTGGCTGCGAGATTGTCCCTTATCTGTCTGTTTTTTTATATATATTGGTCGGGGTGGCGAGATTTGAACTCACGGCCCCTGCCTCCCGAAGACAGTGCTCTACCAGGCTGAGCTACACCCCGTAAGGCGCAAATTATAGTGTCCGCGCAAAGCTTGTAAAGCGCAGAATCCGTCGAAATTGCCCTTTCGCTGGTTGTCCTGGGGGTGCCGGTCGATCAGGGGATCGGCACCGGCAATGGTTCGGGCACCGCATAACCCTTCTGAACTGCCGGCCGTTCAGCGATCTGCAGATACCAGCGCAGCAAATTAGGGTATTTGTGCAAATCCATCTGCTGGTACTCGAAGCGGGAAATCCAGGGCCAGGTTGCGATATCGGCGATCGAATAATCGTTCACCAGGAACTCACGATTAGCCAGGCGCTGGTCCAGAATCGAGTACACATTGCGGGTCTCTTTACTGTAGCGCTCCTCGGCATAGGCGGACTTGCCAGGATTGAACTTCACAAAGTGATGGGTCTGCCCCAACATCGGACCGACCTGCCCCATCTGATACATCAGCCACTGCAGTTCTTCCCAGTAACGGGTTCCGCCATTGCTCATGAACTGACCGGTTTTACTGGCCAGGTACATCAGGATTGCGCCTGATTCCATCAGGCTGATGCCTTCCTGGTGATCGACAATGGCGGGAATCTTGTGATTCGGGGCAATCCTGACGAAATCGTCGCCATGCTGATCGCCACTGCCGATATCAATGGCGATGACTTTGTAGGGCAGCCCGGTTTCCTCCAGCATGATGGAAACCTTGCGCCCGTTGGGGGTGCTCCAGGTGTAGAGATCTATCAGCATCTTCGTATACTCTGAGCCAATTCCAAACAGTGTGAGGCCCGGTTGATATCATAGGCCCCGGAAACTGTGCAAGCACTGAGAATTGCAGGTAGTGTCCCTTGTTGAAATTCCACTAAACATGATTAGGGCTGCTTGGGAATTGTTAGGCTGAGGACGTGTGAGGCAGGACGCCGAACACGAGTGTACATGGATGTACGTCTCTACGATCCGAAGACTAACAATTTCCAAGCAGCCCGTCTTGCACAGGCCTGTAACTCAAAATGAGACACTACCGGATTGCCAGCGGGGCTTTATATTCCCGGCATTTTGCTAAATAATCAGGGGTTCCCTAGTAAAAATGAGAATAACAATCAGGAGGAAAGTCAGATGTCAGCTACCAGGAACTTGGCTGTTTTTGTTTGCGGGTTGCTATTGGCCACTTCGGGTGCCGTGGCTCAATATGGTGCTACAGACGGTGGCTGGCAGGCCTACGGGGCTGATACCGGCAGCACCAAGTACACGCCTCTGGACCAGATTGATGCCGGCAATGTGAACGATCTGCGGGTAGTCTGGCGCCGTCCGGCTCTTGATCAGTACTTTTACTCCCTGAATCCGCAACAGCGGGTTACACCAAACTACATTTCGGCACCTGTCATTGTCGATGGTGTGGGTTATATCCCCAACAGTGTTGGCCTGGTGGAGGCCTTCGACCCGGGCACGGGAGAAACCCTCTGGGTTCAGCAGCCTGTCGGTGGGGCTGAAGACCTGCGTGGCACCGCTACCCGCGGTGTGGCCTACTGGAACGACGGTGGCAACGGTCGCATTCTGGTGCAGCGTAACACCCATCTATACGCTCTGAATGCTGCAACCGGGCAGCCTGTGAGCAGTTTCGGCGACGGCGGCCGGGTCAACCTGCAGGTGGATGTGCCTGAAGCGGAGCGCTTCCGCTGGGGCGGCGTTCCCATGGTGATCGGCGATGTGGTGGTCATCGGCCAGTCGATGTCGGACACGTTTTCCGACCGGGAGGCCCTGCGGGGCGACGTCCGCGCCTATGATGTCCGCAGTGGCGAGCTGCGTTGGATCTATCATGTTATTCCCCAGCAAGGCGAATTCGGTACTGCCACCTGGCAGGACCGCTCCTGGTCCTATACCGGCCATGCCCCGGTCTGGTCATTGTTCAGCGGTGATCCGGAACTGGGTCTGGTGTACATGCCCATTTCTTCCGGCACCAATGACATGTACGGTGGCCACCGCATAGGGGATAACCTCTTCACGCAAACCCTGGTTGCCGTGAATGCAGCAACCGGTGAACGAGTCTGGCACTACCAGACTGTCCACCACGGACTATGGGATTATGACCTGCCGGCAGCGCCTATCCTGATGGACATCAATGTAGCCGGCCGCGATATTCCGGCATTGGCACAAATTACCAAGCAGGGTTTTGTCTTTACCCTTGATCGACGCACTGGCGAACCGGTCTGGGAAATCGAGGAGCGACAGGTTCCCCAATCGAATGTTCCGGGCGAGGTCACTTCCCCCACTCAGCCGTTTCCAACTTTACCGGCACCCTTTGAGCGGCAGGGCGCCACGATCGATAACCTGATCGACTTTACTCCCGAGTTACGGGCCGAGGCGCTGGAAATTGCCCGCAACTATGTCACTGGACCGCTATTCACCCCACCTTCAATACGAGGTGATAATCCTGGTGATACTCAGGGCACGATTCAGCTACCCGGCTCCCAGGGAGGCGCTGACGTTCAGGGTGCCTCTTTTGATCCGGAAACAGGCTACCTGTACATCCCGTCCATCACTTCGCCATTCGTTGCCGATATTCTGCCTGGCGATCCTGACTCAACCGACCTGCGTTACGTGAAAGGTACACGACGCTGGATTGGTGGACCGCAGGGACTGCCATTGTTCAAACCCCCGTATGGTCGAATTACCGCGATCAATATGAACACCGGCGAGCATGTGTGGATGGTGCCGAACGGCGACGGACCCAGGAATCACCCTGCGATAGCTCACCTCAAGCTGGGCAAACTGGGCTTGCCAGGACGACCCTCTCCGCTTTTGACCAGGACCCTGTTGTTCGTCGGCGAAGGACGCACCAACCTCAACCGGGATTCGCGCATTCCACCAGGCATGCCAATTGAGATTGCTACCAACAGCGGCGGGCCCATGTTTCGCGCCTACGATAAAGAGTCAGGTGGCATTTTCTGGGAAGTGGAACTGGAAGCCGGCACTTCCGGCGCACCAATCAGCTACATGCATGAAGGTAAACAGTACGTGGTCGTTGCAATTGGTGACAGCCAGCATACTGCTGAGCTGGTAGCCTTCGCGCTGCCGGACTGACAGCCTGATTACAGGAAAACCACATGGACCCTATGACTATATTTTTACCGGTCAGTGCCATGGCCATGCTGACGTTCATGGTGCTGCTGCTGATCCCCTACAAGCGGGTCAAGGCGCGTCTGGCCAACCAGGTAAGCAACGAAGATTTCAGCTACGGGGAGTCGCAGCGCGTACCCGGCAGTGTGGCGTTACCCAACCGCAATATGATGAACCTGCTGGAGATTCCGGTTCTTTTTTACGTGCTGTGTATCATCCTGTTTATTACGGGTAATGTAACGCCATTCTTTGTCAATTCAGCCTGGATCTATTTTGCTCTGCGACTGGGACACAGTATCGTGCATCTGAGCTACAACCATGTGCTGCACCGGCTGGCATTTTTCGCCAGCAGTAATCTGGTGCTGCTGATCATGTGGATACAGTTTCTCCGGGAGATTCATTAGGTCTTTTGAGCTGAAAAGAGTAATATCAAGTCAAGCCTGAAAATAAAAAGAAGACACTGAAAACGCCGGGCAGCAACTAATAGAACCAGAACAACCAAAAATAACAAAAACAACTAAACAACTAATCAACTAATCAACTAAAAGGAGAGACCCGTGAACAGGTGTGCACCAGCCAGTCTCCCCCTGATGAGATCAGCGGAAGGGCAGCCATGGA